>Ga0268256_1000834_pt1 | contig 21893 bp, 19 predicted proteins | sample AgamicAtAmrz_FD_200247 | JGI IMG/M metagenome (GOLD analysis project Ga0268256, IMG submission 200247) | Agave microbial communities from Guanajuato, Mexico - At.Am.rz (v2) (version 3) | ecosystem: Host-associated > Plants > Roots > Rhizosphere | place: Guanajato, Mexico | collected 2012-06-07
GACCGTATCAACCGGCTGATCAGCAAAGCAACCGGCCAGCCGCTGGAAAAAGTGGAACAGGATACGGACAGCAACTACTGGATGGGTCCACAGCAGGCGATTGAATACGGCATCGCCAGCCATCTGATCACCCACTGGGACGAGCTGAAAGGTTAATCCCTTTTCCTTCCTTCTGAAGCCTCCTTAACCGGAGGCTGAGGTTGCTGACAAACTCCTGCCCTTTCATTAAGTCGCGTTCGGGCCGGAGAATAACACCAGAGGCAGATCGGAACACGGACACGCCGTAGATCCGTCCGTGGAGGCTCGGTTGGCGCGTCCATGCGCCAAACGGTCCGTTTGTCCGCTCAGCCTCTGCTGCTACGAAGCTGATGTTTCGCTGTAAAAAACCATTTCGTACAGACCCTTTAATTTTCAGCAGCCTGAAGCCTCCTTAACCGGAGGCTTTTTTTATTCTGCCTCACTGCCAAATCATAAGTAAAACTAAGCATTATCCGAATCTCCCGCCCAGGAATATGTACCAACCATAACTCCGTGTATATTCCTTGCCGTTTATGGTTAAGGAAAAGAAAATGATCCGTAAAGAAATCTACAATCTGCAGATTGTCAGGGGGCTGGCCGCGCTGTGCGTGGTGCTGGAGCATCTCTCACCCCGCGCCGTTGCTCACTTCTTCAGTGCAGGTCAGGTTGGCGTATCGATGTTCTTCTTCCTGAGCGGCTATATTATGATGCACACCTTCAGAGAGGATCAGTCAGCGGGCGCCTTTATTAAAAACAGAATAAAAAGGATCTACCCCGCCTACCTCATCCTCTCCATTCCCCTTATCTTATATACGCTCCACAAGACCGGCTCATTAACTTATCTTCTGCATAATCTCTTTCTCATCCCCTGGACGGAGTGGGACAGAGAGGCGTTGCCCTATAACTGGTCGGAATCGATGGCGAATCCGGCGGCCTGGACGCTGGTCTACGAGTTCTATTTTTATCTGCTGCTTTGCGTAGGCAAAACGTTGCTGAATAAAAAAGCCTTTGTTTTCTCCTTTACCACCGTAGCGATGCTCGCCATTCTTATTGCGACCAACATGACCTGGGGTAATGACGGCTATCTGGGCTGGCACGGCGTTACGTTCAAATCCGTGGCGGGCAACCTTGCGCTGCTGTCGTTTATCGTCGGCATGTGCGGACGGCAGCTGGGTTTCCACCACGTGAAAAAAAATCCCGCCGTATTTTTGCTGATCCCTGTCGCTATGCTGCTGCTGTGGCTGATGGCCAGACAGGGCGTAACCAATCTGCAAATCCGCGATCTGCTGGGGTCATGCCTGCCTTCCTGGACCTTTGTGCTGCTGATGGCCAACATGGAGGATTTTAAAGGCTTTGCCTACGATAAACTTCACGCTATCGGCATGTACTCCTATTCGCTCTATCTTTTCCATGCCAACTTTTATACCGCGAAGTGGATTGTCTTTAATAATCTTGCCCGTGTCGGCCTGGATTCTTCCCCGATCAAGGTGGCGGTTCTGCTGCTGTTTATCGCGCTGTCGCTGTTTATTTCAAAACATCTCTACCATTTGATTGAAAGAGGCGGCGCGTGGAAGATGCTGCGGAGCCGTAGCGTCAGAGCAGGCTGAGGGCACGACAGGCAGCAGGCTCCACGTCTGGCTTTTCAGGCGGTCAATGGCTGAAAGATCGGGCCGATAAAAAAAAGAGAGCCGGAAGGCTCTCTTTTTCAGGGGGACAGGTCGTACAGAGAACTATTCGCCGGACGCCTGCTGCGCCTCGCCCTTGCCGTAGATCAGCATCGGATCCGATTCGCCCGCGATAACCGACTCGTCGATCACCACTTTTTCCACGTCGTCCATCGACGGCAGGTCGTACATCGTGTCCAGCAGCGCGCCCTCCACGATTGAGCGCAGCCCGCGCGCCCCGGTTTTGCGCGACATCGCCTTGCCCGCTATCGCCTTCAGCGCCTCTTCCCGGAACTCCAGCTCCACCCCTTCCAGGCTGAACAGCGCCTGATACTGCTTGGTCAGCGCGTTCTTCGGCTCGCACAGGATCTGGATCAGCGCTTCCTCGCTCAGCTCGGTCAGCGTCGCCACCACCGGCAGACGGCCGATAAACTCCGGGATCAGACCGAACTTAATCAGGTCCTCCGGCTCCACCTGCGCCAGCAGCTCGCCCTCCGTCGCCTTCTCCGCCTTGCCTTTTACCGTCGCGCCGAAGCCGATGCCCGAGCCGGTATCCACGCGCTGCGAGATAACCTTGTCCAGCCCGGCAAACGCGCCGCCGCAGATAAACAGGATTTTCGAGGTGTCCACCTGCAGAAACTCCTGCTGCGGATGCTTGCGCCCGCCCTGCGGCGGCACCGCGGCGACCGTACCCTCAATCAGCTTCAGCAGCGCCTGCTGCACGCCCTCGCCCGACACGTCGCGCGTGATGGACGGGTTGTCCGACTTGCGGGAAATCTTGTCGATTTCATCGATGTAAACGATGCCGCGCTGCGCTTTCTGCACGTCGTAGTCGCACTTCTGCAGCAGCTTCTGGATGATGTTTTCCACGTCCTCGCCCACGTAGCCCGCTTCGGTCAGCGTGGTGGCGTCGGCCATGGTAAACGGCACGTCCAGCAGGCGCGCCAGCGTCTCCGCCAGCAGCGTCTTGCCGCTGCCGGTCGGGCCAATCAGCAGGATGTTGCTTTTGCCCAGCTCGATGCCGTTGCTGGTGTCGCCGTTGCGCAGGCGCTTGTAGTGGTTGTAGACCGCCACCGCCAGCACCTTCTTCGCCCGCTCCTGGCCGATAACGTAGTCGTCCAGATGCTCGCGGATTTCGTGCGGCGTCGGCAGCGAACTGCGCTCGCGGTGATGGGGCGCAACTTCTTTGATCTCTTCGCGAATAATGTCGTTACATAAATCGACGCATTCGTCGCAGATATAGACTGACGGGCCGGCAATCAGCTTGCGGACTTCATGCTGGCTTTTGCCGCAAAAAGAGCAGTACAGCAGCTTCCCTGAACCGTCTTTGCGCTTATCTGTCATTAACTTGCCCCTCTTGTTTAACGCTGACGGCCCGGGCCGTCAGTCTGCCTTTATGACGGCAGCAATCTCTTTTACCAACCAGCGCCGCTTAACCGCGCTGGTTCAAAATGGCGTCGACCAGACCGTACTCCACCGACTCGCTGGCAGAAAGGAAACGATCGCGCTGGGTGTCGCGCTCGATGGTTTCGACGCTCTGACCGGTATGTTTGGCCATCAGCTCATTCATCATCTGCTTGGTTTTGATAATTTCACGCGCGTGAATATCGATATCCGACGCCTGACCCTGGAAGCCGCCCAGCGGCTGGTGGATCATCACGCGGGAATGCGGCAGGCAGTAGCGTTTGCCTTTCGCGCCGGCGGTCAACAGGAAAGAACCCATTGAGCAGGCCTGGCCCATACAGATGGTGCTGACGTCAGGTTTGATAAATTGCATGGTGTCGTAAATAGACATGCCCGCGGTAATTACGCCACCAGGAGAGTTAATATAAAGGTGGATATCTTTTTCCGGGTTTTCTGCTTCCAGAAACAGCATCTGCGCGACGATCAGGTTCGCCATATGATCCTCGACCTGGCCGGTCAGGAAGATAATGCGCTCCTTCAGCAGGCGGGAAAAGATGTCGTAAGAACGCTCTCCGCGAGAAGTTTGTTCAACCACCATTGGCACTAAAGCCATATGAGGTGCTGTTTGTTCACGTTCGCCACTGTATGACATTACCGTCTCCTGGATTTTTCATTTGGCCACACTACCAATTCTACTTGAGAGCGTTCCGGAACACTATGTCCCCAACTTTATTCACCCGAAAGCTATCGGCGATCCTAAAGCCTTACCGTAACTTTACTATCTGGGGATACACCCCCGCTAATTCAAGCATAACAACGTTTTCAGGCGGCTGCTAACCAGGAAAAGTAGCATAGTCGATAATTTGCCGCTTTAATGAGCGAATAAGGCCCATAATGTCACGCCATCCGGCGGATAAAAGAAAAAAGCCCGCGGTCATGATGACCGCGGGCTTTAATTTATCCTGAAAAATCAGACGATCAGGCCGTTTGGGTCTGGTTCATCAGTTCCTGGAAGTTTGTCGCTTTTTCGGTCACTTTGGCTTTTTCCAGCACGGCTTCCACCGCCTGTTCTTCCAGCGCGACGTTGCGCATGTTGTTCATCAGCTCGTTATTTTTGCTGTAGAACTCGATCACTTCAGCCGGATCTTCGTAGGCAGACGCCATCTCTTCGATCAGGGTCTTCACGCGATCTTCATCCGCTTTCAGCTCGTGGCTGCGGATAACTTCGCCCAGCAGCAGGCCAACCACCACGCGGCGCTTAGCCTGCTCTTCGAACAGTTCGCGAGGCAGCTCAAGCGCCTGCTTCTCGTTACCGCCGAAGCGCTGTGCAGCCTGACGCTTCAGCACGTCGATTTCGCTGTCGATCAGGGCAGCCGGCACCTCGATTTCGTTAGCGCTGACCAGGCCGTCGATAGCCTGAGTCTTCACACGGTTACGCACGGCGCCTTTCAGCTCGCGCTCCATGTTTTTACGCACTTCGGTACGCAGACCCGCTACGGAGCCATCTTCCACGCCGAAACGCTTGATGAACTCTTCGGTGAATTCCGGCAGCTCGCGCTCTTCAACTTTCTTCAGCACGATCTCGAACTTCGCCGCTTTCCCTTTCAGGTTTTCAGCGTGGTAGTCTTCCGGGAAGTTCACGTCGATAGTGAAGGTTTCGCCCGCTTTGTGGCCAACCACACCGTCTTCAAAGCCTGGGATCATACGGCCCTGGCCCATCGCCAGTACGAAGTCGGACGCTTTGCCGCCTTCGAACTCTTCGCCGTCTACAGAGCCGGAGAAGTCGATGGTCACGCGATCTTCAGCTGCCGCTGCGCGATCGGTTTCCTTCCAGGTCGCCTGCTGCTTGCGCAGGGTGTCCAGCATGGCATCGACGTCTTCGTCGGTCACGGAAACAACCGGTTTTTCAACTTCGATTGCTTCCAGGCCTTTCAGCTCGACTTCCGGATAGACTTCGAACTCTACGGAGAAAGTGAAGTCTTCGCCGGTTTTGTATTCGCCCGGCACGTAGTTTGGCGCGCCAGCCGGATTGATTTTCTCTTTGATGATCGCATCAACAAAGTTGCGCTGCATCAGATCGCCCAGCACGTCCTGACGAACAGACGCGCCGTAACGCTGTGCAACCACGGTCATCGGCACTTTCCCTTTACGGAAACCGTCGATACGCACTTTTTTCGCTACGCTGACCAGCTCATTTTTCACCGCGTTTTCGATCACATCTTTAGCAACGGTAATCGTAACGCGACGGCCCAGGCCCTGAGTTGTTTCTACTGAAACTTGCATCTTATTACCTCAAAAAATCACGTGCTCGGTCAACTTCAGACTCGCTCTACCCGTCAGGGCAAAGTAAGACTAAGAACCGGGACGGCCTCTGATGTCAGAACCGCATTCCCTGTTGTCAGAAGCGTCCCGAAGACATTCGGAAAAACAGACGCAGCATTATAGCGGCAACGGCAAAGCGAGTCGAGGCTGCAACGCGCCGCCATTTTGTTAAGGTTCACGCTTTTTGCATCTGAAAGGAGTAAAAGAAAGGGTTAACGCGGTTTTTTCGACCAGAAACAACAAAGCGGCCCGCAGGCCGCTTCAGATTTTCAGAGATTGCCTCAGGCCAGCGTACCGGCACCACGACAGTTGGGCGAAGCCGGAACCGTGTCCTGTAACCCTACCCACTCTTTTTCGGTATAGGTATGCAGCGCCAGCGCGTGGACGCTTCCCGCCAGCTCGTCGGCCAGCACGCCATAAATGGCGCGATGCCGCATCAGAAAGCGCTGGTTAAGAAAGCTGTCGCTGACGATAACTATCTTGAAGTGACTTTCCGCCCCTGCAGGCACATTGTGACGATAGCTTTCGTCATGAACCTCCAGGTGCACGGGTGTAAATGCCGTTCTCAACTTTTCTTCTATTTGTTCGCGGATCATAACCACACTCCTCTACGACCTGATGCGCCCCATCTTATTCAATATTAGCCGGATTTCGCCGCCTGCCGATCCGTTTACGGAAAAATATCCGCCGTTCAGGCGCGCTACTGTGCATTTTCCCGCTGGCGGCTGCAACTGTCCGCGCCCAGAAAGCGCGTCCGACCGCCCGGGTGAAAAGATAAGGTAATGAATTTGCGCGTCGCCGGGGCTTCCTCTTGCTACAGGCAATGTTATGATGACCTCGGTTTTGTCCGGACTACACCCCATAAAATCGAGAACATAAGCATGCTAAAAAAATTATTCTTCCCTCTGCTGGCGGTATTTATGCTGGCCGGCTGCGCCACCAACAGCACCACGCTGAACGTTTCGCCAGTCATCAAACTGCCGCAGCAGGATCCGAGCCTGATGGGCGTCACCGTCAGCATTAACGGTGCCGATCAGCGTAGCGATAAAGCGCTCGCCAAAGTGAACCGCGACGGCCAGCTGGTCACGCTGACGCCGTCCCGCGATCTGCGTTTCCTGCTTCAGGAAGTGCTGGAGAAACAAATGGGCGCGCGCGGCTATATGATCGGCCCGAACGGCGCGGTTGATTTGCAGATTGTGGTTAACAACCTTTATTCAGACGTTACCCAAGGCAACGTGCGCTACAGCATTACTACAAAGGCCGATATCTCTATTATTGCTACCGCGAAAAACGGCAACAAGCAGGTGAAAAACTACCGTCAGACCTACAGCGTCGAAGGCGCGTTTAACGCCACCAACGATAAGATCACCAACGCGGTCAACGCGACGCTGGGCGACGTCATCGACGATATGGCGCAGGACACCAGCATTCACGAGTTTATCAAGCAAAACGCCCGTTAATATAGCCTTGCCCGCCGCGCTGGCGGGCACTGTTTAAGGTTTGTATGCCCAGTCACTATCTGCAAATTTTCACCCGTCGTAACGCCGCCCTTCTGCTCCTGCTCGGTTTCTCTTCCGGTTTGCCGCTGGCGCTGACGTCCGGCACGTTACAGGCCTGGATGGCCGTAGAAAATGTCGATATTAAAACCATCGGCTTTTTTTCGCTGGTTGGGCAGGCTTACGTCTTTAAGTTTCTCTGGTCGCCGCTGATGGACCGCTATACGCCGCCGTTTTTAGGACGTCGGCGCGGCTGGCTGTTGGTGACCCAGCTGCTGCTGATCATCGCTATTGCGCTGATGGGCTTTATGCAGCCGTCACGCGATCTGACGCTGCTCGCCTCGCTGGCGGTGCTGGTCGCCTTCTGTTCCGCCTCGCAGGATATTGTTTTTGACGCCTGGAAAACGGATATCCTGCCTGCCGAAGAGCGCGGCAGCGGCGCGGCAATCAGCGTGTTCGGCTACCGGCTGGCGATGCTGGTTTCCGGCGGGCTGGCGCTCTGGCTGGCCGACCGTTATCTGGGCTGGCAGGCCATCTGGTGGCTGATGGCCGCGATGATGGTGCCGGGCGTGATCGCCACGCTGCTGGCGAAGGAACCGGATGAGGCAATTGTGCAGCCGCGCTCGCTGGAAGAAGCGGTGATTGCGCCGCTGCGCGATTTTTTCACCCGTAATAACGCCTGGCTGATCCTGTCGTTGATTGTCCTTTATAAGCTTGGCGACGCCTTTGCCGCCAGCCTGACCACTATCTTCCTTATTCGCGGCGTGGGCTTTGACGCAGGCGACGTGGGGCTGGTGAACAAAACGCTTGGTCTGTTCGCCACCATTATCGGCGCGCTGTTTGGCGGCGTACTGATGCAGCGGCTGAGCCTTTATCGCGCGCTGATGCTGTTTGGCATCCTACAGGCGCTGTCAAACCTGGCTTACTGGCTGCTGTCGGTGACCGACAAACATCTTTACAGCATGGCGGCGGCCGTCTTTGCAGAGAATCTGTGCGGCGGTATGGGCACGGCGGCCTTTGTGGCGCTGCTGATGACGCTGTGCAACAAGTCGTTTTCCGCCACGCAGTTCGCGCTGCTTTCTGCCATGTCCGCCGTCGGTCGCGTCTATGTCGGGCCGGTCGCGGGCTGGTTTGTGGCAGGCTGGGGCTGGCCCGCTTTTTACGCCTTTTCTGTCGTGGCGGCGCTGCCGGGGCTGGTGTTGCTGGCGGGCTGTAAGCGCACGCTGGACAGAGCAGAGAAAACGCGCGAGTTCGCTCCTCGTGACCGCTGGCCGCAGGCCTACCGCTGGGCTATCCGTCTGCTGCTGCTGGGCTGCGCGCTGGCGGGGATTGCGCTGGCGCTGCTGGCACTGGATGCCCTGGGCGTGGCGCATATCGACCATTTACTCGCAACGCTGTTTGGCGGTGCGGCGCTGCTGGGGTTGGCGGGCGTGATGCTGGGTTCGCTGCTCGATTATCTGGCGCAACGCAGCGCGCAGGACTAAGGTCATTTGCCGTCCGGCAATCGGACGGCGGTTCCTGTTGTCACCCGTCTGTACGGGCCGGGCCGGGCTTCACTCATTGATGTGCGTTTGCCATTGTCAACAACAATTGATAACCAGAGTGAATAGTGTGATAAACCTCACGTAACAAGCTCGCTCACCCGAGAAAGCGGATGCAGACCACCCCGGATTTAAGGCAAACTCAGTGCCGTCTGATTACATCGGGTTAGCATTGAAGAAGCCGGAATACATTAGCAGCGCTGTTCTGTGCACCCTTAACGGCTATTATTTATTGCCCATAGCAGAAAATAAGCTAACAGCAACGTAACAAACGCCCTTTTTTTTCGCTGTAAATAGCGGCAGTGGTGTAGGTAATTTAATCATTTTTTAACAATTCCACCGCTGCGCTTATTTTGCCTCGTCCGTTATTTCCTAAAGATTCTCGTCTTTACATTTACAATAAAACGAGAAAACACAACCGCTACGAAACTATTTTTGTTTATTTGACATAGATCAAATGCTACAGCTATGTTAAATAATTGAGTACCAATTTCGCTGTTTATAGCGACCCTGATTTCTGAAGGGGATTTTCCATCTGTTTTTGTTATATCACCCCCAAAGCCCTGCTATTATTCATATTTTGTCACCCTCCGAAACATGTGTGACAGTGTTTGCAAAAGGTGTCAACACCTCGCTGACACAAGCTGTTGCTGGTTTACAGTACTGAAACGTTCCCGTAAAATGCCGCCACACTTAAACGACAATAGAGCCCTTGTCATTGAGGTCGTTAAATGAGACTCAGGAAATACAATAAAAGTTTGGGGATTCTGTCATTAATCGCAGGCACTGTATTGTTAAGTGGCTGTGATAGTGCATTGTTGAGTCCCAAAGGACAGGTTGCAATGGAGCAACGTTCGCTGATACTGACAGCCTTCGGCTTGATGATGATCGTCGTTATTCCCGCAGTCCTGATGGCCGTGGTGTTCGCCTGGAAATATCGGGCATCGAATACCGAAGCAAAATACAGTCCAAACTGGTCACACTCGAATAAAGTGGAAGCCGTGGTATGGACTGTGCCCATCCTTATCATTCTCTTCCTTGGCGTCCTGACGTGGAAATCAACCCACGCGCTGGAACCAAGCAAACCGTTGGCTTCCAATGTGAAACCCATTGAGATTGATGTGGTGGCGCTGGACTGGAAATGGCTGTTTATCTACCCTGAACAGGGTATTGCAACCGTTAACCAGATTGCTTTCCCGGCCAACACGCCAGTGACCTTTAAGATCACTTCGAACTCCGTGATGAACTCCTTCTTCATTCCTACCCTCGGTAGCCAGATTTACGCTATGGCGGGTATGCAGACTCAGCTGAACCTGATCGCGAATGAGGCCGGCACGTTTGACGGTATCTCCTCTAACTTCAGCGGTCGCGGCTTCTCCGGCATGAAGTTCAAAGCTATCGCCACACCTGATAATGCAGCATTCGATCAGTGGGTAGCGAAAGCGAAAGAGTCTTCTAACCAGCTGATGACCATGGATGATTTCGAGAAACTGGCTGCGCCAAGCGAAAACCATCCGGTGGAGTTCTTCTCTACGGCGAATCCTGATTTGTTCAAGCAGGTTATTGGCAAATTCAAGATGAACCACGGGAATATGGCTATGTCCTCTGAGCATGAAGGCATGGACATGAACGACGCCTCTCACGCGGGAGCCGAGGAATAATACGATGTTGGGAAAATTAACCCTTGATGCTGTTCCGTACCATGAGCCGATTATCATGGTTACGGTTGCCGCCATCATTCTTGGTGGTCTGGCTGTTGCTGGAGCAATCACTTACTTCGGTAAGTGGCAATACCTGTGGACTGAATGGCTGACGTCAGTCGACCATAAAAAACTGGGTATCATGTATATCATCGTGGCTTTCGTCATGTTGCTGCGCGGCTTTGCCGATGCGGTCATGATGCGTAGCCAGCAGGTGATGGCCTCGATGGGCGATCCAGGCTTCCTGCCGCCTCATCACTACGACCAGATCTTCACCGCTCACGGCGTGATCATGATCTTCTTCGTAGCAATGCCGTTCGTTATCGGTCTGATGAACATTGCTGTTCCTTTGCAGATCGGCGCGCGCGACGTGGCCTTCCCGTTCCTGAACAACCTGAGCTTCTGGTTCACGGCTGTGGGCGTGGTGCTGGTTAACCTGTCACTGGGTGTGGGCGAGTTTGCTCAGACCGGCTGGCTGGCTTATCCACCGCTTTCCGGCGCGGAATACAGTCCGGGGGTCGGGGTCGACTACTGGATCTGGAGTCTGCAGCTCTCCGGTATCGGGACGACATTAACAGGTATTAACTTCTTCGTTACTATCCTGAGAATGCGCGCTCCGGGCATGACCATGTTCAAAATGCCTGTGTTTACCTGGGCATCCCTGTGTACTAACGTACTGATCATCGTCTCCTTCCCGGTTCTGACCGTGACGCTGGCGCTGCTGACCCTTGACCGTTATCTGGGCTTCCATTTCTTTACCAACGAAATGGGCGGCAACATGATGATGTACGTCAACCTGATTTGGGTCTGGGGACATCCGGAAGTTTATATCCTGGTTCTGCCTGTCTTCGGCGTGTTCTCCGAAGTGGTTGCAACCTTCTCGAAAAAACGCCTGTTTGGTTACACCTCGCTGGTTTGGGCAACGGTTGTTATCACCGTCCTTTCCTTCATCGTGTGGCTGCACCACTTCTTTACGATGGGTGCCGGTGCGAACGTTAACGCCTTCTTCGGTATCATGACGATGATTATCGCCATCCCGACCGGTGTTAAGATCTTCAACTGGCTGTTCACCATGTACCAGGGCCGCATTCAGATGCACTCTGCCATGCTGTGGACCGTAGGCTTCCTGGTCACCTTCTCTGTTGGTGGTATGACCGGTGTTCTGCTGGCGGTGCCGGGTGCTGACTTCGTTCTGCACAACAGTCTGTTCCTGATTGCCCACTTCCATAACGTTATTATCGGTGGTGTGGTATTCGGTTGCTTTGCTGGCGTGACTTACTGGTTCCCGAAAGCGTTCGGCTTCTGCCTGAACGAAAAATGGGGTATCCGCGCCTTCTGGTTCTGGATCATTGGTTTCTTTGTTGCCTTTATGCCGCTGTACGCGCTGGGCTTCATGGGTATGACCCGTCGTCTGAGCCAGAATATCGATCCTCAGTTCCACACTCTGCTGGTGGTTGCGGCAGTCGGTGCTGCGCTGATCGCTTGTGGCGTCCTGTGCCAGCTTACCCAGTTCTGGGTATCTGTACGTGACCGCGAGCAGCTGCGCGACCTGACCGGTGACCCGTGGGGCGGTCGTACGCTGGAGTGGGCAACCTCTTCACCACCACCGTTCTACAACTTTGCTGAAGTGCCTGTTATCCACGAGCGCGATGCGTTCTGGGAAATGAAAGAGAAAGGCGAAGCGTACAAACGTCCTGCTAAGTATGAAGAGATCCACATGCCGAAAAACAGTGGCGCGGGTCTGGTCATCGGTCTGTTCAGCATGGTGTTTGGTTTTGCCGCTATCTGGCACATCTGGTGGCTGGCTGGTCTCACCTTCCTCGGCATGATCCTTACCTGGATTATCAAGAGCTTCGACGATGACGTGGATTACTACGTTCCCGTTGCCGAGATCGAAAAAATCGAGAATCAGCACTTTGACGAAATTAGCAAAGCAGGTCTGAAAAATGTCAACTGAAACTCTGACTAAGCACCACGACGCCCATGCGGAGCATGGGCATCACGATGCAGGAGCCAATAAGCTGTTTGGCTTCTGGATCTACCTGATGAGCGACTGCATCATCTTCGCCACGCTGTTCGCGACCTATGCTGTTATGGTCAACAACACCGCTGGCGGCCCGTCAGGGAAAGATATTTTTGAATTACCGTTTGTTCTGGTTGAAACCGCCCTGCTGCTGTTCAGCTCCATTACCTACGGCTTTGCCGTTATCAGCATGGAAAAAGGGACTAAGTCTGCCGTTCTCGGCTGGCTGGGCCTGACCTTCCTGTTTGGTCTTGGCTTTATCGGGATGGAAATCTATGAGTTCCATCACCTGATTACCGAAGGCTTTGGTCCGCAGCGCAGCGGCTTCCTGTCGGCGTTCTTCACGCTGGTAGGTACGCACGGTCTGCACGTGACGTCAGGTCTGATCTGGATGCTGGTGCTGATGTATCAGGTTGCCACTAAGGGCCTGACCTCCACCAACCACACCCGCGTGATGTGCCTGAGCATGTTCTGGCACTTCCTGGACGTTGTCTGGATCTGCGTATTTACCATTGTTTATCTGCTGGGGGCCATGTAATGAGCAAGACATTAAGCGATCATGGTACCTCTCACGGTAACGTGAAGACTTATATGATCGGCTTTATTCTGTCGATCATTCTGACTGCGATTCCATTCTGGATCGTCATGGAAGGCGGCGCGTCTAAAACGACGATGCTGGCCGTGGTGGTGATTGCAGCCGTGGTACAGGTGCTGGTGCATCTTTATTACTTCCTGCACCTCAGCACGTCTACCGATCAGCGTTGGAATCTGGTGGCGATAGTGTTTTCCGCCGTCATCATTCTGATTGTCGTAGTGGGCTCTATATGGATTATGTGGAACCTCAATTACAACATGATGGTCCGTTAAAGAGTCGCCTGTGATGATTAAGCAATACCTGCAAGTAACGAAACCAGGAATTATTTTCGGGAATTTAATTTCTGTCATCGGGGGATTTCTGCTGGCTTCTAAAGGCAGCATCGACTATTCCCTGTTTCTCACCACCTTAGTCGGCGTCTCGCTGGTGGTCGCATCGGGTTGTGTTTATAACAACTTTATTGACCGCGACATCGACGTAAAAATGGAGAGAACCAGAAACCGTGTGCTGGTAAAAGGCCTCATTTCTCCGACAGTCTCTCTGGTTTATGCAACCGTTCTGGGTATTGCTGGATTCGCGTTGCTGTATCTCGGAGCAAACCCGCTGGCCATGTGGCTGGCGGTGATGGGCTTTGTGGTTTACGTCGGTATTTACAGCCTCTATATGAAGCGTAAATCCGTCTACGGCACGCTGATTGGTAGCCTTTCCGGCGCTGCGCCGCCGGTTATCGGCTACTGTGCCGTCAGCAACCAGTTCGACGCTGGCGCGCTGATCCTGCTGGCTATCTTTAGCCTGTGGCAGATGCCGCATTCCTATGCGATTGCTATCTTCCGCTTTAAAGATTACCAGGCAGCGAATATCCCGGTTCTGCCGGTGGTAAAAGGCATCTCCGTGGCGAAAAACCATATCACGCTGTATATCCTGGCGTTTATGGTTGCGACACTGATGCTGACGCTGGTGGGCTACGCGGGCTACAAATATCTGGTGGTCGCCGCCGCCGTGAGCGTATGGTGGCTGGGAATGGCGCTTTCGGGCTATAAGACGCAGAACGATCGCGTCTGGGCACGCAAGCTGTTCGTTTTCTCCATCGTCGCCATCACCGCGCTAAGCGTGATGATGTCGGTTGACTTTATGACGCCGGCCTCAAAGGATTTACTGACTTACGTCTGGTAACTTCCACCTCCTCCGAAGGGCGCGATTATCGCGCCCTTTCTTTTTGTTACCACTTCTCGTTAATAATAATTTTACCCACCTTTCCCAACGCCTTAAAATATGCTCACCAGATAAACTGAGGTAGTAATGAACGATAATAAAATGACTCCGGTCGAACTGCGTGCGACATGGGGTTTGGGAACGGTATTCTCCCTGCGTATGCTGGGCATGTTTATGGTTCTGCCCGTCCTGACCACTTACGGCATGGCATTACAGGGAGCCAGCGAAGCGCTGATAGGTCTTGCTATCGGCATCTACGGTTTGGCACAGGCCGTGTTTCAAATTCCTTTTGGTCTGCTTTCCGACCGTATCGGCCGCAAGCCGCTGATTGTCGGCGGACTACTGATTTTCGTGCTCGGCAGCGTGATTGCCGCCAGCACCAACTCTATTTGGGGTGTAATCCTGGGCCGCGCTTTACAGGGTTCCGGCGCGATTGCGGCGGCGGTAATGGCTCTGCTTTCCGACCTGACGCGCGAGCAGAACCGCACCAAAGCAATGGCCTTTATCGGTATCAGCTTCGGCGTTACCTTTGCGATTGCGATGGTGCTTGGGCCGATTGTGACCCATGCGCTTGGTCTGCATGCGCTGTTCTGGATGATTGCGCTGCTGGCGTCCAGCGGCATTGTGATCACGCTGCTGGTGGTGCCTTCTGCCTCTAACCATATGCTTAACCGCGAATCCGGCATTGTTAAGGGCAGCTTCCGCGCGGTGCTGGCCAACAGCCGCCTGGTCAAGCTGAACTTCGGCATTATGTGCCTGCATATTCTGCTGATGTCCAGCTTCGTGGCGCTGCCCGGCGAGTTCGAGCAGGCTGGCTTCCCGGCGGAGCAGCACTGGAAAGTCTATCTGGTCACCATGCTGATCGCTTTCTGCGGCGTGATCCCGTTTATTATCTATGCGGAAGTGAAGCGCCAGATGAAGCGGGTATTTATCGCCTGCGTGGCGATTATCCTGATCGCAGAAATCGTGCTCTGGGGCGCGGGCAACCACTTCTGGACGCAGGTCTTAGGCGTGCAGCTGTTCTTTATCGGCTTTAACCTGATGGAGGCGATTTTGCCTTCGCTGGTCAGTAAAGAATCGCCACCGGGCTATAAGGGCACCGCGATGGGCGTCTACTCCACCAGCCAGTTTATTGGCGTGGCGATCGGCGGTAGCCTGGGCGGCTGGCTGTATGGCCACTTCGATGCCTCCACCGTCTTTGTGGTCGGCGCTTTTATCGCCGTAGTCTGGCTGCTGGTGAGCTGCACCATGCAGGAGCCGCCGTACGTCAGCAGCCTGCGTATCGTGCTGCACGATGATATTACCGACACCGCCGCGCTGGAAAAACGCCTGAGGGCGCAGCCTGGCGTCGCCGCCGTCTTTATCGTGCCGGAAGAGCGAAGCGCCTACGTGAAGATTGACAGCAAAGTCACCAATCGCCCCGAGCTGGAAGCGCTGGTCGGCAGCTGCTGATTATCTGTTAATGGGGCCTGTCGCCCCATTATTTCCGGCCTCGCTCCCCGCCCTCCCCTCTTTGTCGCGCTGCGTAATGCCGTGATAACGCCTTTACGATGACAAAGTCTGGCGGAAGCGGTGGAATTCAGGCGGGGAAAACTGAATAAAAGGGCGATGCATCGCCCTTTTATTATTAATCGCGGAAGTTTTTAAACTGGAAAGGCTGCCCCAGGTCGCCGCCGCGCACCAGCGCCATCGCGCCCTGAAGATCGTCACGGGACTTACCGGTCACGCGCACTTCTTCACCCTGCACCTGAGACTGCACTTTCAGCTTGCTGTCTTTGATCAGCTTGACGATTTTTTTCGCCACGTCAGACGGGATGCCTTTTTTCAGTTTGACTTCCACGCTCCAGCTTTTGCCGCTGTGCTCAATCTCTTCCGGCACTTCCAGCGCGCCGCCTTCAATGCTGCGCTTGAGCAGTTTCTCGCGCAGAATATCGATCAGCTGCTTCACCTGAAAATCAGACTCGCTCAGCACCTTGATCGTTTCGTTTTTCTCGTTCAGCTCATAACTGGCCGTCACGTTGCGAAAATCGAAACGGGTGGAAATTTCACGGTTGGCGTTTTCAACGGCGTTGCGCACTTCCTGCAGGTCGATTTCAGATACGATATCGAATGATGGCATGATTTTTTCTCCTGATTCTGTTGTGACAGGCATAATACCGACTTAGCATCAGTAAAAAAACCATCGGCATGGAAAGCTATAATAAGAACAGCTCTGCCAGCGCGGCCTTCGGCCCGGCAGAATTAATCCAACCCGCTGCGGAGAGGAAGAATGAAGATTACCGTATTGGGATGCGGCGCTTTAGGGCAGATCTGGCTGGCTGCGCTGGACGCTCAGGGCAATGAGGTGCAGGGGTGGCTACGCGTACCGCAGCCTTATTGCTCGGTCAACGTGGTGGATCTTGAGGGCAACATAAGTAACAAAACCTTTATTGCCAACGACCCTGCTTTTTTAGCGGAAAGCGACCTGCTGCTGGTAACGCTGAAAGCGTGGCAGGTATCCGAAGCGGTAAAAAATTTGCGGTTTATTCTGCGTGAAGACTGCCCGATCCTGCTGCTGCATAATGGCATGGGCACGCTTGACGAGCTTAAAATGCTCACGCAGCCGCTGCTGCGCGGGATCACGACCCATGCGGCAAAGCGCGACGGCACCATGGTTATCCATGTTGCTTCCGGCATTACCCACATCGGCCCGACTTCTCCGGACGGCGCCATGCTCAGCAGGCTGGCAGAAACGCTGCAACAGGCGCTGCCGGACGTCGCCTGGCATAACAATGTCTCCTCCGCCGCCTGGCAAAAGCTGGCCGTAAACTGCGTGATCAATCCGCTGACGGTTCAGTATGACTGCACCAACGGCGAGCTGCTTAACCATCCGCAGGAGGTGGCCCTGCTCTGCGATGAAGTGGCGATGGTTATGGAGCGTGAAGGTGAACATACCTCTCGCGAGGCGCTGCTGGACTACGTGAAAGAGATTATTACCGCGACCGCCGCCAATACCTCTTCCATGCTGCAGGATATCCGCGCGCAGCGGCGTACGGAGATTGACTATATTACCGGCTACGTTATCCGTCGTGCGCGGGCGCAGGGGCTGACCACGCCGGAAAACAGCCGACTTTATGAAATGATTAAGCGTAAGGAACAAGATTATGAGCGCGAGCGTACTGGTTTGCCTGGCACCTGGCAGTGAAGAAACCGAAGCCGTTACCACTATCGATCTGCTGGTGCGCGCGGGCTTCACGGTCACTACCGCCAGCGTAACGGATGACGGCAGCAAAGAAATCCGCTGTTCGCGCGGCGTACGGCTGTTAACCGATGCCACGCTGGTTGAGGTAGCCGACAACGATTTTGCCGCCATCGTGCTGCCCGGCGGCCTGAAAGGCGCGGAAGCCTTTCGCGACAGCCCGCTGCTGGTGGAAACGGTGCGGCAGTTTCACCAGTCCGGCCGTATTGTCGCGGCGATCTGCGCAGCGGCCGGCACGGTGCTGGTGCCGCATAAGCTGTTTCCGATTGCCAATATGACCGGCTTTCCCGGCCTCAAGGAGACTATTCCCGAAAGCCAGTGGATGGATAAACGCGTGGTTTGGGATCGCCGCTTCAATCTGCTCACCAGCCAGGCGCCCGGCACCGCGATCGACTTTGCCCTGAAGCTGATCGATCTGTTGGCAGGTAAAGAGAAAGCGCATGAGGTGGCGCAGCAGCTGGTGTCGGCGGCGGGTATTTTTGACTATCGGGAATGGGTGGAATAGATCCGGCCTGCGCGACTACCCGTTTGAGCGGCGTCGCTGACGGGCAAAGGCCTGCTGGCGACAGAGAAGCAGCCAGGCCAGCGCTTTAGCCGGTAACCTGTTGCGAACAAAAGCGGAGTTAAGAGATAAAAAAGGCGCTGAAGCCAGCGCCTTTTACCTTTCCGCTTACGGACGGTAAACCTTAACGTTTTTAAAGCCCTGCTCGTGTAAATAGAGCGCCTGCAAACGGCTCATTACGCCCCGATCGCAGTAAAGCAGCCAGGTTTTGCTCTGATCCAGATCGCCGAACTGGGTGCTGAGTTTATAGAACGGCATGCCTTTTACCTCAACGCCTTCCAGCTCCAGCGGCTTGTCATCCTGCTCGTCAGGCGAGCGGATATCCAGCACCACGTCGTTGTCGCCAAACGACACCACGGTTTCGACTTCCACCACTTCCTGCTCGGTCTCTTCCGCAATCTGACGGATATCGACATTGGTGGCTTCTTCGATAGCTTTCTCCAGCACGGCAAAATCAAAGTTCTGCTCTTCCGCTTCGATTTTCGCCTTTACCGCTTTTACCGTTGGGCTTTTCGAGATCACGCCGCAATACTCCGGCATGGTGCGGGCAAAATCTTCCGTGCCGATATGGCGCGCCAGCTTGATGATGTGCTCTTTGTCATGCGAAATCAGCGGGCGCAGGATCAGCGTATCGGAAGCGTTGTCGATCAGCCGCAGGTTAGTCAGCGTCTGGCTGGAGACCTGGCCCAGCGCTTCGCCGGTCACCAGCGCCTGCACGCCGTAGCGCTCGGCGATAGTCGAGGCCGCACGCACCATCATGCGTTTCAGCACCACGCCCATCTGGCCGTCGTCCACTTTTTCCAGAATCTCGCCAACCACCGGCTCGAAGTTGATAGCCACGAAGCGCACCTTGTGCGAGCGGCCAAAACGGTTCCACAGATAATGCGCCACCTGACGCACGCCGATTTCATGCGCCGCGCCGCCAAGGTTAAAGAAGCAGTAGTGCACGCGGCAGCCGCGACGCATCAGCATATAGCTGGACACGCCGGAGTCGAAGCCGCCGGAGATCAGCGACAGCACGTCTTCCTGGCTGCCGATAGGGAAACCGCCGATGCCTTCATAGCGTCCGGTGATCAACAGCAGGCGATCGTCTTCGATCTCCAGGTTGACCGTGACCTGCGGATGGTTCAGCTTGACCTGCGCGCTCTGGACATGCTGATTCAGCCCGCCGCCTACATAGCGCTCAACGTCCTGCGAGCTGAACTCATGCTTGCCGCGACGCTTGACGCGTACGGAGAAGGTTTTGCCTTCGATACGCTCGCGGTTCATCGCCAGCGTCTGCTCAAAAATGTTGTGCAGATCGGTATAGCCGCGCTCTTCGACTTCCAGCACGTGATGAATACCGGGAATGCGCGACAGTTCGTCAATAATATAGCCGCGCTGGCTTTCGTTTTTGGAACGGACTTCGATATGGTCCCAGTGGCGCACCACGGCCAGCGTCTCGTCGCACTGTTTCAATACGTTACGAATGTTCGTCGTTAACATTTTGATAAAACGCAGGCGAACGGACTGGCTTTTAATGGTGATTTCAGGGAATAATTTAATGATAAACTTCATGGTGGCACGGGCTCAACGGGCAATTAAGTGCTGAAATGGAGCGCACTTAGCTGGTAAAATCAGAGAATTGCAAAGTAGCTTACGCCCTTCACATCCAGGGGAGATGAGTGTATCACATCTGCCCGGCGACTGCTTCTTCAACAGCGCCCGGAATCATTATTTTGCTAATCAATTTGAGTCGGCTACCATGAGTGACCTGACAGACTAAAACATCACCGAGCAACCGTTATTATGCCGAAAAAAGCCGAACAGCCCGCCAGTTTTGAAACCTCGCTTGCCCAGCTGGAGCAAATTGTCTCCCGTCTTGAAAGCGGCGAGCTGCCGCTGGAAGAGGCGCTCAACGAATTTGAACGCGGCGTGCAGCTGGCGCGAGCGGGCCAGCAGAAACTGCAGCAGGCGGAACAGCGTGTGCAAATCCTGCTTAACGACGACAAAAATGGCGACCTTCAGCCCTTCACGCCGGAAAACGACTGATGGATTTTAGCGCTCTTCTTACCGCGCATCACGCGCGCGTCAACCTGGCTTTACAACGCTTTATTACCGCGCTGCCCTTTCAGCAGTCTCCGCTGGTGAATGCCATGGAGTACGGCGCGCTGCTCGGCGGCAAGCGCCTGCGCCCGTTTCTGGTGTATGCTACCGGCAAAATGCTTCATGCTGACGATGCCGCGCTGGATGCGCCCGCTGCGGCGGTCGAGTGCATTCATGCCTACTCGCTGATCCATGACGATCTGCCTGCGATGGACGATGACAGCCTGCGTCGCGGCCAGCCGACCTGCCATATTAAATTCAGCGAAGATACGGCTATTTTGGCCGGTGACGCGCTACAAACGCTGGCCTTCACTATACTTGCCGATACGCCTTTGCCTGGCGTAACGGCAGAGTACCGTATTGCGATGATTTCCGAGCTGGCGCAGGCCAGCGGCGTTGCGGGCATGTGCGGCGGCCAGGCGCTGGATCTGGCGGCGGAAGGCCAGCAGGTCGGTCTGCGCGAGCTTGAGCAAATTCACCGTTATAAAACCGGCGCGCTGATCCGTTGCGCGGTTCGCCTGGGCGCTTTGACCGCCGGCGACAGAGGACGCGACGCGCTGCCCGCGCTCGATCGCTATGCCGAAGCCATCGGCCTGGCGTTTCAGGTGCAGGACGATATTCTGGATGTGGTGGGCGACACCGCCATCATCGGCAAACGCCAGGGAGCCGATCAGCAGTTAGGAAAAAGTACCTACCCGGCGTTGATGGGACTTGAGCGCGCGCGGGCAAAAGCGTGGGAGCTCTGTCAGGAGTCGCTCAGCGCACTGGAAATACTTGCCGCGCAAGGCTTTGACACAGCATCACTACAGCTGCTTGCAAGTTACATAATTGAACGCAATAAATAACTTTCACAATGAGTCTCTGATGAGTTTTGATACTGCAAAATATCCAACGCTGGCGCAGGCCGCTTCGGTACAAGAACTACGTTCGCTTCCTAAAGAGAGCCTGCCAAAACTCTGTGATGAGCTACGACAGTATTTACTCGACAGCGTCAGCCGCTCCAGCGGCCACTTTGCCTCCGGACTGGGCGTGGTAGAGCTGACCGTTGCCCTGCACTATGTCTATAACACGCCTTTTGATCATTTGATTTGGGACGTGGGTCACCAGGCCTATCCGCATAAAATTCTGACCGGCCGCCGCGATCGTATTGGCACTATCCGTCAGAAAAACGGCCTGCATCCGTTCCCATGGCGCGACGAAAGCGAATATGACGTGCTGAACGTCGGCCACTCCAGTACCTCGATCAGCGCCGGACTGGGCATGGCCGTTGCCGCAGAGAAAGAAGGCAAAGGCCGCCGCACCGCCTGCGTGATCGGCGACGGCGCCATCACGGCGGGCATGGCGTTTGAGGCGATGAACCACGCGGGCGATATCAAATCCGATCTGCTGGTCGTGCTGAACGACAACGAGATGTCGATTTCGGAAAACGTCGGCGCGCTGAACAACCGCCTGGCGCAAATCCTTTCCGGTAAAACCTACTCGAAGCTGCGCGAAGGCGGCAAAAAAGTGCTGACCGGCCTGCCGCCGATCAAAGAGCTGGTCAGACGCACCGAAGAGCATCTGAAAGGTATGGTGGTGCCCGGCACGCTGTTTGAAGAGCTGGGCTTTAACTATATTGGCCCGGTCGACGGCCACGACGTGCTGACGCTGGTGCAGACGCTGAAAAACATGCGCGATCTGAAAGGCCCGCAGTTCCTGCATATCATGACCAAAAAAGGCAAAGGCTACGCCCCTGCGGAGAAAGATCCGATTAGCTGGCACGCCGTACCGAAATTCGATCCGGCCAGCGGCCTGCTGCCGAAAGCGATCGAAGGTCTGCCGAGCTACTCGAAGATTTTCGGCCAGTGGCTGAGCGAAACCGCCGCCGATGACAACAAGCTGATGGCCGTTACGCCTGCCATGCGTGAAGGCTCCGGCATGGTCAGCTTTTCGCGCGACTATCCGGCGCAATATTTTGACGTGGCGATTGCCGAACAGCACGCCGTCACCTTTGCCGCCGGACTGGCGATTGGCGGCTATAAGCCCGTGGTCGC
>Ga0268256_1000840_pt1 | contig 21798 bp, 18 predicted proteins | sample AgamicAtAmrz_FD_200247 | JGI IMG/M metagenome (GOLD analysis project Ga0268256, IMG submission 200247) | Agave microbial communities from Guanajuato, Mexico - At.Am.rz (v2) (version 3) | ecosystem: Host-associated > Plants > Roots > Rhizosphere | place: Guanajato, Mexico | collected 2012-06-07
ATCCTGCTTACCGGTAATTACCACCGTTGCCGTGGTGCCCGCTGGCCAGAGCGCGCCCTGCTGCGCATCGAGGCGAATACGTACCGGCACGCGCTGCGCCAGGCGCACCCACTCCAGATTCGAATCGACGGTCGCCATGCCCTTATCATCCCGCGTGCTGCTGGCATTGGTCACACCCGCCGCCACGCTGTCCACCGCACCGTGCAGCACGGTATTGCTGCCCAGCGGCGTGATTTCCGCCCGATAGCCGGGGCGCACGCCTTCCAGCTTGGTCTCTTCCATATAGGCCATCACGTAGAAGCTGTTTTTCTTCACCAGCGCCACGGCGGTAGAGCCACGGGTAATAAACTCGCCGGTATAGACGTTCAGGTTAGTGACCCAGCCGTCAGCCGGTGCGCGGATGATGGTGCGCTCCAGATCGAGTGTCGCCAGGTCGCGCGTGGCTTCGGCGCGTGCCAGCTGATGCAGCACGGTTTGCAGCACGTTATTCGCCTGGTCGATCTCTTCCCGGGACATCGCCTGGATACCCAGCTTGTTACGGCGGCCCGCCTCGCGGCGCTTCTCATTAGCCAGCGCCTGATAGTAAGCCACGTCGGCCTGCGCCTCCTCCAGCGCTTTCTGATAGCGCGGACGGTCCACGGTGAACAGCACCTGGCCCTGTTTCACCAGCTGGTTATCATGAATGTTGACCTGGGTAATTAACCCGGAGACATCGGGCGCGATGGCGACCACGTCGGCGCTAAAGCGGGCGTCACGGGTCCACGGGGATTCGGTGTAATAGGCCCATGCCCGGAAAATTGCGATGAAAGCCAGTATCACCAGCACCAGGGTGATGGCCGTGCGGGATATTTTTGTTGTTAGTAATTTCACATCAACCTCAAACGAACAGGCGGGATATCAGATAAAAAAGGCAGCAGTACAGGGCGGTGTTAAACAGCGCCGGATGCCAGACGTAATCGTAAAACCCAATCGGCACCAGGACGCGGCGTAACAGCCAGAACACCAGCAATGAAACCAGCAGCTCAAAAAAAACGGGTGGGAACGACAGTCCAAACACCACTAAAACGGGAAACAGACTCATGTTGACCTTAGAACGTTGCGTGCAGGCGATAAACTTTTTAATCGTGCGCCACGCAGATAGTATGGCCAGGGAATGGCCGGGCGAGCAGGTGGCGTGTTAGTAATGCAATGAATAATATATTACGTAACTATTTCCCTGTTATCTATAATATGTGATCTAAATCACTTTTAAGCCAGAGTGAATAATGGAACGACTAAAACGCATGTCGGTATTTGCCAAAGTGGTGGAGCTTGGCTCATTTACCGCAGCGGCCAGACAGCTGCAGATGAGCGTCTCCTCAATCAGCCAGACCGTCGCGAAACTGGAAGATGAACTGCAGGTGAAGCTGCTTAACCGCAGCACGCGCAGCCTCGGCCTGACCGAGGCGGGTAAGATTTTTTATCAGGGTTGCCGCCGCATGATGCACGAGGTGCAGGATGTGCATGAGCAGCTGTATGCATTTAACAATACTCCTATCGGTACGTTGCGTATCGGCTGCTCCTCCACCATGGCGCAGAATGTAATGGCTTCCCTCACCGCCGCCATGCTCAGGGAGTATCCCGGCCTGTCGGTGAACCTCGTTACCGGTATTCCCGCACCGGACCTGATCGCTGATGGCCTGGACGTGGTGATCCGCGTCGGCGCGCTGGAAGATTCAAGCCTGTTCTCGCGTCGCCTCGGCACTATGCCGATGGTGGTTTGCGCCTCGAAGCGCTATCTGGCGCAGTTCGGCACCCCGGAAAAACCTGCCGACCTGGCCAACCACTCATGGCTGGCGTACAGCGTAAGACCGGACAACGAGTTTGAGCTGATCGCCCCGGAAGGCATTTCGACGCGTCTGATCCCGGACGGGCGCTACGTGACCAACGATCCGATGACGCTGTCGCGCTGGGTCAGCGCCGGGGCCGGTATCGCCTATATGCCGCTGATGTGGGTCATCGATGAGATCAACCGCGGTGAGCTGGAGATTCTGTTCCCGCGCTACCAGTCGGACCCGCGCCCGGTCTACGCGCTCTATACCGAAAAGGATAAGCTGCCGCTCAAGGTGCAGGTGTGCATTAACTATCTGACGGATTATTTTGTCGAGGTGGCGAGGATTTATCAGGAGATGCGCGGGCAGTAACGCGCTGGAGAAACGTGGCGGACAAGCATGGCGCTCGCCCGCCGCACAGATTACGCCGTACCACCCACCGTCAGGCTGTCGACTTTCAGCGTCGGCTGCCCCACGCCAACCGGCAGGCTCTGGCCCTCTTTACCGCAGACGCCAACGCCGTTATCCAGCGCCAGATCGTTGCCGACCATCGAGATCTGCTGCATCGCTTCGATACCGGAGCCGATCAGGGTAGCGCCTTTCACCGGCGTGGTGACCTTACCGTTTTCAATCAGGTAGGCTTCTGACGTGGAGAACACGAATTTGCCGGAGGTGATATCCACCTGGCCGCCGCCAAAGTTCGGCGCAAAAATGCCGTACTCTACGGATTCGATGATCTCCTGCGGGGTGGACTTGCCGCCCAGCATGTAGGTATTGGTCATGCGCGGCATCGGCAGATGCGCGTAGGATTCACGGCGACCGTTACCGGTCGGCGCAACGCCCATCAGACGCGCGTTCATCTTATCCTGCATGTAGCCTTTCAGAATGCCGTTCTCGATCAGCACGTTGTACTGCCCCGGCACGCCTTCGTCATCGATAGAAATGGAGCCGCGACGGTTGAGCATCGTGCCGTCATCCACCACGGTACAGAGTTCAGAGGCCACCAGTTCGCCCATCTGACCGCTGAAGACCGAGGTGCCGCGACGGTTGAAGTCGCCTTCCAGCCCGTGACCCACCGCTTCATGCAGCAGCACGCCCGGCCAGCCTGCGCCCAGCACCACCGGCAGCGCACCCGCCGGGGCGGCGACCGCAGAAAGATTGACCAGCGCCATGCGTACCGCCTCTTTTGCCCAGGCATCGGCACGCACCTCGCCGTTGGTCTCTTCGAGGAACCACTCATAGCCGAAACGCCCGCCGCCGCCGCTTGAGCCGCGCTCGCGTTTGCCGTTGTCTTCCACCTGAACGCTGACCGACAGGCGAACCAGCGGACGCACATCTGCTGCCAGCGTGCCGTCGGTGGCGGCAACCAGAATGAGTTCGTATACGCCGGTGAGGCTGGCGCTCACTTCCTGCACGCGCTTATCCGCAGCACGCGCCGCGCTGTTAACCCGTTTCAGGATATCGAGCTTCTCTTCACGGGTCATGCTCTGCAGCGGATCGATGGCGGTATACAGGGCTTTATGCTCTACCGCGCCGAGGGTTTTCGTCCGGCCATCGCCCTGCTCGCTGACGATGCTGCGCGCGGCCTGCGCGCTCTGCTCCAGCGCCAGCAGACTGATCTGATCGGCATAGGCAAACCCGGTTTTCTCACCGCTGATGGCGCGCACGCCCACGCCCTGGTCAATGTTCCAGGAGCCGTCTTTAATAATGTTGTCTTCCAGCACCCAGGATTCGTGATAGCTGGACTGGAAATAGAGGTCGCCGTAGTCAAGACGGCGCTCGGACAGTTTGCCGAGGATGGAGAACAGATCTTGATGACTCAAGCCATTCGCAGATAGCAACTGCTCACTTACCAGGTTCAGACTCATCGTTTTGCTACTCATGTAATGCTGCCCGCGGGCAGTTAAAAAAAGGTTATCGATCGAGCTTGCGGCAATTCATTGCCGACGTCAAATCATTGCGCTTTTGCGTCGCGCGGCTGGCGCAGCACTTCATTGATCTGCGGTTTCTCAACCGGCCCGGTGATCTGGTAACGCAGAATAGAGACTTTATTCCACAGCGGGCCGAGCACGCGGCTGGCAGCAAAGACCGCCGCGCCGACAATCGGGTTCACCGCAAAGGCAGCTGCAACGCCGACGGTCGCGGAAATTTCTGGTGCCACCACTGCTTCCATATCCAGCTCGCGTCGCACCAGATTAATACTGCCTTTCATGGCGATATCCGCTTCCAGGCCGTCCACCAGCGTATCGTCGGTGTTCATTACGCCATCTTTTATCCAGGCGGTGCTGCGGATCGAATCGTAGTAGAAACCGTCGCCGAAGGTGTCGCTGAAGTCAAAGCGCAGCTTGCGTAGCAGCGCGTCAAAGCTCAGCAGGCGCAGTAGCTGACCGGCATGACCGGCTCCGGCCTCCGCGATCTCGCCTTTACCAAGCCGGGTATGCAGAATGCCGTTGAGCGAGGCGATGTCCGGCTGCCAGGGCTTCGCCCGCCAGTGCAGATCGTAATCCACATCAAACGACGACCCCTGCAGCGGCGTAGACAGCCCGAAGAAGCCCGTCGCGGCGTCGAGTTTCTTTCCTTTCAGCTTACCCTTAAGCGATGTGCGTTCGGCCCCGGGCGCGTTCACCCACTCGCCGTCGGCGGTGAGACGGGCAAAACCGGTATCCAGCAGCCCGTTCGCCAGCTGCAGACTGTTCCCTTTAACGGAAAAGTCGCCGTCGACGCGCCCGTACTTCTGCCCGAACAGCCAGCACTCGGCACAGCGCAGCGCCAGATCGGGCCAGCCGCTAAAGTCGATGGCATCCCCTGAGCTGAATGGCGATGCCGGGGCGGTGTTGCCGTTGGCCGCGCCCGCACTGGCCGGATTAAAGTAGAGATAGCGAATGTTCGCCAGCCACGGCGCGTTGTTACGCTGCGTCAGGGTAGCGTTGATCTCGCGTCCCTGGGCATCAATCTTTAAGCCGTCTGCCTGTGGGGTGGAGACAACGCTGAGGTTGTTCCACTGCTGGCCGCCCAGCGTCAGCGCCGGAGTGCGCAGCGTCACCCGCGTCGGTAAGGCGGTAGAAGAACTCACCTTATCGGCCGCGCCCTGGTTGAACAGGGCCAGCCACTGTGCGCCGTCGAGCGCCGGCAGGTTCAGCTCCATGCCCGGGGTTTCTGGCAGCGGCGGCAGCGTGCGGCTGTCCGAGGCCCAGATGGCGCGATCCAGCGTCAGCTTGTCGTTGAGCAGCCAGCGGCTGTTGAAGTGGTGCGTAGTGCCGGCGCTTCCGGTCAGGGTAAAGGCGCGCAGATCGCCTTCCACGTTCACCTTCACCGGCAACGGCTCACCGGGGGCCTTTTCCACTGGCGGAGGTAAGTGACTACTTACATTTTTCATATCCGCCGTGACGCTGACGTTATAGTTCGCACTGCCCTGATACGGCAGCGTAATGCCAACGTCGCCCTTCCATGCCACGCTGCCGCCAATCTGCTTATTGACCGCCTCGGGCAGCAGGCCGGTGCGGGCAGGCTGCCAGTTACCGTCCAGATTGATACCTACCTCGAAAGCCTTCTCCTGCTCGCGGGTGGTGAAACTAACGTTGAGCGGCTGCGTAAACCAGCTCGCCTTGAGCGGGCCGCTGTCGAGATTACCGTTCTCAAAATGGAAGCTGCCGCTGAGGTTTTTCAGGGTACTGTTGAGCGGTTTCACAAACAGTGCGTTGTCGTTCAGCGTGACGTCGCCGCTGGCGGTGGTCATCTCGCCGTCGAGCGGAATATCGAGATGTAAGCGAGCACTCACATCCCCATCAAGCTGAAGCTCATCCAGCGTGGCACCGAGCGAGTCCTGCAATGGCGTCTGTTTGAAATAAGGCCCCACCGCGCTACCCGGCCCGCTGATATCCGCATCCACAAGCAATTTTTCTGCCAGATAATCAGGAATGGTTGCCGTAACGTTGCGCCCTGTTACGCCGCCGAGTTTCACCTCGTCGGTCTTCATCCATAGCCCGTCGTTGATAAAGTCGAGCTCAATATCGAAATTATCCAGCGCTGGCCAGCCCGGCTGGAAGGCGAAGGTGGCATTGCGCAGCGGCACCAGCACTTCAAACTGCCCGTCGTTATGCTTATACGGGAAACGATGCGGGTCGCCGCCGTACACCAGAGTGGCATTCTCTACCTGGCCGCCCTTGATAGCGCCGCTCAGGTAATCCACCAGATGTTTCCCCATCAGGTTTTCCGGGAAATAGCGCCAGGCTTCGCCGGCATCGTTGGTGCTGATCCCCGCCAGAATGCCGAGCCAGGGCGCGCCGTTGGCCGGCTGGGCGTAGTGGAAATCACCGCGCGCGCGTACCGCTTTTGCCGAGACATCAATTCCGGTGCCGTCCAGCCGCCAGCCGCTGGCATCTTTCTGCCAGGCCAGCGTGGCGTTACCCTCACTTATCTCAAGCGGGGCGCGGAACACGCTTTCATAGGGCATCACCGCGTCGTGTACCGTGCCGGTCAGGGTGCCGTTTTCCATACTGCCTGCGACGCTGCCGGAGAAGTGCTCAACACCGGGCAACAGCTTCCACTGTTTCCAGCGCAGATTGCTCCACCAGGCTTTAAAGCGCGTTTTATCGGTGGCCTGCAGCGGAATATCCAGCGCCAGCGCATCGATGCTGCCCGCGGGCTGCATGATGTTCCACACCTCGTTCAGACGGGGGGCAATTTTTTGCGCCAGCGGCAACAGCGCGTCAAGGCCGCTCAGCTCAAGATGACTGGCGCGCACCCGCAGCTCGTCGCTGCGCTGGTCCGCGTTGCCCGCCACGCGCTGGCCGGGGAACCAGGCCAGGGTGAGTGCGCCTTTCGGCCAGGGTTTATCATCCAGTGAGATACGGGTGGAGGGAATATCCAGCTGCCAGCCGTCACCCTCTTTCGTGACGTGAGCGGTCAGGTTATCCACCGCCAGGCGATGGGTTTGCTTATCGCCCTGCCAGCTGGCGCCGCCCTGCTTCAGCCACACATCGCCGCCGGCGATATCGCCATCGCGCAGCGTCATCCAGGCCGCGAGGCTGAAGCGGGCGCTACTGAGCTGAACGTTGTCCTGCATCCACTTACCGAGCCAGGGTTTGACATCCACATCGTCGGCCTGCATCCAGACCGTGCCGCTGCTAAGCAGGCCGCTGTCGTCGCGCAGATCCATCCGCACCTGCATGACGCCATGCTGCCCGGTCAGGCTGGAAAGACTCACCTGTCCTTCAGCGCGATGACGATCGTCGCCATTAAGCCAGGTCAACTGGGGGATAGTCAGCTCGGCGCGCTGGCCGGAGAGCGTGAGAAAACTGATGGTGCTGTCGCGCAGATCGAAATGGTCGAACTGGCGCAGGAAGAGATCGCTCAGGCGATTGGCTTCAATGCCTTTTCCGCCGCCGCTGGTGTCGATGGGCGTGTTGGTACGCATTTGCAGCTGGTGGAACGTGAGATCGCGGAACTGCCAGCGAAAATGCAGCAGGCTCTGCCAGACATCCAGCGCCAGGGTGACGCGCTTAATATCCACCGCGCCGCCATCGCTCAGACCGATGTGAATATCACGGGCGTCGAGCGTCGGGCCAAAGTTCTGCCAGCTCGCCTCAAGCTTACTGGCTTCAACCGGCTGCCCGTAAGACTGGCTGATTTTAGTGAGAATAGCGGGACGCCAGCTATCCAGATACGGCAATGCCAGCCGCAAACCACTCACCAGCAGTGCGACGATAACGATAAGCGTAGCGCCTGTGAGTAGTAAAATCCCCGGCAGTCGCCTCACCCTTCTCTCCTTGTCTGCCGCCACAGCGGTATGCTCATTCCTCGCACCGCGCCAGCTACATCATAACCACGTCGAACTGCTCCTGATTGTAGAGCGGTTCGATCTGTACTTTGACCTGCTTGCCGACGAAGATTTCCACTTCCGCCAGCGCGTGAGACTCTTCACTTTTCAGGGCTTCCGCCACCGCCGGGGAGGCGTAGACCAGGAAGCGGTCGGAATCATAGGCGTGATGCACGCGTACGATTTCACGCATGATCTCATAGCAGACGGTTTCCACGGTCTTTACCGTACCGCGGCCGTGGCAGGTCGGACATTCGTTGCACAGCACGTGCTCCACGCTTTCGCGGGTGCGCTTGCGGGTCATCTCCACCAGGCCAAGCTGGGAGAAGCCGTTAATGCTGGTCTTCACCCGGTCTTTGCTCAGCGCCTGCTCAAGCGAGTGCAGCACGCGGCGGCGGTGGTCTTCATTGCTCATATCGATGAAGTCGATAATGATAATGCCGCCCAGGTTGCGCAGGCGCAGCTGGCGGGCGATGGCCTGCGTCGCCTCGATGTTGGTATTGAAAATGGTGTCGTCGAGATTGCGGTGGCCGACGAACGCGCCGGTGTTGATATCCACCGTGGTCATCGCTTCGGTTTGATCGATGATCAGGTAGCCGCCGGACTTCAGCTCAACCTTGCGCTCCAGCGCGCGCTGGATTTCGTTCTCGACGTCAAAGAGATCGAAAATCGGCTGACGGCCGCTGTAGTGCTCCAGCTTGCTCGACATATCCGGGATGTACTCTGCGGTAAACTCCTGCAGCATCTCGAAGGTCAGGCGGGAGTCCACGCGGATGCGGTCAAGCGAGGTGCCGGCAAAATCGCGCAGCACGCGCTGGGCCAGCGCCAGTTCGCCGTACATCTGGTAACGCGTCTGGTTGCGTTTTTTGCGCTCCATCACCTTGGTCCAGACGCGCTTCAGGTAAGCAGCGTCCGACGACAGGTCGGCTTCACAAATGCCTTCTGCGGCGGTACGGATGATAAATCCGCCCAGGTCGTCGCAATACTCAGAGACGATCCGCTTAAGGCGCTCGCGCTCTTCTTCGCTCTCGATACGCTGGGAGACGCCAACGTGGGAGGCACCCGGCATAAACACCAGATAGCGCGACGGCAGCGTGATGTCGGTGGTCAGGCGTGCGCCTTTGGTCCCGAGGGGATCTTTCACCACCTGCACCATCAGATCCTGGCCCTGACGCACCAGCTCAGAGATATCGCGCACGGTAAAGTTTTTCTGCTCTTCCCCCGCCACGCATTCGGTGTGCGGCATGATATCGGAGGCGTGCAGGAACGCGGCTTTGTCCAGGCCAATATCTACAAATGCCGCCTGCATTCCGGGCAGTACCCGGCTGACGCGACCTTTGTAGATATTCCCTACGATCCCGCGGCGAGCTTCGCGCTCAATGTGAATTTCCTGAAGAATACCACCGTCAATGTAAGCAACCCGGGTTTCTGAAGGGGTTACATTGACTAATAATTCAGCCGTCATTTTTACCTCGTGATTCACGCAGCGCGTTAACGTTAGCCAGCAGTTCCCAGGTTTCGACCAGCGGCAGACCTACTACCGCGTGATAACTGCCGTTAATTTTTCTGACAAAGCATCCGCCCAGCCCCTGGATACCGTAAGCGCCGGCTTTATCCATCGGCTCGCCGCAGGCGACGTAGCGGGTAATATCATCCTCAGACAATACTCTGAAAGTCACCTCGGTGACCACAAGACAATCAAGCAGATGGGTGCCATCGGCGATCGCGACCGCGGTCATTACCTGGTGTGTATTTCCGGAAAGGCGACGCAGCATCTCGCCGGCGTGGTGCGTATCACGCGGTTTTTCCAGCACCTCGCCGTCGAGAATGACAATAGTATCCGCGCCCAGCACTGGCAAATCCGTTGGCGCATTCGCCACCCCAGCCCGCGCTTTGTCACGCGCCAGGCGGCGCACGTAGGCTTCTGCGCTTTCCTGCGGCTGGCGTAACTCTTCAACGTCAGTCAGCACGCGCTCAAAGGCGATGCCCAGTTGGGTCAGGAGTTCAGCGCGACGGGGCGAGCCGGAAGCGAGATACAACGTGGTCATGCTACCTCTTTATTGCACAGAAAATTGCTGACGAATTTTACGCATCAGCAGGAAGATCCACGGCCAGAGCACGCCGTTGACGACGCTGCCCCAGAACACTTCCGGGCGGAACGACACGTTGATCACCAGGAACTCGGCCCAGAACACAATCAGCTCGGCGGCGATGGAGAGCAGCATCACCACCAGCGCTTGTTGCCACAGCGCGAGGTTACGGAATAGCTGGTACTTAAGCGCCACCAGATAAGCAATGATCGACAGCGCCAGCGCTCGCACGCCCAGCGTCGATCCGCTGACCAGGTCGAGGATCGCGCCGATCACCAGCCCGGTGCCGACATTAACCCGGTGCGGCAGCGCGAGGATCCAGTAGAGCAGGATCAGCAGCACCCAGTCAGGCCGGAACACCAGGATGTTGTCCGGCCACGGCATGATCTGCAGCAGCAGGGCGATAAGAAACGAAAGCCAGATGACCCAACGTCCCTGGCTACGATAGCTTCCCACTATTGCCCTCCCGCTGCCGGCGACCTGGCCGGTGGTGAAGATGACGGTGTGCGGGTTGCCGCGCCGTTGCTGGTGCCAGGCGCAGGCGTAATACCGGTTGCCGGGGCCGGAACCGGCGCGGGTGGCCCCATGGTATCCGGCGACGGCAGCACCTGCGGCATCATCTGCATCAGGCGTTCATTCGCCACGCGGTGCACGTCTTCCGGGGTCATCGGGTTGGTCCCTTCGCGATCGGCACCCCACAGCAGCAGCAGATAGCGCAGACGCTGCAGGCCGGCGGTCGGACGCGCCTGGATAACGGTATAGGCACGCTGGGTGTCCAGCTTAACCGACGACACCACGCCCACCGGATACCCTTCCGGGAAGCGGCCGCCGAGGCCCGAGGTCACCAGCACGTCGCCGACACGAATATCGGTGTTGGCCGGCAGATGCTCAAGCTGCAGATCGTCAGTACAACCGCTGCCCGCCGCGATAACGCGAATGTCGTTGCGCAGCACCTGAATCGGCAGCGCGTGGGTTGCGTCGCAGATCAGCAGTACCCGGCTGGTGAGCTTCGCGACCGCCACCACCTGGCCGACCACGCCTTTATCGCTGATCACCGGCTGGCCTTCGTAAACGCCGTTTACGCTGCCTTTGTCGATGACCACCTGATCGCTGTAGGGGTCGTTAACGGTAGAGATAACCTGGGTCACCATCTTCTGCTCATCCTGACGCAGCGGCGAGCCGAGCAGTTCACGCAGGCGCGCGTTTTCCTGCTTGTACTGGCCAAGCATCAGCAGCTCGCTGTTTTTCAGCAGCAGTTCCTGACGTAACGCGCGGTTTTCAAGTTCCAGTTGATCGCGTGATGCCAGGGTCTGAGAGACACCATCCAGCAGTTCACGGGGACCATTAGAGATAAAGTAGAAAGGACTGACGGCGGTATCCATGTACGTTCGAATCTGGCTGAACGTACCGAGGCGGCTGTCGGCGATGATCACACCAAGCGCCACCACTACCGCCAGGAAAAGGCGAATCTGTAGTGACGGGCCACGGCTAAAAATTGGCTTCATAGACTATGCGTATTCTCCGGCCAGACAAAAAGGGGCAGCCTCATGGCTCCCCCTCTCTGCAGCAGATTACTCTTCGCTGAACAAATCGCCGCCGTGCATGTCGATCATTTCCAGTGCCTTGCCGCCGCCGCGTGCGACACAGGTCAGCGGATCTTCTGCCACTACTACCGGAATGCCGGTCTCTTCCATCAGCAGACGGTCGAGGTTACGCAGCAGCGCACCACCACCGGTCAGCACCATGCCGCGCTCGGAGATGTCGGATGCCAGCTCTGGCGGGCACTGTTCCAGTGCAACCATCACCGCGCTCACGATGCCAGTCAGCGGCTCCTGCAGCGCTTCAAGAATTTCGTTGGAGTTCAGGTTGAAGCCACGCGGCACGCCTTCTGCAAGGTTACGACCACGCACTTCGATTTCGCGCACTTCATCGCCCGGATAAGCAGAACCGATTTCATGCTTGATGCGCTCTGCGGTCGCTTCACCAATCAGCGAGCCGTAGTTACGACGCACATAATTGATAATGGCTTCGTCGAAGCGGTCGCCGCCGATACGCACGGAGGAGGAGTAGACCACGCCGTTCAGGGAGATCACCGCCACTTCGGTAGTACCACCACCGATATCCACCACCATAGAACCCGTTGCTTCGGAAACCGGCAGGCCGGCACCGATGGCAGCCGCCATCGGCTCTTCAATCAGGAACACTTCACGCGCGCCCGCACCCTGTGCAGATTCGCGAATGGCGCGACGCTCAACCTGGGTTGCGCCAACCGGCACACACACCAGCACGCGCGGGCTTGGGCGCATGAAGCTGTTGCTGTGAACCTGTTTGATGAAGTGCTGCAGCATCTTTTCGGTAACGAAGAAATCAGCGATAACGCCGTCTTTCATCGGGCGGATAGCGGCGATGTTACCCGGCGTACGACCAAGCATCTGTTTTGCTTCATGGCCGACAGCGGCAACGCTTTTCGGTGAACCGGCGCGATCCTGACGAATAGCCACAACGGAAGGCTCATTCAGAACGATGCCTTGTCCTTTTACGTAAATCAGGGTATTCGCAGTACCCAGGTCAATGGACAGGTCATTGGAAAACATGCCACGAAATTTTTTAAACATACTAAGGGATAATCCTGAAAGCTGGGGCGGAAGAGAAAATCCGCTTACTTTACCAACCACACGAGGCAGCGACAAGGCGCAAAAACGTTCTGCATCGGTGAAAAATAGTGCAGTTCATTTCCTTTGTAACATCCTGAAATATCGCCTGATAACACCAGAAAAAATAAGGATTTCCGGACTGCGACAGGTCGGACAAGACAATGAATGAACTGGCATAATTATGCTGCGATAAACCTTCCGTCAGGCCTGGTTGCCCCCTCAGGTTGCAGCGCGCGTTATTCTACGTGAAATCACGTTAAACGGCAGGTCAAACCGAATATCTTTGCAAATATTTTTTCACCCCGGTGTCGAGGGGTTGCGACGCCGCAACATATTCGCCCTGCCCGCCTGCCACGCCCATTTCTACCAGGGTTTGCCACTCGCTTCGCGTGCGAATTCCGGTGGCAAAGAGCTGGGTTTGCGTGCCGCTGCAGGACTCCACCAGGCTTTGAATAAACAGCTGGTTCTCGGTGCGCTTTTCGATGTTGCGTACCAGACCGGGGTCGAGCTTAATCAGTTCAACGTTAAGCACCTTAATCCAGTTAGTGCTAACCACGGTTAAACCGGCCTGAATGACGGCCACGCGCACGCCCAACGCCTTGATCAAACGGACAATCGGCTGAACTTCGCTGATGTGTTGACACACAGCAGCCTCTGCAAGTTCAAAAATAATGCGCTGACGCTGCGATTTTTCACACTCGAGCAGCACATCGCGCAGCCAGCGCTGGAACGTGGGGCGAATCAGCGAGTCAACCGAGACCGGCATCGCCAGCGTCTCTTCAGGCCAGAGCGCCAGCAGCGGCAGCACACGGCTGACCTGCTGCGTATCGTACTGCTCCGCCAGCCCAAACTGTTGCACCAGCGGTTTATACTCCGCCGAGCTCACCTCTTCTTTGCCATCGAAGATACGGCACATGATTTCCCGATGGTGCACGCTGCCGTCTACATTAATGGCGGGCTTCTGGTAGAAACGCGGGCCGCCGCGCTGCAGCGCCTGCTCGATCAGAGTGCGCCAGCGCACGTTGCCGCGCCCTTTTTCCGGCAGCATGTTGTCATACACCGCCCAGCTGTTGCCGCCCTGCAGCACCGCGTTGCGGGTCGCCATCCCGGCATGCTCCATTACCTGCTCGGTGGTTTGCCCGCTGCGCCAGGCGCAAATACCGATGTGGATCATGTCGCTGCGATCCAGCATGCGCGTCGGCGGCAGCGAGTCCACGGCGTTAAGCAGCTGGCTGGCGATGCCGTCCGCCTCTTTCAGTGTCCGGTGCGGCAGCAGTACGGCAAAATCGCTGCGGAAGTAGCGCGCCAGCAGCGCACCGGGGTAACGCATAATAAAGGTAGAGAGCATGTTGATCAGCGTGAACAGATACTCTTCAACCGCCACGCGTCCCCAGGTGTCGGCAAGGGTATCGAAGTCGGGCAAGCGAATGATCATCACCACGCCGTGGGTTCCCACCTTTTCAGGATCTTCCAGCAGCGTGCCCAGCTGGTTATCAAAGAACAGGCGGTTATTCAGCCCGGTGCGGGTGTCCTGTGCGGCATGGGCGCGGATCAGCGTATCCATGCGGCTGCGCTGCTCACCGGCGTTTTCGATTTCCGCCAGCAGCATATCAATGGCGTAGCTGGCCTGAGTTGGCGGTTCGTCCGGGGAACGCTGCACCCGCGCACCACGCTCGCCGCGAATAATGCACATTGCCCGGCGCTCCAGCTGCTCATGGCCGATAAACTGCCGGCGCTGCCAGCGTAGCGCAGCCACCAGCAGGGCGATAATGACCAGCATGGCAATGCTCAGCGGTGCGGAGGTCTTCAGCGACTGAAAATAGCTCGCCATCGGGTCCTGCCAGCTGAACTTCAGCGTCATCCCCGGCACCTTCAGCAGCGGGACGTCCGTGGCAAGGGCGTCATCTTCCCGCTCCTCGTCGTTGAGGCCAGGAGAACGATGGTAGTGAAACAGCGTGCTGTCGCCCTGCTGAAAAGTGATGCTGTTGATGTCGGCCGGGATCATCAGTTCATCAAGGCGTTCGGTCAGCCGCTCAGGTGGATGCGTAACCAGGTGGTTATCAAGCAGAATGGCGACGGTCTGGACGCGCTGCTCCGCACGCGCCTGCACGGTGTAATAAAAGCCGACCGTACACCCAATGAGAGTGACGAGGATCGCCAGCACCGTTAGCAGGGTAACGAGGGCCGAGAGTTTCGTCGTTAAGCGCATCCTTGTGTCAACTCCGTCAGATTACAGGTCTGTGGCGCCCGGCGGGGCCGCGAAAAGGGGCGTGGCAACGCGTCTGTTGTCACACTGGCGAGAAAACATGCATAGTAGCAAACATAGCAGGGCTATACCGAGCATTTCCAGTAAATGCCCGCCGCGCTTGCTGTTTTTATGAAAAACCTCAGGCCGAACGCGCGCATTATAAAAATTTTTACACTTTCTTAACCCGAGTTGTCGCGCGCTTACTGACTCCCTGTCATGATGAATATTATTGTCTTTTGCCCCCTCCGGGTGCCTACGGGAGTCGGTCATGAAATTACCGCGTCGTCCTCTGACGGAAGCGGATGTTACCGCTGAGTCAGCCTTCTTTATGCAGCGTCGTCAGGTACTGAAAGCGCTGGGTATCAGTGCCGGTGCGCTGGCGCTCTCCTCGCCGGCGCAGGCAAGTCTGGTTGACTGGTTCAAAGGTAATGAACGCGCCAAAGCCCCCGCCGGCAAGGCGCTGGAATTTGCTAAACCTGCCGAATGGCAAAGCAAGCTGGCGCTCACCCCGGAAGACAAAGTCACTGGCTATAACAACTTCTATGAGTTCGGGCTGGATAAAGCCGACCCGGCCGCCAATGCGGGCAGTCTGATTACAAATCCCTGGACGCTCAAAATAGAAGGAGAAGTTGGCAAGCCGCTGACGCTCGATCTTGACGATCTGACCCGGCGTTTCCCGCTTGAAGAGCGCATCTACCGTATGCGCTGTGTGGAAGCCTGGTCCATGGTAGTGCCGTGGATTGGCTTCCCGCTGCATAAGCTGCTGGCGTTGGCCGAACCCACCAGCAACGCGAAGTACGTGGCGTTCCAGACTCTTTATGCCCCGGAGATGATGCCGGGCCAGCAGGATCGCTTTATCGGCGGCGGGCTGGAGTATCCCTACGTTGAAGGCTTACGTATAGATGAAGCGATGAATCCGTTGACGCTGATGACCGTCGGGGTTTATGGCAAGGCGCTGCCGCCGCAAAACGGTGCCCCGCTGCGTCTTATCGTGCCGTGGAAATACGGTTTCAAAGGCATCAAATCTATCGTCAGTATCAAGCTCACCCGCGAACGACCGCCGACTACCTGGAATCTTTCTGCGCCGAACGAGTACGGTTTTTATGCCAACGTCAATCCGCACGTGGATCATCCGCGCTGGTCCCAGGCCTCGGAGCGCGTCATTGGCTCCGGCGGTATTCTCGACGTTAAGCGCCAGCCGACGCTGCTGTTTAACGGTTATGCCGATCAGGTAGCCTCGCTCTATCGTGGCCTGGATCTGCGGGAGAACTTCTGAGTGCGACTGACTGCGAAACAGATCACCTGGCTCAAAGTAGCGCTGCATCTTGCTGCGTTTTTACCCTTTCTCTGGCTGATATTCGCGATTAACGCCGGGGCGTTCAGCGCCGATCCGGCGAGAGATATTCAGCATTTTACCGGCAGGATGGCGCTAAAGCTGCTGCTGGCGACGCTGCTGGTCACGCCGCTGGCGCGACTGGGGAAACAGCCGCTGCTGATCCGCACCCGTCGGCTGCTGGGATTGTGGTGTTTTGCCTGGGCTACGCTGCATCTCACCAGCTATTCACTACTGGAACTGGGTATCGATAACCTGGCGCTGCTCGGCCAGGAACTGGTTACCCGCCCCTATCTGCTGCTCGGCATTATCAGCTGGTTGATACTGCTGGCGCTGGCGGTGACGTCCACTCAGGCGATGCAGCGCAAACTTGGGCGCAACTGGCAGCGTTTGCACAATTTCGTCTATCTGGTAGCTATCCTCGCGCCTATTCACTACTTATGGTCGGTAAAAATCCTCTCGCCCCAGCCGCTGATCTACGCCGTACTGGCGGCGATACTGCTGCTGTGGCGCTACAAGAAGATGCGCCAATGGTTCCGATAACGGCCTGAATCTGCGGCCTTTAGCGCAAATTTCTTATTCCATGCTGTGATAACGTGGCCGGGGTTTGATTATCTTCCCTGATAAGACCAGTATTTAGCTGCCAAATGCTACGAAATCGTTATAATGTGCGACTTTGGTTTTTACCAGACCCGATTTTGACGGTCAAAAGGTGACAACCATGCAACATGGGTATATTTTGTAAATTGCCTTAAATTTGCAGGAGATTGCGGCACGATGGCGGATAAGTTTCACATTTTGCTTTTGAACGGCCCGAACCTTAACATGCTCGGCACCCGTGAACCGGAGAAGTACGGCACCCTGACGCTCGACCAGATTGTCAGCCGTCTCACCGCAGAAGCACAGTCGTTAGACGTGACGCTTGATAGCCTGCAATCCAACGCTGAGCATGAGCTGATTGACCGAATTCATCAGGCTAAAGACAACGTGGACTATATCCTGATTAATCCGGCCGCATTCACGCATACCAGCGTTGCGATCCGTGATGCGCTGCTGGCGGTGAGCATCCCGTTTATTGAGATCCATCTCAGTAACGTGCATGCCCGCGAGCCGTTCCGCCATCACTCATATCTTTCAGATATTGCTGCCGGCGTGATCTGCGGATTTGGCGCCGACGGTTATACCTATGCACTACAGACGGCGGTAAAACGCCTGTCACAAACACACTAAACAAAGAGTACGGAACCCACTCATGGATATTCGTAAGATTAAAAAACTGATCGAGCTGGTTGAAGAATCAGGCATCGCTGAACTGGAAATTTCTGAAGGCGAAGAGTCTGTACGTATCAGCCGCACACCGGCCAATGCAGGCTACCCTGTGATGCAGCAGGCGTATGCCGCACCGATGATGCAGCCGCAGCAGCCCGCGCTGTCCAACGCTATCGCGCCTGCCGTAACACCGGCCATGGAAGCGCCTGCCGCAGCGGAAGTCAGTGGTCATATCGTACGTTCCCCGATGGTTGGTACGTTCTACCGCACCCCAAGCCCGGACGCGAAAGCCTTCATCGAAGTGGGCCAGAAAGTGAATGTCGGCGATACCCTGTGCATCGTTGAAGCGATGAAAATGATGAACCAGATCGAAGCTGATAAAGCGGGCGTGGTAAAAGCCATCCTGCTGGAAAGCGGCCAACCGGTAGAATTTGACGAGCCGCTGGTCGTCATCGAATAACGAGGCGCACATGCTGGATAAAATTGTTATCGCTAACCGCGGCGAGATTGCACTGCGTATTCTTCGTGCCTGTAAAGAACTGGGCATCAAGACTGTCGCTGTGCACTCCAGCGCGGACCGCGATCTGAAACACGTACTGCTGGCGGATGAGACCGTATGTATCGGTCCGGCGCCGTCAGTAAAAAGCTATCTGAACATCCCGGCCATTATCTCCGCTGCGGAAATCACCGGTGCGGTCGCGATTCACCCGGGCTATGGCTTCCTTTCCGAGAACGCCAACTTCGCCGAGCAGGTTGAGCGCTCCGGCTTTATCTTCATCGGTCCGAAAGCGGACACCATCCGCCTGATGGGCGACAAAGTGTCTGCGATTACGGCGATGAAGAAAGCAGGCGTCCCGACGGTGCCGGGTTCCGACGGCCCGCTGGGCGACGATATGGATAAGAACCGCGCCCATGCGAAACGCATCGGCTATCCGGTGATTATCAAAGCTTCCGGCGGCGGCGGCGGTCGCGGTATGCGCGTAGTGCGCAGCGACGCCGACCTGGCGCAATCCATCTCCATGACCCGTGCGGAAGCGAAAGCCGCTTTCAATAACGACATGGTCTACATGGAGAAATACCTGGAAAACCCGCGCCACATTGAGATTCAGGTGCTGGCGGATGGCCAGGGCAACGCCATTTATCTCGCCGAGCGCGACTGCTCTATGCAGCGTCGTCACCAGAAAGTGGTTGAAGAAGCACCGGCACCGGGCATCACCCCGGAACTGCGTCGCTACATCGGCGAACGCTGCGCCAAAGCCTGTGTGGATATTGGCTATCGCGGCGCGGGCACCTTTGAGTTCCTGTTTGAAAACGGCGAGTTCTACTTCATTGAAATGAACACCCGTATTCAGGTAGAACATCCGGTTACCGAGATGATCACCGGCGTCGACCTGATCAAAGAGCAGCTGCGTATCGCAGCAGGCCAGCCGCTCTCCATTAAGCAGGAAGAAGTGACGATCAGAGGCCATGCGGTGGAATGCCGTATCAATGCCGAAGACCCGAACACCTTCCTGCCGAGCCCGGGTAAAATCACGCGCTTCCACGCGCCGGGCGGCTTTGGCGTTCGCTGGGAATCACATATCTACGCGGGCTATACCGTACCGCCGTATTACGATTCCATGATAGGCAAACTCATCTGCTACGGTGAAAACCGCGACGTGGCGATTGCCCGCATGAAGAACGCCCTGCAGGAATTGATCATCGACGGCATCAAAACCAACGTCGATCTGCAGACGCGCATCATGAACGATGAGAACTTCCAGCACGGTGGCACCAATATCCACTATCTGGAGAAGAAGCTGGGCCTGAACGAAAAATAAGCCCTGCTTTCATTGATAAGGCCAGCTTCCGCTGGCCTTTATTTTTTGTCGCCTCCCCCTGCTGCTGCGGTACAATCGCCGCTTTCTTACGTCACAAGGGATAAAAATGGACAACCGTTTTGTTCAGGCCCATAAAGAGGCGCGCTGGGCGCTGTGGCTGACCCTTATCTATCTCGCCGCATGGTTAGTGGCTGCTTACTTACCTGATTCAGCAACAGGCGTAACGGGCCTGCCGCACTGGTTTGAGATGGCTTGTCTGCTGGTGCCGCTGCTGTTCATTCTGCTCTGCTGGTTGATGGTGAAATTTATTTATCGCGATATTCCGCTGGAGGATAACGATGCAGCATGAAGTGATCCTTCCTCTTATCGCCTATCTGCTGGTGGTATTTGGCCTTTCGCTCTACGCCATGCGCAAGCGCACGACGGGAAACTTCCTTAACGAATACTTCCTTGGCAGCCGCTCCATGGGCGGGTTTGTGCTGGCGATGACGCTGACGGCGACTTACATTAGCGCCAGTTCATTTATCGGTGGCCCGGGCGCAGCCTATAAATATGGTCTGGGCTGGGTACTGCTGGCGATGATTCAACTCCCCGCCGTCTGGCTTTCTCTCGGCATTCTGGGCAAGAAGTTCGCTATTCTCGCCCGCCGCTATAACGCCGTCACGCTTAACGACATGCTTTACGCACGCTACCAAAGCCGTCTGCTGGTATGGCTTGCCAGCCTGAGCCTGCTGGTGGCTTTTATTGGCGCCATGACGGTGCAATTTATTGGCGGCGCGCGCCTGCTGGAAACCGCGGCGGGCATTCCCTATGAAACCGGCCTGCTGATTTTCGGCATCAGCATTGCGCTCTATACCGCATTTGGCGGCTTTCGCGCCAGCGTGCTTAACGACACGATGCAGGGGCTGGTCATGCTGATTGGCACCATCTTGCTGCTGGTGGGCATTATTCACGCCGCAGGCGGCCTGCACAGCGCGGTGGAAAAACTTCAGCATATCGATCCGAAGCTGGTCGCGCCGCAGGGCGCAGAGGATATCCTCTCGCCAACCTTTATGGCCTCGTTTTGGGTGTTGGTTTGCTTCGGCGTCATTGGCCTGCCGCATACGGCGGTACGCTGCATCTCTTATAAAGACAGCAAGGCGGTGCACAGCGGTATTATCATCGGCACCATTGTGGTCGCTATCCTGATGCTCGGTATGCATCTCGCGGGTGCGCTGGGCCGTGCCGTATTGCCCGATCTAAAAGTGCCGGATCTGGTTATCCCTACGCTGATGGTCACCGTGCTGCCGCCGGTGGCGGCGGGGATCTTCCTCGCTGCGCCGATGGCGGCGATCATGTCGACCATTAACGCGCAGCTGCTGCAATCTTCCGCCACGATCGTAAAAGATCTCTGGCTGAACCTGCACCCGGACCAGATCCATAACGAGAAACGCCTTAAGCGCATGTCTTCGGTTATCACGCTGGTGTTGAGCGCGTTGCTGCTGCTGGCGGCCTGGCGTCCGCCGGAAATGATTATCTGGCTCAACCTGCTGGCCTTTGGCGGCCTGGAAGCGGTTTTCTTGTGGCCGCTGGTGCTTGGGCTGTACTGGGAGCGAGCGAACGCGACCGGCGCGCTCAGCGCGATGATCGTCGGCGCGGTGCTCTACGCCGTTTTGGCTACGCTAAAGATACAATACCTGGGTTTTCACCCGATTGTGCCGTCTCTGCTTTTAAGTCTGCTGGCTTTCCTTGTAGGTAACCGTTTTGGTCGCCCCGTAATGCAAGCCGCAGCCGTTTCATCTGTCGATAAATAAAGAGTTTTGCCATGCCATGGATCCAACTGAAAATTAACACCACCGGGGCGAACGCCGAAGAGTTGAGTGACGCGCTGATGGAAAGCGGCGCGGTCTCCATCACGTTTCAGGATACCCACGATACGCCGGTGTTCGAACCGCTGCCTGGCGAAACCCGCCTGTGGGGCGATACCGACGTTATTGGCCTGTACGACGCCGAAACCGATATGCAGGAAGTGGTAACACTACTGGAAAATCATCCGCTGCTGGGCGCGGGCTTTCGCCACAAAATTGAACAACTGGAAGATAAGGACTGGGAGCGCGAATGGATGGATAACTTCCACCCGATGCGCTTTGGCGAGCGGCTGTGGATTTGCCCAAGCTGGCGTCCGGTACCGGATGAGAATGCGGTAAACGTCATGCTCGACCCAGGCCTTGCTTTCGGCACCGGCACCCATCCCACCACGTCGCTCTGCCTGCAATGGCTGGACAGCCTCGATTTAACCGGCAAGACGGTTATCGACTTCGGCTGCGGCTCTGGCATCCTCGCCATCGCCGCTCTGAAGCTAGGCGCCGCGAAAGCCATCGGCATTGATATCGACCCGCAGGCGATTCAGGCGAGCCGCGACAACGCCGAACGCAACGGCGTGTCTGACCGTCTGGCGCTTTATCTGCCGCAGGATCAGCCTGCCGATATACAGGCCGATGTGGTGGTCGCGAACATTCTGGCCGGTCCTCTGCGCGAACTGGCGCCGCTTATCAGCGTGCTGCCGATCAAAGGCGGCCAGCTTGGCCTGTCCGGCATTCTGGCAAGCCAGGCGCAGAGCGTATGCGAAGCGTATGCCGGGACCTTTGCGCTTGACCCGGTGGTTGAAAAAGAAGAGTGGTGCCGCATTACCGGCGTTAAGCAGTAATTTTCAGGCGCGGGCCAGGCTCGCGCCGTTTCCTTTTCCGTCTCGCTTTTTTTATCAACTGCCCCTTCG
>Ga0268256_1000843_pt1 | contig 21772 bp, 22 predicted proteins | sample AgamicAtAmrz_FD_200247 | JGI IMG/M metagenome (GOLD analysis project Ga0268256, IMG submission 200247) | Agave microbial communities from Guanajuato, Mexico - At.Am.rz (v2) (version 3) | ecosystem: Host-associated > Plants > Roots > Rhizosphere | place: Guanajato, Mexico | collected 2012-06-07
GAGAGCGCTGATCGCCGAGCGCACCAAGGCAGGCATCAAGGCGGCGAAGGCCCGCGGCAAGCTTCCTGGAAACCCAGGTCTGCGGGAGCGACGACCGGAAGCGATCAGGGCTGTTTCAAAGGCACGCGAGAAACTCTATCTCGACGAGCTGATCTCGTCGGCGCAAACGTGGCTGCCGACGGTGCGGCAACTCCGGCCTCAACATAGCTGGGACAATATCGCGCGGGTTCTCAACCGCCGCGGTCACGATTGGACCGTCGAGCGGCTCCGTCGCGCCGTTCATCGCATGGTTCGGGAGAAACTCGCGGAGCCGGAACTGTTGGCTCGCTCCCCTCGCCGCGCGCCTGAAGATCATCTCATGAAGCTTGTCGCCGCGATCACGATCGCCGATCCCAGCCTGTCGCTTCGCGACATAGCCGCGCAACTGGATCAAATGGGAGAACGACCCGCCCGTGGTGGCCGTAAATGGCAGCCGTCTTCCGTCAGGGCACTCTTGGACGAGGCGCGCCGGTTCGGCCTGGTTCGCGACTGACGACCTTGCGCCCTGCTACAAACCGCTCGGAAGGTTGTCCCGTAAAGGACGCTCCATCAGGTTCATCATTTTCCCGTTCATGAATGTGATCCCGACCGAGGAGAAGCCGTTCTGCTTGTAGTAGGCAATCAGCCTTGAGCTGGAGAGAGAGCAATCAAGTCTCATCGTCGCCAGACCTCGCTCTCGCCCCATGCCGGCAATTTTTTCGATGATGGCGGTACCAATTCCGTTCCCGGCCTTGCCGCGGCGAACAGCGAAAGTATGCAGATAAATACTGTCGCCTGTTTCCCTCTCACCCCAATACGGACGATCCTCCCAGAGGATTCGAAACGCAGCGACGGGATGGCTGTCCATATAGGCAAGGAACAATTCGCCGCGCTCTATCCGAGGCAGCATCCAGGCGTCATCGAAGGGGTAGTTCCAGCCCTCCGATCCACGGTTCTTTTGCCATGAGCTCGCCTCCTCCAAAATCTCCGAGAATTGCGCCCGCGTTTGAAGGTCCACCGGGCGAATGTCAATTTCCATGTCGATATCGCTCATCAACCTCGCCATGAATCGGCAACTATGTTTTCTTGATGCGAAGCATGCTCATAAACAGTGTCGAAACGACTAAGGCGGGAACCGGATCCTATGCGTCAGCCTCGCATCGCCATCATTCTCGACGAGAACACCAGCACGGGCGGAACGCGCTATGAAGCCGCAAAGGGCTATTTTCGGGGTGTGAGCAAAGCGGGAGGTATTCCCTTTGGCATTCCATACCTTCCTGACGTCGTGGACATCGTTCTGAACGAGTTCGACGGCCTGGTCAGCGTCGGCGGACGGTTTGCCTATCCTGACGATTGGTACGTCGCCGGCGAGATCTCCAAAGCCCTGCCATCGGAACGTCTCGAAGTCGAACGCGCAATCGTCGAGGGTTTCCTGGAGAGGGACAAACCGATCCTCGGCATATGTGCCGGCATGCAGATGCTCGCATGCCTGAACGGCTGTCGCCTCACGCCCGATCTGCGCGCATCCTTTCCGACTGCCAATGAACACGACAAACGAGATCATCTTCATTCGGTCGAAATCGTCGCGGAATCGCGCTTGGGGAATATCATCGATAAACATCGGATCGAGGTAAACACATTCCATCGCGAAGCGATTGCGCAATTGTCGCCAGCCGTCCTGGCAAGCGCATACGCTGAGGACGGTATCGTCGAGGCCATAGAAGTCGTCTCCAGCACCTTCGCAATTGGCCTGCAATGGCATCAGGAGCTATTTGCGGACATGGAGCACCCAGGTAACGCTGTGTTTCGCGGCCTTGTGGAAGCGGCAGCATAGGCCCGAGGCGCCGCTGCTGTGCGAGCAGCACCCCGGCAACGCTGCCGTACGAACAAGAAAGCTGTCACAGCTGATGTTTTGGCAAAAATGCTGGTCACCTGTGCCGGCGATCGAATGGTCGATCTTCGCTATCGCTAACACCTCAGTCGGTCAATTTGATCCTGGAAACCCCGATGCAAACGCGCAAGATTGGAGCAGAGGTATTTTCGGCGCATGGGCTGCGCTCCGACTATCTGACTGAGGCGACCAATCGTGCCGTCTCTCTGCAGGAAGCAATGCAGTAATCCCTCTATAAGTCGCTGGCGCAGGCAGTAAGGTATTCTAACAACGCTGAACGGAAGAACGGACGGGCGGCGCGGTTGGCAATGTAGACCAGACGGCAAGCCTATATTATAGGATCCCGGATGAGCCATAGATTCCCTTGCTATAGCTCACAAATAAATGCAAAGTTGAGTTATAGAAACGGGAACTATAACTCAATGGGCTGGAATTGGACGCAAACTGGCTGGCCGCACTTTACCTATGACCTTGAACCGCTCCAGCCACTCGAGCGCCAATTTCTCAAGTCCTCGGGAGAAATCATCGGCGCCGTGCGGCACTTTGATGAAGACGACGGAAAGTCACTGCGTATCGAGCTTTTAAGCGACGAGGCCGTCAAAACCTCCGAGATCGAAGGTGAGATGCTCGATCGTCTGAGCGCAGTCGTCTTTACGCCGGCAGTTCGGCCTTGAGACCGACAACCGCGCGATTAGGCCTCAGGAACGTGGAATCGCCGAGATGATGATCGACGTTTTCGAGACCTGGTCCAAGCCGCTCGCTCACGAGACCCTTTTTCGCTGGCACGCCATGCTGATGGCCGGAAACCGTCACATTGCGACGATTGGCGGCTATCGGACGCACGAAGATGCAATGCAAATCGTGTCCGGACGTTTCGACAAACCAGTTGTTCACTTCGAGGCGCCACCTTCCAGACAGGTACCGGCCGAGATGGATGCGTATCTGTCATGGTTCAACAGATCCGCACCGGGAGGCACAACTCCCCTTCCCGCTCTGACGCGGGCCGCAATTGGTCACCTCTATCTCGAAAGTATCCATCCCCTTGAGGACGGAAATGGCAGGATCGGCCGAGCGCTGGCGGAAAAGTCGCTCGCGCAAAGTATCGGGCAACCGAGCCTGACCTCGCTTGCATACACAATCGAAAAGAGCCGGAAGGCGTATTACGGCGAACTTGAGGTAAATCAGCGCACGCTCAACGTAACTGGATGGCTCGTCTATTTCTCCCAGACCATATTGGACGCGCAGCAAACCACCCTTGCCCGCATCGCGTTTTATATCCGCAAAGGAAAATTCTATGACCGATTCCGCGGCCAGTTCAATGAACGCCAGGACAAGGTCGTCTCCCGTATGTTTCGAGAAGGGATCGAAGGCTTCAAAGGTGGTTTGAGCGCCGAAAACTACATCTCGATCACTGGAGCCTCCCGCGCCACTGCAACACGCGACCTTCAGGATTTGGTCGAAAAGGGAGCAATGGCCCGAAGCGGCGAGCGGCGCCACACTCGATACACATTGAATATGCCCGAAGCCAAGAAATAGAAGAGTGTAAGACATTGCAGCTTCTGGGCTAGCCAGATGCAAACTACGGGTCGAAGTCAATGGGCCCTAGTAAGGTCGGAGCCTATCGAAAATCTCCCCTCCTGCCCGGAATTCGTGGCTTGAATTGGCCAATCGGCACCGAAGGATTCGCAGTTGTCGCCAAGGTGCATGGCGAAGAATGTCTGCCAAATCCAATAGGCGGTCAGATCGCCCGACGTTGCAAGACCGTGGCCCCGTCCGATAAACGACGTAGGTCGACCGCCTATCGTTGGGGTACATCGCTGTAACCATCGCGTCGCTTTCAGCGATCTTGCGACGCATATCGTTCGTCGGAGGAAAGGTCAGCAGCGGCTTTGCAATGCGGTCAACCTGGCGAATAGGCGGGCACTCAGTCAGAAGGGCTCTACCCTCCGCTAACCCGCGCTCAAACAGGAAATCCATGCAGCGCTTGGCAAGCAGCGGCAAGACCAAGAAGTCTCGTGAGGAACAAAGATCTCATTGATTCCGTTTCATCGCTAGAGGTCTATTATGTTGACGCGTGGAATATGGCACAAGTCCGTTAGGTTTCGACGACATCCGTTCGGCGAGATTCAGATGATCAAGAGTAGCTCGGAAGCATTGGACTATCTGCTGGCATATTGGCCGGCCGAAGAAGCTCAGGCTTATGAGGATGCGTTGATAATTTGCCAGTCAGCTATCGAGGGCAAGTCCGATCCTGAGATTGCGAAAGACGCCTTCATTGTGGCGGCTTACGAAGCCGGCATTTTCATCCAACTCGGACAGCCCGAGGAGTTTTCAGCATCTGAGAACCAAACTATCGATCAGTGGAGCGCATGATACCGGCTATCGACCTTCCCGCTGCTGACAGCGCCGGGCACACTTTGGTCTCACTCGATCGCCATCGATGTTCTGGGAGCGGTCATCGCGCAGATCGAAGGGTGTAGCCTCGATGAAGCGGTGCGCCGTTATGTAACCGGACCGCTCGGGATGAGCGACGCGAGTTTCTCAGTCAGTGATCCCCGGCGACTTGCCACACCCTATGCCGATGGCGATCCCAAAGCCGTTAGAATGAGTGACCATCATCTAGTCCCGGACAATGATGGCAACTTGCTGACCTTTGCGCCGACCCGGCTGTTCAACCCAAAGGCTTTCCAGTCCGGTGGCGCTGGTATGGTGGGGACGGCACCGGATCTGATCTCCTTTCTTGAAACCATCCGCCAGGGCGGGACTCCCATCTTGAAGCCTGAGACGGCGAAAGCGGCACTCCTCAACCAGATAGGCAATATTCTACGCCGAGGCGAACCAGGACAGGGATTTTCCTTGTTGGCTGCGGTCATCCAGGACCCGGTTTTGGCAGAGTCCCCGATGTCGAAAGGATCAGTAACATGGGGCGGCGTCTATGGACACAGTTGGTTCATCGATCCTGTGAAAGGTATTTCTGCCGCAATCATGTCCAACACAGCGGTAGAGGGCTGCCTGGGAGCCTATCCGCGAGATATCGCGCGCGAGATTTATACCGCATGACGACAGGCGTCAAAAGAAGGTTTCGCTATTGCGAGAGCTTCATGGCGCCCTTGGCTGATGACCCTCCATGTTGCCTGTTGTTCCAAAACGAGCAAGACCTCTTCATACCTCTATATGAAACGGCTCCGCGGGCGTGCTCATAGGCGAGCCGAGGTAGCCTGTCATTCTTGCAACCAGCTTCGAAATACACCATTCAGTAAAAATCCACGTTTTCAAAGGCTTATTATTGTGGTCAGCTGACCACAATAAAGACGCCCATCACATTGAACCAGCAACCGTTTGATTTCACGCCAAAGTCCTCGAAGTCGATCACAGTTACCCAAAGACCTAGAAAGGTATTTAATTTCAATGGTTTATGTTAGTGGTCAGCTGACCACATGAGGCTCCCATCGGTAGCTAAAGCGTGTCACAGTCTTTATGATTCAGGATCACGCTAAAGATGGTTTCCTAATTCCTTGTCCCATGGGCGAAGCGCGCACTTATCGGTAGGCCGCATCCGATGGAGTTGCGTGTGTGTGTTGCTGCGTTTGCATAAGAAAGTCATAGCCATCACGAAGCAGCCCGTGGTTTTCAGTGCCGCCAGATTTATCAATAATATGATCGTTTCCCCCGGACTTGCGGTTCTCGCACGTCCGCCCAACAGAGCCATACTCTAAAACGGGGCAAGTTGGTGGCAACGCATGACCGATAATGGCGACTAGGCGCTGGTCGAACTGGCCAGGTAAGCTGAGGTGCGTCCGTCACGCACTAGCGGCCCGATCTTCCACCATCCGGGCTCGGCAATGGAAAAGTCTGGGGGCAAGCCAGCAAGGGCGGCCTGAGGTCGCCTTGGCTGCGCGAACTATGGATCACGTGGTGCCCACACTTCTTCACAAAATCTCTGGCAAGGCGAATTTTTATCGATGAAACATCAACAATATTAAGCTAACCAAGCGCGCTGAATAATCACCCAATGGTCAGCGCCATCGCACCCAATTGCGTCAAATGGGGAACCCAGGCCTTAATTGCTGCCCGCAGTGCCACGACTTAGCCGCACCTTGGATCGGAACTCCGCCACGTCCCGATGTCTCGCGCGACGATGTCGTCGTCCTCCCTTTTTTTTACCGAATGCCGAAACTTCTTCGATCCGCCATTATGAGGTTGAACGAATTCGACACGCGTTAGCCAGCCAGCGAGCCCACCTGCCCGTTAGCCCTTAGCAAGGCCATGATCATTGGCCCAAGCGAGAACTCCCCTCGTTCACTACGTCGAGTAAGATCCCTTAGATAACCGCCGGCGGAGCTGATAAAGTTAGCGCGCTCCAGCATGCAGGCGACAGCCGCAGCCGCATTTTCTGGCCCCATCACCTCGCAAGCGTCTTGATACGCCGAGGGGCTCACGGCCAACATCGAGCGAACAACGACTGCGGCCGACATCAGGTCCTGCCAGCTTCGGATTGTGCCGTCAGGTCCGTAATCCGATATCGTTGGGCAGGCTTTCAACACGACACTTAGCGGAAACGCCTTGATCGCCCCGTTCGGGGGTCGTGCGTTTCCACCGAACTTCGCTGCCTGCTCTTTTTCAGAGCGACGTTCAGATTCATATATGGATTCGGTATTTGAATTCTGTTCGTGCTGCTCAATATGAGCATCATTGCTGCTGATATTTTCAGAATTTTCCTTCGTTTCCAATCGGTTGATTACTTCCTCTCGGAGCATCTCCATTTCTTCCAGCACAGCTCTGACATCCGACAGAGTCGGGGCGCGCGGAATTCTGCCAACAATCGCCACGTAGACCCTCTCAACAGCTAGCCAGTCGCCGTCAGCACCCTCTTCCAGGGCCGCCGTGATGAGCTTTCGAACATCGCGCCGGCAAATCGTTAGATTCTCCTTTGCCCTCCTCAGATTTGCTCTATCAGCGAACACCTGTTGAGCAAGAGCCGCCAGTTCTTCCGAGCGTGCAAGGAGAGGGGATAAGTCGAAGCCAAAAGCATTCTCGATCTGCCCATCTCCGTCCCTACGCGCATAGCGCTTTCCGTTAGCACTATCCTTACGGATGATTAGCCCTGCTTCTACGAGCAAGGCGAGATGCCTGCGTAAGGTAGCGCCCGACATGGCATGAGCCCGGAGCGTAAGTTGGGCGTTCGAAGGAAACACAATCAATTGTGCATCCTGGCTCAATTCGTAATCTGGATAAAAACTCAAGAGCGCATCAAGTACCGCGAGGCTATTGGACTGAATCCCGAGTAGCTCCATCGCGGCCGACACATCCCGGAATACCTTCCATTTATCAACAGTCTTGCCGTGTTTTATCTCAGCCGCTGCCGCCTGGCGCCGCACAAGCGCAAGCGTCATTGGCCGCCGCCCAAATGGCGTCGTCACACTTCCCGTCTGCATCGTCTTTCACCTTTCAGCAGGCAAAAGAAATCAACCCACCAAAACGGTGCCAAAAACTCTTGACGAGGATTCGAGGAAATGCGATTCTGTTCTTGCTACAGAGACAGAAGGGCTTCCGCGACGGCGACGTTGAGGAGGCTCTTTTCTTTTGCGGATTACTCTCCGTGTTTGCGTTGGACTTTGGTTCGATAATCTTGGTAGAGCGCCGGCAATTGCTCGAGCACAAAAGCGGCAAAGTCCGGCGTAGCTCTCCTGTCGATCGTGATTTCCAGTTTCGATTTGCTTTGCGTCACCTGCGCAAGTCGGTCGCCATCAGGGGTCGACATCACATGAGGCAGACCACGCGCTGGCCGGGCAGGTTTTAAATAAGCCATCACGGCCTTAAATCGATCCGTCGACGGCAATGCTTGCACTGCCTCTGCGGTCGCAAACGCGATCGCCTCCGATGGAGATCGAACTTTCTCAATCAGCTCCGCCAACTTCTGCCAGCTTGGGCGTCCAATCCCTGGTGAGGCGCCGATGGCGTCGATCAGCTCTGAGGGGAGGGCGTCGACCAGAAGAAGCATCTTGGACAAATTGCTTTTGTCGATCGACATCGCGGCGATAACGATGTCTCGTGCAAACTGTTTGTTCAGCCGATGTGCAAAGCGCGCCTTCTCGATGAAAGTTAGATCTTGTCGCTCATTGTTTTCCTGGCCCTGAGCTACGACAAGTTGCTCGTCCGTGAGCTCGCGAACGACTGCCTTCACAGGAAGACCCAGATCCGAAACAGCCCGCAGCCTTCGGTGTCCAAAGGCGACCTGATAGCGGCCGGACTGCTCGGGATGGGGTCTCACCAGGATCGGAACCTGCTGGCCCTGTTCACGGATGGACGCCAGGAGACCCTCGATATCGCCTTGCATTCGATCCTGAACGAAAGAGGGTTCGATCGACGAAGCCTCCAGCTCCACAACAGCCTGGCCCTCGGCAAGACGTTTCTCGATCTCCTCGGCTCGGCTGAGCCGCTCATTTTGCTCGCGCAACGCGTTACCGATGTTCGCGGTCAGTTTCGTCGCTGGATCACGTTCTTTCCTGGCAACTCCAAGGAGCGGCATAGAGCGGCTCTTGGCGGTTCTGCTTTCGATCGTCGCTGTGTCGACGGTGTTTGTCGACACCCCAAGTATATCTTTCCGGCTCATGTGGGCCTACCCCATGCTTTTTTAATCAGCGTTTCTATCTCTCCATTGACGGCATTCATTGCCTCTAGAGCTCGGTCATAGGTTGACCGGGTAAACTGGCTACGTTCGACTTCAAAAAGTGTCTGGTTCGTTAGACCGGCATCGGAAACCGCAGTGGTTTTAAGCATCGGGAAATTAAGAACATTTTCCCCGAAGATCGAACGCAGATAACCGACCATCTGGTTTTGCGGACCATCGCTCGGCTCAAAGCGGGTTATCAGGTAACGCATCCAGTTAAACTTGAATTCGGCTCCGGCGTTTTCGATCTCCCGCAACAGGTTCGACGTCATTGCCAGGAACTGATTCATCGACATGACATCGAGCATCTGCGGATGGACGGTGACCAAGATGGATGTTGCTGCCGTAAGCGCTGACAGCGTGAGATAGCCGAGCTGGGGAGGGCAATCGATGACGACGACGTCGTAGTTCTCGGCAATATCCTCGATGACTTGACTGATTCGACCGTAGAAGAGCGTGTCGCCTTCCTTCCGCTTCATAAGAGCACGCGGTGTGTCGTGCTCGAATTCCATCAGTTCAAGGTTCCCAGGTATCAGGTGCAGGTCCGGGATATAGGTCCCTCGAACGACTTGCTCGACCGGTACGCGTTCCTCATCGTACCGAATGGCGCCGTAAAGCGTCTCGTTTGGACCAACGTCCGTCTCGGGTTGGCTGCCAAAAAGGGCTGAAAGACTTGCCTGAGGATCGAGATCGATTGCCAGGATTCGGTACCCGCGCATCGCCAGATATTGAGCCAAATGCGCGGCCGTCGTCGTTTTTCCCGAACCGCCCTTGAAATTCATGACGGAGATAACCTGCAACTGCTCACCATCGCGACGATGTGGCAGGTAGCGTCGATTCCCGCGGCCGACTTGATCCATGTGCTTGCGAAGGGAGTGGATATCTTCAATCGAAAAAGTTCGCCGCCCTCCCGGGCTGATGCTGACATTCAACTCCGGCATCTCAGACGCGATCTGTCGTAGATAAGATTCACCGACTCCGAGGAGTTTCGATGCCTCAGACGGCGCGAATGTCCGAATGCCCTTCTCGGCTGTCGGGGGAAATACCTTGAGATGATGTATTTGAAGTTGACTGGAGAGCGCCTCAGCATGACGCTCCATCAACGCAGTCAGCCCTTCAACAATAGACGCTATTTTTGCGGCGGTCTTCGCCATCTCAAAACCCATTTCTTGCCAGTGGCGGTATTTTTCGCGGAACCGGCAAAGTTCCGCCAGCAACACTAAGCGTCGATTCTGGTTGGCGAGCAAGAGGTTTTTGGTTAACGGCACGTTAACGATGTGTTCGCCGAAATTTGGGGGCTGCCGATATTGCTGAAGACTTTCCGTGTATTAGCTCGATTCCTGATTGCTTGACCAGTCGCGATCAACTGCAGATTTGCAGAAAATCCGACACGTTTTGCACACCTCTGTTGGCTCGGTTTCCGGCTCGACTGCCCGACTCACCGGAATCGTCCTCTGCAGATCTGCAGATGGCCAATCGTGGTTTGAGGTGATCTTCATCCCGCCTGACGAAGTTCACGCGGAGATAAGGATGCAGATTCTCACAATCTCGCCCGACCAATATGTCGAGCATCAAAATCTTCTGAAACAGATGCATCAGCTGCGCGCCCATGTGTTTGGCGGGCGGCTCGAATGGGACGTCACGATCGATGATGGTGGCGAGAGGGATCAGTACGACGACCTGAACCCGACCTACATCCTCGCCACCTTTGGCGGCGGCAAGGTTGTCGGATGCGCACGCGTCCTTCCCGCAGTAGGCCCGACCATGCTGGAACAAACCTTCCCGCAGCTCCTGGCGGATGGTTCGCTCAACGCGACCAGTACGATGATCGAGAGTTCCCGCTTCTGCGTCGATACGACCTTGCCTGCGGGTAGGGGAAGAGGAGGCCAGCTCCACCTTGCAACACAGACGATGTTCGCTGGTATCATCGAATGGTCGATGGCGAATGGCTACGACAAGATCGTGACCGCCACCGATCTGCGCTTCGAGCGCATCCTGAACCGGGCCCGATGGCCGATGGTGCGGTTGGGCGAACCCACGGCCATTGGCAATACCGTCGCCATCGCCGGGACGCTGCCAGCGGATCAGGAGAGCTTCGAACAGGTTCGCCCTCCGAACTATCGGTCTGCTCTCTCTTACGGTGACAATCACTCGGTGAGGAGCGCAGCTTGACCCAGCTTCGCTCCCACCCGCGCCTTGTCCGCAAGCTCCAGGACGCACTCGGCGACCAGCTCTGCGTCGCGCTCGACGATGCGACAGTCGTCGAGATCATGCTCAACCCCGACGGCCGGTTGTTTATTGAACGCCTCGGCCACGGCGTAGCCGAAGCCGGGGTCATGACACCAGCGGCTGCGGAAGTCGTGATTGGCAGTGTTGCTCACGCACTGCAGTCGGAGGCAGACGACGAGCGCCCGATCATCTCTGGGGAGCTGCCCATCGGCGGCCACCGTTTCGAGGGTCTGCTTCCGCCAGTCGTATCCGGACCCGCCTTCACAATCCGACGCCGCGCCTCGCGTCTCATACCGCTCAATGATTACGTGTCCTCGATGGTGATGACGGAGGGGCAAGCGTCTGCCATCCGTAGCGCTATTGACGCCCGCATGAACATCGTCATTTCCGGGGGCACTGGCTCCGGAAAAACCACGCTCGCCAACGCAATCATCGCCGAGATCGTTTTGAGCGCACCCGACGATCGCATGGTCATCCTTGAGGATACCGCCGAGATCCAGTGCGCGGCCGAAAACGCAGTCTGCCTCCATACCAGCGATACGATCGACATGGCGCGGTTGCTGAAAAGCACCATGCGACTGCGGCCCGACCGCATCATCGTCGGCGAGGTCCGCGACGGAGCAGCGCTCACGCTCCTGAAAGCCTGGAACACCGGCCATCCCGGCGGCGTCACCACCATCCACTCCAACACGGCGATGTCGGCGCTGCGCCGGCTGGAACAGCTAACGGCAGAAGCGAGCCAGCAGCCGATGCAGGAAGTCATTGGCGAGGCGGTCGACCTCGTCGTCTCGATCGAGCGGACGGGGAAGGGGAGGCGGGTCCGAGAGGTGATCCATATCGAGGGATACCGCAACAAACACTACCAGACCGAACACTATGCCCAGATCAACGAGGACAGCCATGTCGCGTAAGACCCATTCCATTCTCGCAGTGATCATGTTTGCTGCCGTCTCATTCAGCCTTTCGGAGCATGCATTGGCGTCCTCGGGCGGTGGCGGTCTTCCGTGGGAATCGCCACTGCAGCAGATCCAGCAGTCGATTACCGGCCCCGTCGCCGGGTTCATAGCGCTTGCCGCGGTGGCGATCGCCGGCGCCATGCTGATCTTCGGTGGCGAACTCAACGATTTTGCCCGTCGCCTTTGCTACGTAGCCTTGGTCGGCGGCGTTCTACTGGGCGCCACGCAGATCGTCGCGCTGTTCGGCGCAACCGGTGCGTCGATTGGTGCGCGCCATGCCGAGGCAGGTGCCTCTCCCACGGTCACTGCGCCAGTGACGGCTCCGTCAGCAGCAGGGGAGGGGGCTCGTGGCTGAAGCCGGCTCCAACCTCGTCCGGTCGCGGGTGCATCGGGCGCTGTCACGTCCCAACCTGTTGATGGGTGCCGATCGCGAGCTTGTCCTGCTGACGGCGCTCGCCGCCGTCATCCTGATCTTCGTCGTCCTGACCTGGTATGCGGCACTGTTCGGCGTCGCGATCTGGCTGGTCACGGTCGCGGCCCTTCGAACGATGGCCAAGGCCGATCCGCTGATGCGCCGGGTCTATATCCGGCATATCTCCTATAAGACCTTCTACCGCGCGACGCCGTCGCCGTGGCGCAGGTACTGAGGGAGTACAGCATGGTCGCCATCAAATCTTTCCGCCATTCCGGACCGTCTTTTGCCGATCTCGTTCCCCATGCCGGCCTGGTCGACAATGGCGTCATCCTCTTGAAGGACGGCTCGCTGATGGCGGGCTGGTATTTTGCCGGACCGGACAGTGAAAGTTCGACCGAAGCCGAGCGCAACGAGGTGTCGCGGCAGATCAATGCCATCCTGTCGCGCCTCGGTTCCGGCTGGATGATCCAGGTCGAGGCTGTCCGGCTGCCGACGGGGGATTATCCAACGCAGGACGCCAGCCATTTTCCCGATCCGGTGACCCGCGCCATCGATACGGAGCGGCGGGCGCACTTCCAGAAGGAGAGAGGACATTACGAAAGCCGCCATGCGATCATCCTGACCTGGCGTCCACCGGAGCCGCGGCGGTCCGGGCTGACGCGCTATGTCTATTCCGATGCTGGCAGCCGCTCCGCCACGTATGCCGACAAAGCGCTCGAAACCTTTCTGACGTCGATCCGTGAGGTCGAACAGTATCTCGCCAATGTCGTGTCGATCCGACGGATGATGACGCGGGAAACGCCGGAGCGTGGTGGCTTCCGCGCTGCGCGCTACGACGAGCTCTTCCAGTTCATTCGTTTCTGTGTGACCGGCGAAAATCATCCGGTGCGTCTGCCTGACATCCCCATGTACCTCGACTGGCTGGTGACGGCGGAGTTGCAGCACGGTCTGACGCCACTCATCGAGAACCGGTTTCTCGGTGTCGTGGCGATCGATGGCCTGCCGGCGGAAAGCTGGCCGGGGGTACTCAACAGTCTCGACCTGATGCCGCTCACCTATCGCTGGTCATCCCGGTTCGTCTTCCTTGACGCCGAGGAAGCCCGCGCCAGGTTGGAGCGCACGCGCAAGAAGTGGCAGCAGAAGGTCAGACCGTTTTTCGATCAGCTCTTCCAAACGCAGTCCCGATCGCTCGACCAGGACGCGATGCTGATGGTGGCGGAAACCGAGGACGCGATCGCCGAAGCTTCGTCGCAGCTCGTGGCCTATGGCTATTACACCCCGGTCATCGTGCTGTTCGACGAGGACCAGGTGCGTCTCCAGGAAAAGTGTGAGGCGGTTCGCCGCCTGATCCAAGCGGAAGGTTTTGGCGCGCGGATTGAGACGCTAAACGCGACCGATGCCTTTCTTGGCAGCCTGCCGGGCGTCTCCTATGCGAATATCCGCGAGCCATTGATCAACACCCGCAATCTCGCCGACCTCATCCCGCTCAATTCGGTCTGGTCGGGACGCCCGGTAGCACCTTGCCCGTTTTATCCGGCCGGATCGCCTCCGCTGATGCAGGTCGCAAGCGGATCGACACCATTCCGGCTGAACCTGCATGTTGACGATGTCGGCCACACGCTGATCTTCGGACCTACCGGTTCTGGCAAATCAACGCTGCTCTCATTGATCGCGGCCCAGTTCCGACGCTACGCCGGTGCGCAGATCTTCGCCTTCGACAAAGGCGGCTCGATGCTACCGCTGACACTGGGGATCGATGGCGACCATTACCAGATCGGTGGCGATGCGACGGCGGCAGGCGAGGCGAGGGCACTCTCTTTCTGCCCGCTTGCGGAACTCTCGAGCGACGGCGACCGGGCCTTCGCCTCGGAGTGGATCGAGATGCTGGTTGCGCTCCAGGGTGTGACGATCACACCGGACTACCGCAACGCTATCTCCCGACAGATTGGACTGATGGCCGAGTCGCGCGGTCGCTCCCTCTCCGACTTTGTCTCTGGCGTCCAGATGCGTGAGATCAAGGACGCCCTGCATCACTACACGGTCGATGGCCCGATGGGGCAGCTTCTCGATGCCGAGGAGGACGGTCTGGCGCTCGGCGCCTTCCAGTGCTTCGAGATCGAGGAACTGATGAACATGGGAGAGCGCAATCTCGTGCCCGTGCTCACCTATCTCTTCCGACGCATCGAAAAACGTCTGACCGGTGCGCCCAGCCTGATCATCCTCGACGAGGCCTGGCTGATGCTCGGCCATCCGGTGTTCCGGGATAAGATCAGGGAATGGCTGAAGGTACTGCGCAAGGCCAATTGCGCGGTGGTGCTGGCCACCCAGTCGATCTCGGATGCCGAACGGTCGGGCATCATCGATGTGCTGAAGGAATCCTGCCCGACCAAGATCTGCCTGCCCAACGGAGCGGCGCGCGAGCCGGGCACGCGCGAGTTTTACGAGCGCATCGGCTTCAATGAGCGGCAGATCGAGATCGTCGCGACCGCGATCCCGAAGCGCGACTATTACGTCGTGTCGCCCGAAGGACGACGTTTGTTCGACATGGCACTCGGTCCCGTCGCGCTCTCCTTTGTCGGAGCATCCGGAAAGGAAGACCTCAAGCGCATCCGCGCCTTGCATCTTGAACACGGGGCCGCCTGGCCTCGCCATTGGCTCCAGCAAAGGGGGATCGCCCATGCCGACACGCTCTTCGCAACCGAATAGGATATGGCCCGCCACGCTCGGTGTGGCCATCGCGCTCTCGTCCGTTCCCCCACTTCCTGCGTGGGCCGGCGGCGCCACGGGACAAGCGACCGAATGGACACAGCTTGCCAACAATACGGAACTGATCTCGCTCGTCGGCAAATCCGCTGAACAGGTGAATAACCAGATCACCCAGATCTCGCAACTGGCCGAGCAGATCCAGAACCAGCTCAACATCTACAAGAATATGCTGCAGAACACGGCGCAGCTTCCAAACCACATATGGGGCCAGGTCGAAAGCGACCTGAAGACCCTCCAGACCGTCGTCAATCAGGGACAGGGCGTCGCCTTCTCCATGGGCAATGTCGACGATGTCCTCAAGCAGCGCTTCCAGAGCTTCGCCGACATGAAGAGCAACCTGCCTGATGGTGCGAGCTTTTCCACCACCTATCAGAGCTGGTCCGACACCAATCGCGACACGATTGCCGGCACGCTGAAGGCCGCCAATCTGACGGCCGAACAATTCTCCAGTGAGGAGAGCACCATGTCGCAGCTCAGGTCGATGTCGGAGTCGGCCGATGGCCAGATGAAGGCGCTGCAGGTCGGGCACGAGATCGCCGCACAGCAGGTCGCGCAGATGCAGAAACTGCGGGGTCTGGTCTCCCAGCAGATGACGATGATGGGCACGTGGTTCCAGTCCGAGCAGGCACAAAAGGATCTGGCGCAAGCGCGGCGTCAACAGTTCTTTAGTGGGACCGAGCGTGACATCAGGGGCGGCCAGACCATGGAGCCCCGCTGGTGAGCCCGCGTCGGTTCGTCATTCTCGCCCTCGCAGCGGTCGTCTCCGCGGCCGGCGCGAGCGTCATCACCTGGATCGCGGTTCGACCGGAGCTAGTTGCCGGATCCGGCGCTATCGCGACAGGCTCTCCCACCAATGAAGAACAGCGCCGACATCGTGATGAGTTCTTCGGTGGAGACGCCAACCGCAACGTTCGCGGAGGCCAGGAGATGAAGCCGCGATGGTAGCCGTTCTCTCTTGCCGCACGCTCGAACGGACGCTTATTGCGGCCGCGGTCGTCGTGCTGGTGACCACGCCGGCCCTAGCTCAACAGGGCCAGGTCCTGACCACACTCGAAAATTCCGTGGTCACAGCTGCCAAAGGCTGGGAGACGACAGTGATGAATGCCGCCCGCTCGTTGTTCTGGATCCTCGCCGGCATCGAGATCGGGATCGCGGCCGTGTGGCTGGCAATCAACGCCGCCTCGCTCGACAGCTGGTTTGCCGAACTCGTCAAACGCATCATGTTCATCGGTCTGTTCGCCTTCATCCTTGACAGGGGGCCGGAGTTCGCCAAGGCCGTGGTCGACAGTCTCTACCAGATCGGCGCCGGTGGCGGCTCGGCATCTCCCGCCAACATCTTCGATGCCGGCATTCGTGTCGCGACGAAAATGTCTGAACAGGCGAAGTTCGGGCTCTTCGAGGATAATGCGCTGGCGATCGCCGCCGTCTTCGCCATGGTCGTTGTCGTCGTGTCGTTCAGCCTCGTCGCTGCGATCTTCGTCGCCGTCATGGTCGAGATGTATGTCGGCCTGCTCGCCGGCATGATCATGCTTGGGCTCGGTGGTTCCTCCTATACCAAGAATTTCCCGATCAAATACCTGGTCTACGCCTTCTCTGTCGGCATGAAATTGATGGCGCTGGTGATGATCGCCAAGATCGGCTCGGACATCCTTCTCGGTCTGGCGGAGGCGCCAACCGCAACCTCCGAACAGTTCATCACGACGCTCGCAATTGCCGGTATCTCGGTCGTGGTCTTCGTCATAGCCATGTATGTGCCGCCCATCCTGCAGGGCGTGGTCCAGGGCGCATCGGTCGGCGGCGGCATGGAAGCCATTCGTCATGGCGGGCAAGCGGCATCCGCGGCGCTCGGCGCTGGCTTCCTAACGATCGGCGCGGCCAACAGAGGATTCGGGGCCGCGAGTGCCGCAAGGGCAGGGGGGTCGTCTCTTGCCAGTGCGGCGCTGAGCGGTATGCGGGCCGGGATTGGCGGAGCCGCCGACGCAGTCGGCTCGGCAGCAAAGGAAAAGGCGATCGGTTCACCCGGCGCGTATGCCGGATCGATGCTCGGCCTTGCCAACGCCAAACTCGATCAACCATCCGGCCGGCCAGGCACACCGCCTCCACCACCACCGATCAACGACAGCAAGTGACGGGACGCTGAAAGAATGGCCGGACAGAATATACCAGAAAATCCCTATATCGCTGCGCGCAACGAATGGAACGAACGCTATGGCTCGTATGTCAAAGCGGCCGCCGCGTGGCGCGTCGTCGGCATAGCCGGAATGACCATGGCCGTCATCGGTTTCGGTTACGCGCTCTATCAGAGCACTCAGGTCAAGCTCATCCCTTATATAGTCGAAGTCGACAAGCTTGGAACGGCGGTCAATGCGGGCTTCCCGCAACAGATCGAGTATGCCGATCCGCGGGTGGTGCGCGCGACACTCGGCAGTTTCGTGTCGAACTTCCGATCCGTCACGCCGGATACAGTCGTGCAGAAGCAATATATCGAACGGACCTATGGGCTGCTGCGAACCTCCGATCCCGCGACCGAAAAGGTCAACGCCTGGTTTCGCTCGAATTCGCCGTTCGAGAAGGCGAAGACCGCAACGGTTGCGATCCAGGTCAACAACATCGTCGCGTTGTCGAACCAGAGCTACCAGATCGACTGGACCGAGTTCGAGCGGGATCGTCGCGGCAAGGAGACCGCCACGCGCCGCTTCCGTGGCATCGCCACCGTGACTTTGACGCCACCTCAGGACGAGGGCGTCATCCGCCTCAATCCCATCGGTCTCTATCTCCGCGACTTCGACTGGACCGCGCAGCTTTGAAAGGCATGGCTCCCAACATGAACATACGACACTTCAGAATACGGGCCACGCTGACTGCAAGCGCAGCGATGCTGATGATTTTCCCGGTGATGGCTTTCGCCCCCTCCCACGCACTCGCCGCCGATGGCGTCACGGCGAACGAGGCGAAGGGTATGGGCATCTCAACACAGTGGCGCGGAAGCCGCGGCCTTGTCACGAAAGGCGCGGATGGAAAGGTGGTCTTCCTCTATGGCGAAGTGCAGCCGTCCGTCGTCTGCTCACCGCTACAAGTCTGCGACATCGAGCTTCAGGGTGGCGAAGTGGTTCGCGACGTGCTGGTCGGCGACATTGTGCGCTGGAAGGTAGAGCCCGCGACCTCGGGTGCGGCCGGTGGGCAGGCGATCCATTTGATCGTCAAGCCGTCGGAGCCGGGACTGGTCACCTCTATGGTCGTGACGACGTCGCGGCGGACCTATCATATCCAGCTGAAATCGCATCCCATCCAATACATGGCGCGCGTCGGGTTCGAATATCCCGAGGACGTCTCGGCAAAGCTTGCCGACGTCAATGCGCGTTTGGAAGCGAGCACCATTCCAGGCGCCGGCGTTCCGGCGGAGCAATTGAGCTTTGCCTATTCCGTCTCGGGCAGTGCCGGCTGGCGGCCGACGCGAGTCTATTCGGATGGGCAGAAAACCTACATCCAGTTCCCGCGGTCGATCTCCGGGCAGGATGCGCCGGTTCTCTTCGTCGTCTCCGGTGGCCAGAACCGCATCGTCAATTATCGCATGAAGAGCAACATGATGGTGGTCGACTACAATATCGATCGTGCTGTCCTTCTCTCAGGCGTTGGCTGGAAACAGCAGAAGGTGACGATCAGCAGGGGAGGGCGGTGATGCTGAACCTCCTTCGCCACGACCGGAACCGCCTCGGCCCTCTCCGCTCTCTCGCTGCAGCCAGTGCCCTCGCCATCCTCCTTCCCGGATGTCAGTCGATGGACACCGGCGGTCTCGACGCCAGCGCAGCTCCGCCTGAGGTTTCCGGACCAGCGGCGGGCGCCATCGCCGGCGATATGGTCAGCCGACTTGCCGAACAGATCGGACAGGGGAAGGCGACCGTTGTGCTCAAGCAGGACGGCTCACCGTTCGGACAGGCGCTTGAAGCGGCGTTGAAGGAATGGGGTTATGCCGTTGTCACCGACCAGAAGACGGATAGCGGCGCGGCCATCGTTTCGCTCGCCTACGTGATTGTGCCCTATGACGGCCAGGTGCTGGCACGGCTTTCGATGAGCAATATCGAACTCGGCCGGGCCTATACCGTGACGACAGCGGGAGCGACCCCGGCAAGCGCACTATCGCTCATGCGCCGCGGGTAAGGGAGGACATCATGGTGCAGTCTCTCAAGCTTGGTGGCGCCGCGAACAGTCAGGCCACGTCCGGCATCAAGCGGGTGAACCGCGTGCCGGTCATCGTCGTGATCGTGCTGTTGGTCGCCTTCCTCGGAATCATCTTCTTAGGGCTCGCCTCGCGCGGGCCTTACTTCGGCGGCGACAGAGGTCCTGACACCAGTTCGGGTAATCCGGCTTCGACCTATGCCGACCAGATCAAGCGGGGCGTCACCGACGGCATCATTGGTGAGCCACAGCCGCAGACGACGTTCCAGCCGACGCCGGTCGAAACGACGCAGGCCGAAGAGAAAGCGACCAATCCATTTTCCCCACAGCCCGAGCAGACGTCGGGACGACGTGGATCGGAACTGGAGCCGGACGAGGTGTGGCGGGCGCGTCTCGCCCGTGAGCAACAGGAACAGGTTCTTCGCGAGCAGCAACGCCAGCGGATGGCGCGGATGCAGGCACGAGACTCCGCCTATGACGCGCCGCTTGCCATCGATCGCGGCAAGCTGGAAGTGCGCTCGGGAAAAGATGAGAGCGCCACAGCCCGGATGACGAAGACAGCCGTTACGAGCGGAAACGCGCCCGATCTTTACGCCGCGGCCTTGCGCGCCGGTCTGGGAGGACAGAACGTTGATCCCAACGGACAAAGCTCCAAGGAAGACTTCTTCAATGCCGACCTTAAGGATCTCGGCTATCTGCCGAACCGCGTCGTGCCGCAGCAGTCCCTTTATGAACTGAAACGAGGCTCGGTCATTCCGGCGACATTGATAACAGGCATCAACTCCGACCTGCCGGGGCGTATCACCGCGCAGGTCAGCCAGAATGTGTACGACAGCGCAACAGGCCATCGCCTGCTGATCCCACAGGGCACGAAACTGTTCGGCCGTTATGATAGCAAAGTGTCGTTCGGGCAGAGCCGCGTGCTCGTCGTCTGGTCCGATATCAGCTTTCCGAACGGCTCAACATTGCAAATCGGCGGCATGGCCGGCACGGATGCGGAAGGCTATGGTGGGTTCAAGGATAAGGTGAACAATCATTACCTTAAAACCTTCGGCTCGGCCGTCATGATCGCGCTGATCGGGACTGGCATCGATATGGCGGTGCCGCAGAGTTCAACGCTTGCCACCCAGGATACGGCGTCGGATGCGGCGAGACGCAATTTCGCCGAGACCTTTGGGCGAGTGGCCGACCGGACGATCCAGCGGAATATGGACGTGCAGCCGACGTTGCAGATCCGGCCCGGCTACAAATTCAATGTTCTCCTAGATCAGGACATTGTTTTTCCAGGCCGTTATCGTTGAAGAACACAGATAGATTTCAAACTAACATCAGCGTAGAGGACAGGTTGTTGAGAGCCAACGCTGCTATGCCCGTCGCAACTTCATGGTGCCGATCCCGCAGTTTACGACATGGGATGCCTTCAACGTCTGGCTGGAAGAGCAATGCCACAAGTGTCAGCGCGACAGGCTGCGTGGTGAGAGCGAGACGATCGGAGAACGGCTGCAGCGCGATCTGGCAGCCATGCGTTCCCTGCCGGCGTCGCCCTTCGATGCCTGCGACCAGGCTAGCGCGAAAGTGACGGCACAGTCGCTGGTGCGTTACAGGACCGACGATTATTCCGTGCCGGTCGCCTATGGCCATCAGGACGTTTGGGTCCGGAGCTACGTCGATGAGGTGGTGATCGGCTGCCGTGGCGAGATCATCGCCCGCCATCCCCGAAGCTGGGAGCGGGAAGATGTTGTCTTCGATCCTGTGCATTACCTTCCGCTGATCGAGCAGAAGATCAATGCGCTGGATCAGGCTGCTCCTCTCCAGGGCTGGGACTTGCCGCAAGAGTTCGCCACGCTGCGCCGTCTGATGGAAGACCGCATGGCAAAGCACGGCCGGCGGGAGTATGTGCAGGTCCTGCGCCTGCTGGAAAGCTTCGAGCTTGCCGATCTGCAAGCGGCTGTGAAGCAGGCCCTCCAACTCGGAGCCATCGGCTTCGACGCGGTCAAGCATCTGATCCTGTGCCGAGTGGAGCGCCGGCCGCCACGACTGGACCTGTCCATCTACCCCGACCTGCCGAGGGCGACGGTCGAGACGACATCGGCAAAGGCGTATATGCGACTGCTTTCCGCGCATGGGGAGGAAGCGGCATGAGCACTGAAGTGTCAGATACGCCCCCTGGGATCCTGCTGTCCCATTATCTCAAAACTCTCAAGCTACCGACCTTCCAGCGCGAGTATCAGAAGCTGGCCCGGCTATGCGCCACCGAAGGGGTGGATCATGTTGGATACCTGTTCCGACTTGCCGAACGGGAGATGAACGAGCGGGATCGGCGCAAGGTCGAGCGCCGCATCAAGGCGGCCAGGTTCCCGGTCGTCAAAAGCCTGGACAGCTTCGACTTCGCCGCCATCCCCAAGCTCAACAAGATGCAGGTGCTGGAACTGGCGCGTTGCGAATGGATCGAGCGGAGGGAGAATGTCATTGCGCTCGGTCCCAGCGGAACGGGCAAAACACATGTGGCGCTCGGTCTCGGCCTAGCAGCCTGCCAAAAGGGCCTGTCCGTCGGCTTTACCACGGCCGCTGCGCTGGTCAGCGAGATGATGGAGGCGCGTGACGAACGGCGTCTGCTCCGCCTCCAGAAGCAGACGGCCGCCTACCAGCTT
>Ga0268256_1000846_pt1 | contig 21690 bp, 16 predicted proteins | sample AgamicAtAmrz_FD_200247 | JGI IMG/M metagenome (GOLD analysis project Ga0268256, IMG submission 200247) | Agave microbial communities from Guanajuato, Mexico - At.Am.rz (v2) (version 3) | ecosystem: Host-associated > Plants > Roots > Rhizosphere | place: Guanajato, Mexico | collected 2012-06-07
CCGGCCGCTGCCGCCTGCGGTGTTCTTGTCCGTTTCGCCCTTTCGCGCTACCTTCAGAGCGATCTCTATTACGGACGCTCGGAAGCGGGCAAGGCGCGCAGAGCCAAGGCCGGCAAGACCGAGAATAGCTAGACATGACCGACGCAAAGAACGCTGATCTAAGGCGGAAGGCCGCCGAGCAGCTGCCCTTGGCCTTTACGCATGATCCCGCAACCGGGCGCGACGATCTCCTCATCGCCGATCCCTTGCACGCGGCAGTGAGGATCGTTGATTCCTGGCCGCACTGGCCGTCGCCGGTAGTTATCCTGGCCGGTCCCGTCGGCTCGGGCAAATCGCATCTTGCGAACATCTGGGCCGAACGGTGCGGCGCCGTCCACATTCACCCGGTGCCCGGCTCCGATGCCGCAATCGCAGCAGCGAACGGCCCCGTCATCTTCGAAGACGTGGACCGCCTCGGCTTTGACGATACCGAACTTTTCCATGTCATCAACAGCGTCCGTGAAAACGGTACCAGTCTTTTGATGACGAGCCGACTCTGGCCGATGTCATGGCCGGTGGCGCTGCCCGACCTGCGCTCCCGCCTGAAGGCGGCAACGGTGGTCGAGATCGGCGAGCCGGACGAGGAATTGCTGTCGCAGGTGATCGTCAAACTCTTCGCCGACCGCCAGCTTTATATCGATGACAAACTCGTCCTCTATATCGTCAACCGCATGGAGCGTTCCCTGAACGCGGCGCAGCTGATCGTCGATAGGCTGGACCGGCTGGCATTGGCGCGAGGGACAAGGATCACGCGCCTATTGGCCGCCGAGGTCTTGAACGAGCTGGGTGGCTCCGGTCAGCCGGATTGAGTTGACATCGACTGTCACAGTTCCGTCGTCAAACTGATATACGTGGCACAGGATTGGAAAGAGGGTAGGTGGAACATGGACTCGGCACTCACGGAACATCAGGACGCCAATCAGGGAAATCCCGAGACCGCGCCTGCGGTCAGTGAATTGATGACCAGCCCCGAGCGCTTCATCAACCGCGAATTCTCCTGGCTGCAGTTCAATCGCCGCGTCCTTGAAGAGACGCTGAACACCGCGCATCCGCTGCTGGAACGCGTCCGCTTCCTCTCGATTTCCGCCGCCAACCTCGATGAATTCTTCATGGTGCGCGTTGCCGGCCTTGAAGGCCAGGTCCGCCAGAAGATTCTCGTGCGCACGCCAGACGGCAAGACGCCGGCCGAGCAGCTCGACGATATCCTGCGTGAGATCGACAACCTGCAGATGGAGCAGCAGGCTTCGCTTGCCGTCCTGCAGCAATATCTCGCCAAGGAAGATATTCTGATCGTCCGCCCGGCTGCCCTTTCCGATGCCGACCGTCAGTGGCTTCATACCGAGTTCGAGCAGGCGATCTTCCCGGTCCTCACGCCCCTCTCCATCGACCCGGCCCATCCTTTCCCGTTCATTCCGAACCTGGGTTTTTCGATCGCGTTGCAGCTGAAGAGCATGAATGGCCGCGAACCGATGACGGCGCTGCTGCGCCTGCCGCCGGCGCTCGACCGTTTCGTTCGCCTGCCGGATGCCAGCAACGTCATCCGCTACATCACGCTCGAAGATGTGGTGAACATCTTCATTCACCGGCTCTATCCGGGTTACGAGGTTCAGGGCTCCGGTACCTTCCGCATCATTCGAGACAGCGATATCGAAGTCGAGGAAGAGGCCGAAGATCTGGTGCGCTTCTTCGAAACCGCGCTGAAACGCCGCCGCCGCGGCTCGGTGATCCGCATCGAGACGGACTCCGAAATGCCGCTTGAGCTGCGTCAGTTCGTGGTGGAATCGCTGAACGTGCCGGGAAACCGCATTGCGGTTCTGCCCGGCTTGCTCGCGCTCAACACGCTGTCGGAAATCTGCAAGGCGCCGCGCGACGATCTGCGTTTCGAGCCCTACAATGCCCGATTTCCTGAGCGCGTCCGCGAACATGCCGGCGATTGCTTCGCCGCGATCCGTGAAAAGGACATGGTCGTCCACCACCCCTACGAGTCCTTCGACGTGGTGGTCCAGTTTCTTCTCCAGGCTGCTAGGGATCCTGATGTTCTGGCGATAAAGCAGACGCTTTACCGTACCTCGAACGATAGCCCCATCGTCCGCGCGCTGATCGATGCAGCCGATCTCGGCAAATCAGTTACGGCGCTGGTGGAACTGAAGGCCCGCTTCGACGAGGAAGCCAACATCCGCTGGGCGCGCGATCTGGAGCGCGCCGGCGTGCAGGTCGTCTTCGGCTTCATCGAGCTCAAGACACACTCGAAGATGTCCATGGTCGTGCGCCGAGAAGACGGCAAGTTGCGCACCTATTGCCATCTTGGCACCGGCAACTATCATCCGGTCACTGCCAAGATCTATACCGATCTTTCCTACTTCACCTGCGATCCGACGATCGCTCACGACATGGCGAACATCTTCAACTTCATCACCGGTTACGGTGAGCCGGAACAGGGCATGAAGATTGCGGTCTCGCCCTATACGCTGCGTCCGCGCATCCTGCAGCATATCGAAGGTGAGATCGAACACGCCAAGAACGGCCGTCCGGCGGCGATCTGGATGAAGATGAATTCGCTCGTCGATCCCGAAATCATCGACGCTCTGTATCGCGCCAGCAATGCCGGTGTCGATATCGAGCTTGTCGTGCGCGGCATCTGCTGCCTGCGCCCGCAGATTCCCGGGCTTTCGGAAAGGATCCGCGTCAAGTCCATCGTCGGCCGTTTCCTCGAGCACAGCCGCATCTTCTGCTTCGGCGACGGCCACGGCCTGCCGTCGGACAAGGCGCTCGTCTATATCGGCTCGGCCGACATGATGCCGAGAAACCTCGACCGCCGCGTCGAAACGCTCGTGCCGCTCACCAATAAGACCGTGCATGAACAGGTGCTTTCACAGATCATGCTGGGCAATATCATTGACAATCAGCAAAGCTACGAGATATTGCCGGACGGGACTTCACGGCGCATGGAAGTGCGTCAGGGAAAAGAGCCATTCAATGCGCAGCAGTATTTCATGACCAACCCCAGCCTGTCGGGCCGTGGTGAAGCCTTGAAATCCAGTGCACCGAAACTCATCGCTGGGCTGCTATCGGGCCGCAACAAATAAATTGGACCTGCATGGTTGAATCAGAAGCCCAGGGGCGTCTTCCGGGCATCGCCCCTGTCTCCGTTGTCGATATCGGGTCGAACTCGGTCCGTCTTGTCGTTTATGAAGGCCATTCGCGGTCGCCGACCATCCTCTTCAACGAAAAAGTGCTGTGCGGCCTCGGCAAGGGCATAGCGCTGACGGGGAAGATGGACGAGGAAAGCGTGGCACGGGCGCTTGCAGCCCTGCATCGCTTCAAGGCACTGTCGGATCAGGCGCGTGCCTCCACCATCTACGTCTTGGCAACGGCCGCGGCGCGTGAAGCCAGCAACGGTCCGCAGTTCATCCATCAGGCCGAAGCCATCCTCCAGCGCAAGGTGCGGGTGCTTTCGGGCGAAGAAGAGGCACGCTTTTCCGCGCTTGGCATTATCAGCGGTTTTTACCACCCCGATGGCATCGCCGGAGATCTTGGTGGCGGCTCGCTGGAGCTGATCGACATCAAGGACCGGGAAATCGGCAAAGGCATCACGCTGCCGCTCGGCGGCCTACGCCTCTCTGAATATGCCGGCGGCTCGATCGATAAAGCCCGCAGCTTCGCGCGCAAGCATGTCAAGACCGCGAAGCTATTGAGCAAGGGCGAGGGCCGCACCTTTTATGCGGTCGGCGGCACATGGCGAAGCGTAGCCAAGCTGCACATGGAAATCCGCAAATATCCGCTGCATATGATGCAGGGCTATGAAGTACCGCTCGATGAAATGATCCGCTTTTTGGATCAGATCGTCGAATCAAAGGATTCGAAGGACCCGGCTCTGCAGGCGGTTTCCAAGCATCGTCGTTCGCTGCTGCCCTTCGGCGCGGTCGCCATGCGCGAAGTGCTCACCGCCATGAAGCCGTCCATCATCTCCTTTTCCGCTCAGGGCGTGCGCGAAGGTTACCTCTACTCATTGTTGACCGAGGCCGAGCGCAACAGCGACCCGCTGCTGACCGCAGCCGGCGAGCTTGCCATCTTGCGCGCGCGTTCGCCGGAACATGCCCGCGAGCTTGCCGATTGGACCGGGCGGATGATGCCCTTTTTCGGTATCACCGAGACCGAAGAGGAAAGCCGCTATCGCCAGGCGGCCTGCCTGCTTGCCGATATCAGCTGGCGAGCCCATCCCGATTATCGCGGGCTGCAGGCGCTGAACATCATCGCCCATACGTCCTTCGTGGGTATCACCCATGCCGGCCGCGCCTTCATCGCGCTTGCCAACTACTACCGTTTCGAGGGCTTGAACGACGACGGAGCGACCGAGCCGCTGGCAACGATCGCAACGCCGCTCTACATCGAACGCGCCAAGCTGCTCGGCGGCCTGCTGCGCGTCGTCTACCTGTTTTCGGCCTCGATGCCCGGCATCGTCCGCAACCTGTCGTTCCGCCGTTCGACGAATCCGGATGTGGATCTCGAATTCGTCGTTCCCGCCGAGTATCACGATTTTGCCGGCGAGAGGCTGGATGGGCGTCTGCAGCAGCTCGGCAAGCTCACCAATCGTCGCCTGGCCTTCCGCTTTGAATGAAGAACAACCTTCTCCCCAGCGGGGAGAAGGTCGCGCGCAGCGCGGGTTGAGGGGGCGCTCGCGATAGGACTTGTTTCGGCTCCTATGAGAAAGCCATTCCCCCTCATCCGCCATTTGGGCACCTTCTCCCCGAGGGGAGAAGGGAATTTTCTTACTTCGCGTTCAGGAAATCACCGACTTCGAGAAGGCTGAATTCATTGTCGTCAGCCTTGTCGACGGCACGCCCTGCCGAGAAGGGTAGGTTGTTGTCGTTGCCGATGACGATATGCGTGGCATCGACGCGGTCGACATTCTCGATGGTGACGAAAGGCATGTCGTAGAAGCCTTCGCCGCCGCCCTGGCGACGCTTGTGGTCCGGATCTTCGATGCGCAGCAGGTCGATATAGCCGATCTTGCGGACGGCCTTGCCGACATTCGCGTCGCTGAACTCGATCTTGTAGACGCGCTTCAGGTCGGCCGGGGCCTCGAAGCAATCCGGCTTCGGCTGCTTGGGATCGGCGCAAGCCTTATCCCTCGATCCGGCGCCATTGTCGCGTTCGATGACCAGCGCCGTCGTTGCGTCGAGCATGTTGAAATCGCCGATCGAGACGCCCTTGTCTGCGAAGGGATAGAGCCAGCTGCGGCCGGTCCAGCTCTTCGAGGCGACGTCGAATTCGATGACGCGGATGGCCGTCTTGCCGTCGACGCTCTCCATCTGGCCGTCATCCTTGTAGATCGCGCCTTCCAGCAGACCGTAGAGCTTGGAACCGTCCTTCGACATGGCGAGACCCTCGAAGCCGCCCGAGCGCTTCAGGTTGAAGGCCGGCATCTTCTGCGTGGGGTTGCCCGGCAGCTGGATCAGCGGATTGTCGGGCGACAGGACCGGCTTGCCGTCGATCGTCGTTGCGAAGGCGTCGGTCAGTTGGCCGTCCGTATCGAATTTCAGCAGGTAGGGACCGAATTCGTCGCCGATCCAGAAGCCATCGGCAACCGGCTGGATCGATTCGATGTCGAAGTCGGCGCCCGTCAGGTAGCGCTTGTCGGCGCCTTCCATGACGATCGGGAAGGGGGCTTTCTTATTCGGGTCGAACAGGAACAGGTTCTTGACGACCTCGACCTTGCCGCTATCCCAGTCGAATTTCAGCTGGTGCAGGAAAAGCATCGCGTCGGAGGAGTTCTGCTTGGAGCCGAAGCCATTGTCGGAGAGCGTCCAGAAGGTACCGTCGGGCATGGTCTTGATGCCGGAAAAGCCCTGGATCGGCTGGCCGGCGAAGGGCAGCTTCAGATCGGTGAGGCGGGCGCCATCCTTGCCCGGCACGGTGCCGGGTGCGTCGGTGCGCTTGCGATCCGGCGTGGTGAACTTGCCTGACGTTTTCAGGAAATCGGCCGCATCGGCGGGTGCGGCAGTGATGGTGTTGGCCGGCAGAATCGCCTGGCCGACGAGCTTTGCCTTGAATTGCTGCTCGTCTGCCTGCGCCGAGGCGGCAAGCAGAATGAAGAGTGCCGTGGAGGCGGAAAGGATTCGGGTCATCATGTCACCTTGTGGTGGAGAGTGGCAAAAACAACTCCGCTTAACAGGCGACCCATGTCTGCGAATTAACGCTTAGGTGAAGATTTGGTGACTGTGGACAACCCATAGGCTGTGAAGTCCAGGCGTGCATCAATATCGAAATGCAGCCCAAAATGCGTATTGTTTACGATCTGCCGCGAACGCTCTTCAACGCTTGCCGGTCCTGCGTGTGAAGGGCGATGACGCCAAGGTGCTGATCCCGTCCGCGAACGGCATGTTCGCCAAGCTCTTCCTTGATGATCCCTTCAGGAAGCTCCACCCGTCTGGCTAAATCGCTGGAAATCAGCACCTGGCGCTCCAGCGTTTTGCAAAGAGATTCCAGCCTTGCGGTCGTATTCACGGTGTCGCCGAAATAGGCGATCTTGTGGTGATCGACACCGATTTCGGCCGTTACGACACTGCCGCCATGCAGAGCGGCTCGCAAACGCGGCACCCTGCCGTAGGATTTCAGCCACGTCTCAGCACTCTTTTCGATATCGTCGAGGATGTTGAAGACGCAGCGCACGCAATTGGCATTCCTGACGCCCCGTTGAAGCGGCCAGGTGATGATGGCGGCATCGCCGATATAGTCGTCGATCGAGCCCTTGTGCCGCCGCACCGGCTCAGCCATGGCGCCGAACACCGCGCCGAGGAATGCCTGCGTTTTCAGGTCGCCATGCTCCTCGGCAAAAGCTGTCGAGCCGACGAGATCGACGAAGAGGAAGACACGCTCCTCCTGCACCGGATTGCGGTAGCGGCCGGTCAACAGGCTGGAGAAGACGTCGCGCCCGAGCAATTCCCGCACGCGGCCGATGAAAATGACGATGGCGGTCACGACGACGGCATAGAGATAGACGTCTATCGTCAGCAGCGTGAGGTCTTTCCAGGAGCCAGCGACCAGTCCCAGCAGCTTCATGATACTGCCGGCCATGGCGTAGCCGGCGCTCATCAGCAGGAAATCGACCACCAGGGCCGAAAGGATGAAGGCCGGCGTCGGCAGTCTATGCATCCAGTTGTTCAGCCGCGGCAGGATCATACGGCGTTCGAACACCAGCAGTGGCATGCCGCAGAACAGCGCGAAGACTGCACCGATGTACATCGGCGCCTGTGGGAAGAATAGCTTGCCGTAGATGACGCCCGTCGAAGCGAGGAACAGCGATGTCAGGATCCAGTTGCGCATCGAATGGAGGATGCCCATTCACTTTTCCGCCGAGAAGCGACGCCTGTCATCGACGCGGGATTGCGTCGGCAAACTGGAACGTCATCGAATAGAACGATTACACAAGACGTTCATTCCACGAGATTTGCGGCGCAATCGTGATGGCGGTCCACATCTCGATGCGCGAATCATACGCCATCGCAAGACGCCGGAAAAGGAGAACGTCGCAGTTAGAGGGCGACGGTCTCGATCCGCTTGCCGACGAAGCGCAGGGCCACCTGACCCTGGATCAGCTGCAGGGCAGTTTCGCCGAAAAGATCTCGACGCCAGCCGGTCAGAGCGGCGACATCGGCCTTCTCGCCCTCGGCGGCGATCTTGTCGAGATCGTCGCTATTGGCGATGACCTTCGGCGCAACACCATGCTTTTCCGCAATCAGCTTCAAAAGGACCTTCAACAGTTCGGAAGCCGCTGCCGTGCCCTCGGGAGCCTGCTGGTGGCGCGGCGGATGCGGCATTTCGGCCTTCGGCAGCGCCAGCGCTGCATTGATCGCTTCAAGCACCGCCGTACCGGCGGCCGAGCGCTCCCAGCCCTTGGGGATGGTGCGCAGCCGCGCAAGCGCCTCGGTGTCCTTCGGCTGCTGCTGGGCGATCTCATAGATCGCGTCATCCTTCAGCACGCGGGCGCGCGGGACGTTGCGGGCACGCGCCTCGCGTTCGCGCCAGGCTGCAACGTATTTCAACACCGCCAGCTCTTGCGGCTTGCGCAGCCGCATCTTCAGCCGCTGCCAGGCATCGTCTGGATGCAGGTCATAGGTCTCGCGCGCCTCCAGGATCGCCATCTCCTCCTGCAGCCAGGAGGCGCGTCCTTCGCGCTGCAATTGCTCCTTGAGTGAGAGATAGACGTCGCGCAGATGCGTCACGTCGGCAAGCGCATAGTCGAGCTGCTTTTCCGAGAGCGGGCGCCGGCTCCAGTCGGTAAAACGCGAGGATTTGTCGATATGGACGTTCTTGATGCGGCTGACGAGCTGGTCGTAGGAAACGGAATCGCCGAAGCCGCAGACCATCGCCGCAACTTGCGTATCGAAGATCGGATGCGGAATGAGATTGCCGCGATGGAAAATGATTTCGATATCCTGGCGCGCAGCATGAAACACCTTCAAAACCGACGGGTTGGCCATCAGTTCGAAGAAGGGTGCCAGATCCAGCCCCTTGGCTAGCGGGTCCACCAGCACTTCCGTGGTGGGGCTTGCCATCTGTATCAAACACAGTTCCGGCCAGAAGGTCGTTTCTCGCAGGAATTCCGTATCGATGGTAATGAATTCCGACTTGGCCAGCTCTTGGCAGGCCGCCTCCAATTGGGCGGTAGTTTCGATCATATCAACACATTCAATGGTAAAATACTTTCTTAACTTCCTTCTCCTTTCAGTCGGATATGTCAATACTTTCGCGGACAAAGCTCTTGCCGCATTTCGCTTTTCGCTGAAATTGCCTGGGACTGCGGCAGCTTCCATTGAAACCGCATGCGCTTGAGTGGCTTGCGATCGGCTAGGCCACGCGCACGTAACTCGTCATGCCGGTCTTTTGATGTTCGATGATATGGCAATGCAGGAGCCAGTCGCCGGGATTATCGGCAACGAAGGCAAGCTGCACCTTTTCATCCGGCTGGATCAGATAGGTATCGGAGACGAAGGGCAGCACTTGCCTGGTCGAAGAGGAGAGAACCGTAAAGCTCATTCCGTGCAGGTGAATCGGATGACTGTGCGGCGTGACGTTTTCCATGTCGATGACATAGCTCTTGCCGAGCTTGAGTTCGGCAAGCGGCGCTGTGGGGTCGGGGGTATCGCCCGGCCACGGCACCTTGTTGATCGCCCAGAAGCTGTAGCCGAGCGAGCCGCAAATGCTGTTATCGGCTGTGTTCTCCGCCGTCGAGCTGAGAATCAGCGGAATATGGGTGGCGGAACCGAGGTCTGCCTTCCGCACAGGATTGTCTTCGAGCGGCGCCAGATCGCGGACATCGCGCTTCAGAGAGCTGCCGACCGCCCGCAGCGTTGCCAGCACCCTCGGATTGGTGCCCTTGATATCCTCGAGCTTGACGACAGCGCCTTCGCTGTCGGGCATACGCACCGCAAGCTCCAGCCGCTGCCCCGGTCCGAGCTGCAGAAGATCGAGCGGAAAGCGCTGCGGCACGGGATTGCCGTCGATCGCGATCACAGTCGCCTCGGCGCCGTCCATGCGGAAGGAATAGATGCGCGTGACATCTGTAATGGCAATGCGCAGCCTCACTAGCCCGCCGGAAGGCGCGTCATATTGTGGCTCCTGCTGCCAGTTTGCGGTCCGCACCGTGCCGTAGGTGCCGGATTTCGCGGCATCGCGAGGCTTGAATTGGGCGATGAACTGACCGTCGCTGCCGAGCCGCCAGTCGCGCAGATTGAGTACCACTTCCGAATCGAAGGCGGGATCCTTGGGGTTCTCGACCACGATGACGCCGGTCATGCCATGGCCCATCTGTTCCAGCGTATTGCAATGCGGATGATACCAGAAGGTGCCGGCATCGGGGGGAGTGAAGGCGTAATCGAAATGATCGCCGATATAGACATAGGGCTGGGTGAGGAACGGCACGCCGTCCATAGTGTTCGGAAGGCGGATGCCATGCCAATGAATGGTCGTCGGATCGTCTATGCCGTTGATCAGTCGCGCGGCGAAGGGTTCACCCTTCTTCATCCGCACGATCGGTGGCATGCCGGCGCCCCCATAGGTGAGCACGCTCTTGGTCGTACCGCTATCGGTAAGATTGGCCTCGATCTTGGCTGTCCTCAGCGTGAGTGGCTCGGCCGCCGCCGCCGCCTTGCCCGCGAACTTGTCCGCAATGCCGAGGCCGACGCCATAAGCACCGGCAACAGCTGAAGCTTTCAGAAGATTGCGGCGGGTGAGGATCGGCATGTCATGCTCCGGAGGCGAAGATATATGGCTGTCTGTTTAAAGTTGACCGCGATGTTCAGCAATAGCATCGAGGTAGCCAAACTGCCGCAGCGGCTACTTGCGGATGCTGTCTTGGGTAGCGACTGATTCTCGTTGAAGTAGATGTTGTTTGATATGTACACTTTCTAGACGGTAACTAGGAGAGCTCATGCGCCGCGACGTTCCAGATCGGTTGCGTTATTTCGCCAAAGCGATGCGCAGTGATGCCACCAAGGCTGAAAACATGCTTTGGCAGGCCTTGCGTCGAAGCCAGCTTGAGGGATTCAAATTCAAGCGACAGGTTCCGATCGATGGTTACATTCTCGATTTCGTATGTTTCGAGGCGCGGTTGATTGTCGAGGTCGATGGTGCGCAACATGCCGAAAGCATCGGGGATCTAGCCAGAGACGCACATTTCACGAAGCAGGGCTTTCGTACATTGCGGGTCTGGAACCACGAGGTCACGACGAATGTCGAGGGAGTTTGTTTGACAATTCTCCTGGAATTGAAAAATAGCGGAGAATGAGGCTGGCGCAGGTTTATCTCGCCCCTGGCGGGCGAGAAAGCAATTTCACTGGTTTAGGAATTGCGAACTGGGAGCTGCGACGTTTCCCAAAGCGCAGCGCAATTTCTAAGCCATTGAAATTGCAAGAGCGGGGGCCTCTTCTCGCTCGTCCAATTCGAAGATTGGGTGCGTCCCTACCTACCCCCTCTCTTGCAAAAACTAAGGCTTAGAAGAGGGGCGAGCCCTCAACTAAGCCTAAGTTTTTGCTTTCTCGCCCGCCGGGGGCGGGATAAGCCATGCGTTCGAGCCTTGACAAATCGGGCGCACCATGCGCTTTTCCGCCCGATTTTCTCGTCGGCGGGCGAGGGGTCTGCGTGTCCTTTCGCCGCCGCCCGCCAAGTCCAGGATATTATATTATGCATCGCTATCGCAGCCACACATGCGCCGCCCTGCGCAAGTCCGACGTCGGTTCGACCGTCCGCATTGCCGGCTGGGTCCATCGCGTCCGAGATCATGGCGGCGTGCTGTTCATCGACCTGCGCGATCACTACGGCATCACCCAGGTCGTTGCCGACCCTGATTCTCCGGCCTTCAAGCTCGCCGAAACCGTTCGCGGCGAGTGGGTCATCCGCATCGACGGCCTGGTTAAGGCCCGTACGGAAGACACCGTCAACAAGAACATGCCGACCGGCGAGATCGAGCTTTATGCTCAGGAGATCGAAGTGCTCTCCGCCGCCAAGGAGCTGCCGTTGCCTGTTTTCGGCGAGCCGGACTATCCGGAAGACGTTCGCCTGAAGTATCGCTTCCTCGATCTGCGCCGCGAAACGCTGCACAAGAACATCGTCAAGCGCACGCAGATCATCTCCTCCATGCGTCGCCACATGGGCGAAGTGGGCTTCACCGAATACACGACCCCGATCCTGACGGCATCGTCGCCGGAAGGTGCGCGCGACTTCCTCGTGCCGAGCCGTATCCACCCCGGCACCTTCTACGCGCTGCCGCAGGCGCCGCAGCAGTACAAGCAGCTGCTGATGGTCGCCGGCTTCGACCGCTATTTCCAGATCGCGCCGTGCTTCCGCGATGAAGATCCGCGCGCCGATCGTCTGCCGGGCGAATTCTACCAGCTCGACCTCGAGATGAGCTTCGTTACCCAGGAAGACGTCTGGAACACGATGGGGCCGCTGATGACCCAGGTGTTCGAGGAGTTTGCCGAAGGCAAGCCGGTCACCAAGGAGTGGCCGCGCATCCCTTACGATGTTGCCATCCGCAAATACGGCTCCGACAAGCCGGACCTGCGCAACCCGATCGTTATGGAAGCCGTCACCGAGCATTTTGCCGGCTCCGGCTTCAAGGTCTTCGCCAACATGATCGCCTCCAACCCGAAGGTCGAAGTCTGGGCCATCCCGGCCAAGACCGGCGGTTCGCGCGCATTCTGCGATCGCATGAACGCGTGGGCACAGAGCCAGGGCCAGCCAGGCCTCGGTTACATCTTCTGGCGCAGGGAAGGCGAAAAGCTCGAAGGTGCCGGCCCGCTCGCTAAGAACATCGGCGAAGAGCGCACGGATGCGATCCGTACCCAGCTCGGCCTCGATGATGGCGACGCCTGCTTCTTCGTCGCCGGCGATCCCGCCAAATTCTACAAGTTTGCCGGCGAGGCTCGCACTCGGGCCGGCGAAGAGCTGAACCTGGTCGACCGCGACCGCTTCGAGCTGTGCTGGATCGTCGACTTCCCGTTCTTCGAATGGAGCGAGGAAGAAAAGAAGGTCGATTTCGCCCACAACCCGTTCTCGATGCCGCAGGGTGGCCTCGAGGCGCTGCAGAACCAGGATCCCCTCACGATCAAGGCGTTCCAGTACGACGCCGTCTGCAACGGCTTCGAAATCGCTTCGGGCTCGATCCGTAACCAGTCGCCGGAAACCATGGTCGCCGCCTTCGAAAAGGTCGGCCTCAGCCAGACCGACGTCGAAGAGCGCTTCGGCGGTCTCTACCGCGCCTTCCAGTACGGCGCGCCTCCGCACGGCGGCGCTGCCTTCGGTATCGACCGTATCGTCATGCTGCTGGTCGGCGCTAAGAACCTGCGCGAGATCTCGCTGTTCCCGATGAACCAGCAGGCGCAGGATCTGCTGATGGGCGCTCCTTCGGCTGCCACGCCGACGCAGCTGCGCGAACTGGCGATCCGCCCGGTACCGCCGGTCAAGAAGGACTAAGTCCTCTACGGTTTGACAAAATGAAAAACCCGACGACCGAAATCGCCGGGTTTTTTGTGCTTGATTAGACGACCAACTTAGTCGTTTGATGTGATTTTCAGGTCGATCATCTTCGGGATCGACTCTTTTGCGTTCCTCGCTGCTTCGAGGATCGCTGACATCGGAATGGGTTGGGCAGGGGTGGCGCTAAACATCAGGCTTCCTGGATTGTTGGAGTATTCAATAATCGCTCTTGAAAGCATCCGCTGGAGGTCGGGAATATCAAGCGCAGCTGTTAACTCCAGCATTTCTTTAGCGAAGCGGTTCGCAGATTGCGCGCGCGTCACATGGTCCCATTTACTCACGTAGTCGAATGCGCGGTTGGTGATTGACGCATCGTCAAAGCGGATCTGCGCGCTATTCAACGTCAACTGCTGAACGAACGCGAGAAGCAGCAAATATTTAGCATTCTTGGTATTCTCATCGTCCTCGACGCCGGTCAGGGAGGAGTAAAGTGCATCCGTGGTGCTGTAGAGCCCCGGGGTGATGCCCGAGAAGCTGAGCTGTACATTCAGCTTCCCCATATTCTCCAGATCAATCGTGTAGTCCGTCAGATCATACTTGCCGGTCGAAAGCTCCCAGCTGCTTTTCATGGAAAATGTCGCGCGCAGGTTTTGCAGCCCAAAAAATCGAATTGCTTCAGAGCTTACTGGCATCTGAGCAAGGGAGAGATCGGCAACAATTCCATCAACTGTGAAACTGGAATCGACGCCTTTTCCGTCTGGACGTTTCGTTGCGACGGAATCGGCAGCGGATATGGAGAAAAACTTTTCACCGACTTTTAGAGCGGACACCGGGCCAGCATGTGCGTGATAAGTGAATATTGAATCGATATCACTCAACGTCGCATTCGCGGGAATTTCGAGATCTTCCACCCTTAGCCCCGTTGCACTCGCACTGAAGTCCTTTTGCTCTATTGTAATATCGGGAATGAGCACTTTCTTGATTGTATAGCCGCCCGCCCGTTCGGTCAGGCCGATCATGATGACATCACCGAGGCTAATGGCGGTTCTTCCTCGCGGCATATATCTCACATTTTTCAGAACGACGGTTGAACCGTTAACATCGACGCTTCCGGCCTCCACTGAGTCGCCTATTTGCGCGACCATGGCATTGTTTAGCTTCTTGAGGACGTCGGCACCGTCGAGCGCGAAAGCAGAACTCGCTGAGAATAGAAGCCCGACGCTGATCGCTGCCAGCCACCTTGCTCGATAGAAAATCATGATGGAGTGTCCCGGATTAAAAGCGTCCATCTGAAACGGTAGATTTACTTATTATCGCAAGTAATAAGATATATTTTATTGAAATGCAAACATTAGTTGTATTTGTGGCAACGATATATGCTCGCGGTGCTCAATTTCATGAGATACAAAACCCGACGACCGAAATCGCCGGGTTTTTGTTTGGCCGCTGATATCAGCTAGATCGCGGCATAGACCGCTTTTGCCAGATCCATGGTGAACTGACCCCACATGCCCTCAAGGGTCGTATTGGTCAGGGCGACCACCGTCAGGCCCTTTTCGGCGTCGACGAACCAGCTGTGGCCATAGACGCCCCCCCATTTGATCGTGCCAGCCGAGAAGGGGACCTGTGCGACCACGGGATCAAGGACAACGGACCAGCCGTAGCCGAACCCGAAACCGGCCTGCTGCGCCTGCATATGCCCGCCCGCCTGATCGGCCATCATGGTTTTCACTGTATCGGCCGATAGCAGCGGTGCACCGCCCTTCCTGATCGTGTCCAGAATGGCAAGGATGTCGCTTGCCGTTCCGGCCATGCCGGCGCCGCCGGAGTGATAGGACGCGGGATCGAATATCCTGTCGGGTGCAAAGCGGATCACGCCGTCGAAGATTGGAACGAGCGCCTCGTCGCCCATTCGCTGCGGCTCTGGAGTACCATTCACATAGGCAGCTGCCAGGCGGCTGCGGTCGCGCACGTAGAAGCCCGTGTCGGAAAGGCCGAGCGGCTTCATGACAAGATCGGCAACCGCATCGCCGAGCGGGCCGCCGGTTTCCTTTTCGATGATGCCGCCAAGGACATCCATCGCCAGGGAATACTGCCAGTTTTCGCCGGGCGCGAAGAGAAGAGGCGCGCTGGCGAGGCGCGGGAGGTTGTCAGCCAGCGACCGGCCCGGCGTGTCCAGCCCGTCGGATACGCCAGCCTTGTGATAGGGGCCGTCTTGCGCCTCGGCGAATGTGTAGCCCAGCCCGGAGGTGTGGGTGAGAAGATGCCGGACGCGGATAAGGGCTTCGCCGCCATCCGGCAGACGCGGCCGGAAATCCGGCAGCCACTTGGTGATCGGATCGTCGAGCCCGATACGGCCCTGTTCGACGAGCCGCATGGCGGCAATGGTGACGATCGGCTTGGTGACGGAGGCGAGGCGGAAGATGGCATCTTCCCGCATAGCCACCCTGTTTTCCCGATCCGCCAGACCGGCGGCGCGGGCATAGACCAATTCTCCATCCTGAGCGATCAGAACGACGCTCCCGACCAGCCTCTTTTCGGCTAGGGCGGAATCGATTGCAGCATCGACGCCTTCAGCAAGGCTGCCGTCGCTGATGCGTGCGGAATTTTCCAGGGGAAGACTCATGGGGCAAAACCTTATATAATCACAATGACCATTCCTGAATAAACCAAGTCGAGAAATAATTCTAGAGTGACCATTGTGAAAAATATTGAAGAGAAGAACAATTCTTCACCGCGCAAGCGCGGACGCCCACCGGCCTTCGATCGCGAGACGGTTCTGGCTGCCGCCCGGGACACCTTCTGGAAGCACGGCTATGACGGTTCCTCCATCGCCGATCTGACGGCGGCGATGGGCATCACGCCGCAAAGCCTCTATGCGGCCTTCGGTTCGAAGGCCGACCTCTATCGCGAGACGCTTGATCAATATCGGCGCATGCCCCGTCCGGAACCCGGCAATCCCTTTCAGGACAAGCTGGATACCGTGACCGCCTTCGAGCGCTTTCTGACGAATTCCGCCAAGATCTTCACGGCGCCGGAGCATCCAAAGGGCTGCATGATATCCACAGCGGTGCTGAACTGCGCCGAGGAGAACGAGCCGATCGCGCATCATGTCGCATCGATGCGCCTGCAGACGCTGGATATCTTCACCGCCCGCATCGAACGGGGCATCGCGGAGGGGGATATGCGGCCGGATGCGGACGCTCGGTCGCTCGCGCGTTTTCTGGGCGCGATCGTGCAGGGCATGTCTGTCCAGGCGCGCGACGGCGCGACCGCGGACGAATTGCTCGCTCTCTTGTCTCATGCGCTCAACCAGCTGAAAACCTATCAAGTGCGACAGGAAGCCTGAGCCAAGGCAAAGAAAAACCCGGCGATCGAGACCGCCAGGTTCCGGAATGGTTTTGGGGATGACCGATTAGTCGTTCGAGGAAACCTTGAGGCCGATGACCTGCGGGATAGTCGTCGGCGCGCCCATGGCAGCGCCGATGATCATCGGCACAGGCACCGGCTTGCCGGGAGCAGCGGTTACCGTCAAGCTCTTCGGATTGTCGAGATAAGTGCTGACCGCTGCGGAGACGGCGTTCTGCAGTTCCGGAACGTTAAGCTGCGCCATCATGATCGGCGTCATTGCCTTCAGCGTGTCGGCGAGCTGCTTGCCGGTGACGCCCTGCTGCTTGCCGGCGAAGTCGAGCGCACGTGCCGTAATCGACGCGTCGTCGAAGCGGATCTGGGCGCTGTTGAAGGTGAGCTGCTGCAGCAGGCCGAGCATGGCGAGGCCGGCCGACTGCTGTGCTTCCTGCTGGTTCGGATTGGAGCGAACCGTCTTCAGCGCATCCTGCAGCGACTTGGCGAAGGCAGGCGTGTAGCCGGAAATGCTGAAGGCGAGGTTCAGCTTGCCGATGTCCCTGAAGTCGAAGGAATATTCGCTGATGTTGATGGTGCCAGGCCCCATGTCCCAGCTGCCCTTCATGGAGACAGTGCCGTCGATTTGCTGCAGCTTCAGCGCGTCGATCGCTTCCTTGGTCTTCGCATCGTCGACCTTGCTGAGATCGGCCTTGATGCCATTGATCTTGGCGTCGAAGTCGAGGCCCGACTTGTCGTCGCGCTTCTTCATGTTGGCGTCGGCGCCCTCGATCGAGAACACTTCGGTATCGTCCTTGGTCACCGATACGGCACCGGCATGGGCGCTCTTGTAATAGAGCAGCGAGCTCAGGTCGCCCTTGCTGGAGTCGGCCGGAATCTCGACGCCGGTCAGCTTGAGATCGGTGGCGGAAACGGAGGCGCCGTCCTTGTTGAAATCGACATCCGCAAAATCGATTTCCTCGATCGTGTAGCCACCGTTGTTTTCCTCGACGCCATCAAGGGTGATGTCGCCGAGCGGAATGCTGTCTTCCATGCCGGCCGCCTTGAAGCTCGCGCCCTTCAGCGTCACCGTGCTACCATCGACATCAATGCCTGTCGCGGCGATCGAACCGCCCTGCTGGCCATAGACGTCGTTGATCTTCTTCAGCAGATCATTGCCGTCGAGCGCAAAGGCGGAGCTGGCGAAAGACAGGATGGCGGCACTGCACAGCATCAGCCGCGTGGTCCGATAGAAAGTCATGATGGCGTTCCTCGTTGAGCCGGTGGTATTGGCGGGGGCGTACAGATTGAGCGTGTACTGCGCTGACTTATATTGATCTTTCTGTGAAAATCCAACGGCAATGAATGTAGAGTGCGAGTGCAGCAAAAATGTATCGATAGCCACCCTGCAATATGTCTGAAATGCCTTCATCCACAGGTGCTTTCGGCTGATTTCTTGCCGTGAATCGCCATCTCTTATAGTCAAGGGCCATGGGAAAAAATCTGACACCGCCGCCCAGTGATGGCGACGACAACATCCTTCCGGTCGATCTGAAGGCCGCGCTCGAAGAGCGTTACCTGGCCTATGCCTTGTCGACGATTACGCAACGCGCGCTTCCGGACGTCCGCGACGGGCTGAAGCCGGTGCATCGCCGTATCGTCTATGCGATGAGCGAGATGGGGCTCCGCCCGAACGCCGCCTTCCGCAAATGCGCCAAGATCGTCGGCGAGGTGATGGGTAACTATCACCCGCATGGCGACCAATCGATCTACGATGCGCTGGCGCGTCTCGCGCAGGATTTCTCGCAGCGCTACACGCTGGTCAACGGCCAAGGCAATTTCGGCAATATCGACGGCGATAGCCCGGCCGCGATGCGTTACACCGAATCCAAGATGACGGCGGTTTCCGAGCTGCTGCTCGAGGGCATCGACCAGGATGCCGTGGATTTCCGTGACACCTATGACGAGTCGAATTCCGAGCCGATCGTTCTGCCTGGGGCTTTCCCCAATCTGCTCGCCAACGGCTCTTCTGGCATCGCCGTCGGCATGGCGACCTCCATCCCGCCGCACAATGCTCACGAGCTTTGCGACGCCGCCCTGCATCTGATCAAGGATCGCGACGCGACGGTCGAGAAGCTGGTGGAATTGTATATTCCAGGTCCCGACTTTCCGACCGGCGGCATCATTATCGATGATCGGCAGAGCATCATAGAAAGCTACAAGACCGGCCGTGGCGGCTTCCGCGTTCGGTCCAAATGGGAAATCGAGGATCTCGGTCGCGGCGGCTATCAGATCGTCATCACGGAAATTCCGTTCCAGGTGCAGAAGTCGCGGCTGATCGAAAAGATTGCCGAGTTGCTTCTGGCGCGCAAGCTGCCGCTGCTCGAGGACATCCGTGACGAATCCGCCGAGGATATCCGCGTCGTTCTCGTGCCGAAGAGCCGCACAGTCGACGCGACGATCCTGATGGAATCGATGTTCAAGCTCACCGAGCTTGAGAGCCGGTTTCCGCTCAACATGAACGTTCTGTCCATGGGCCGCATTCCCAAGGTCATGGCGCTGAACGAAGTGCTGAAGGAATGGCTGGATCACCGCCGGGAAGTCCTGCTGCGCCGCTCGCGCTTCCGCTTGGCGGCCATCGAAAAGCGCCTAGAAATTCTCGGCGGCTTGCTGATCGCCTATCTCAATATCGACGAGGTCATCGCCATCATCCGCGAGGAGGATGAGCCGAAGCCTGTCATGATGGAGCGTTTCGGCCTCACGGACAATCAGGTCGAGGCGATCCTCAATATGCGGCTGCGCTCCTTGCGCAAGCTGGAGGAGTTCGAAATCCGCAAGGAGTTCGACGGCCTGACGAAGGAGAAGGCCGACATCGAGGCACTGCTCGCTTCGGACGAGAAGCAGTGGCAGACAGTTGCCTGGGAAATCGGCGAGGTGAAGAAGAAATTCGCCAAGGCCACCGACATCGGTCGGCGCCGCACGCAGTTTGCCGAAGCGCCCGAAGCCGATGACGAGGCTATCCAGCAGGCGATGATCGAGAAGGAACCGATTACCGTCGTCGTCTCGGAAAAGGGCTGGATTCGCGCCCTCAAGGGCCATATTTCCGATACCTCGTCGCTGACCTTCAAGGAGGGCGACGGACTGAAGGTTGCCTTCCCGGCGCAGACGACGGACAAGATCCTGATCGTTACGACCGGCGGCAAGGCCTATACGCTCGGCGGCGACAAGCTGCCCGGCGGCCGTGGCCACGGTGAGCCGCTGCGCATCATGATCGACATGGAGAACGATCAGGATGTGCTAACCGCCTTCGTCCATGATCCGCAGCGCAAGCAGATGATCGCATCGACGGCGGGCAACGGCTTCATCGTTGCCGAGGCGGAACTGGTCGCCAATACCCGCAAGGGCAAGCAGATCATGAACGTCTCCTATCCCGACGAGACGAAGCTTCTGGTTCCAGTTTCGGGCGACCACGTTGCCGTGGTCGGCGAGAACCGCAAGATGGTGATCTTCCCGCTTTCGCAGGTGCCGGAAATGTCGCGCGGCAAAGGCGTGCGTCTGCAGCGCTACAAGGATGGCGGCATCGCCGATATCAGGTGCTTCGCGATCGCCGATGGCCTGACATGGGAAGATAGTGCCGGCCGCACCTTCACCAAGACCAAGGACGAGTTGGTGGAATGGCTGGGCGACCGCGCCGGTGCCGGCCGTGCCGTGCCGAAGGGCTTCCCCAGAAGCGGCAGGTTTTCGGGGTAAGGATCGATTGATCTAAAATCCCTGCAGTCGGCCAGTGGATCGGTTGCTGGGACGAACGTCCTGAGCCCTAGCGAAGGGCCGGGGTGTTACGGCTTGACTGTCAACAGACGGCAATCGGCCGCCGGATCGATTGCCGACAGACATCGGAAACCCAACGCCGAGGCGAATAGGAGGCGGTTAGTTTCTAACCTGCCTCCGGAACACAAACGTCCCGTAGGAAGCGCGTTGCTCCTTCTTCGTCGATTTCACCAGCGGCCACAGCCAAGACAAAGCTGTAAAGATTGGCGTCCGTCGTTTGAATACGGTAGCCGTTGTCCATGAGAAAGACTGCTGTTGCCACGATGGCGATGCGTTTGTTGCCATCTATGAACGTGTGGTTTTTTGCCAACCCAAATAGATAAGCGACCGCCAGTTCGATGATATCATTTGTGCCGTATCGGGCCTTGTTAATCGGGCGCGCCAAGGCGGATTCGAGGGAGCCTTCGTCGCGTAGACCATAGGAGCCGCCGAACCTTTTGATCTGCATCCTGTGCAATTGCTCGATGAGCGGCCTAGTCAGGAAGATAAAAGGCATTACTCCGCCAACTTCTTGAGCGCCACTTTATACTGATCCATGAAACGTTGCGCGTGTTCCATCTGACGCGCAAAGTCCGCGTCGGTTGGCTGCATCAGCAATCCACCATCCTTCAGGCTGAGCTCCAAGGTATCGCCAGCGCCGAGTCCCAACTGGTCGAGAACTTCCTTCGGAATAATCACGCCTTCGGAATTGCCGATCTTGCGGATGGTGACGTTCATGTCTCAGCTCCAATGTAATAACTCAGTTATAACATTGGCTGACGGTCAGTTCAATGCACAAGACTCTGAGTGGTGATTGCCGCTCTGGCTTTAACTCGCGCCTGCCATAGCGAGTGAGCGGCCAGTGCCAGGATCAGGATGGCGCCGCCGGCCAGCGTCATGTTGGTCGGCGCCTCCGAGAAGATCAGCCAAACCCAGATCGGCGCCAGGATCGTTTCCAGGAGGTAGAACATTGCCACTTCCGGCGCCGAGAGAAAGCGTGTGCCTGTCGCAAGGCACCAGAAGGAAAGCGGCATCAGCACCGCGCCGTCGAAAAGGATCCAGCCGGGATGGTCGATGGAAAAGTCTGGCGGCACGATGTGATAGAGCCCGACGGCCGCCGGAATGACGGCCGCCAACAAGGAGGCAAAACCCATATCTCGGCCCGAGGCGCGACTGATCGTGATGGCACAGGCAATGGAGAACGAGGCGAGCACGGACAGCGCATCGCCAAGCAGATGCCCGCCCTCCATGCCATCCCCGACGATCAGGCCGACTCCGAGAATCATCACCGCCATCGTGATGAAGGTCGAAAGGGCTGGGCGTTCCTTGAGGAAGATCCACGAGAGGAGGGCGGTGAACATCGGGTTCAACGCGATAATGAAAACCACATTTGCCGCTTTCGTATAATAGACGGCAAGCAGGAAGGTGATGGTGGTCAGCCCGTAGAAGAAGCCGACGGGAATTCCGAGCCAGCCCGGCAATACGTCACGCAGCGAACCCGTGACACGGCGAATGACGAAAAGG
>Ga0268256_1000849_pt1 | contig 21626 bp, 20 predicted proteins | sample AgamicAtAmrz_FD_200247 | JGI IMG/M metagenome (GOLD analysis project Ga0268256, IMG submission 200247) | Agave microbial communities from Guanajuato, Mexico - At.Am.rz (v2) (version 3) | ecosystem: Host-associated > Plants > Roots > Rhizosphere | place: Guanajato, Mexico | collected 2012-06-07
GCGTACAGACGGCGGCCAGCATCAACCTGCTGGCGACGCTGGGCAAACTGGTGCCGCTGCTGCTGTTCGTGGTGCTGGCGCTGCTGGCGTTTAATTACGATCGCTTCCGTTTTGACTTTGACGGCGCGGCGCTTGGCCAGCCGCTGTGGCAGCAGGTTAAACAGACCATGCTGATCACTTTGTGGGTATTTATTGGCGTGGAAGGCGCGGTGGTAGTTTCTGCCCGCGCGCGCCACAAGAAAGATGTCGGGCGCGCCACCCTGCTGGCGGTGCTGGCCGCGCTGCTGGTCTATCTGCTGGTGACGCTGCTGTCGCTTGGCGTGGTGCCGCGTGCGGAACTGGCGCAGATGCGCAATCCGTCGATGGCCGGTCTGATGGAACGCCTGCTCGGTCACTGGGGCGATGCGGTGATTGCGGTTGGCCTGATTATTTCGGTATGCGGGGCCTATCTCAGCTGGACCATTATGGCGGCAGAAGTCCCGTTCCTCGCCGCGCAGCAGGGCGCGTTTCCGCGCAGCATTGCCCGGCAGAACCGCCATAACGCGCCGGCGGCGTCGCTGTGGCTGACTAACGGCAGCGTGCAGGTGTGCCTGATTCTGATTGCGGTTACCGGCGCGGATTACAACACGCTGCTGACTATCGCCTCAGAAATGATCCTCGTGCCCTATCTGCTGGTCGGTCTGTATCTGGTCAAAGTGGTACGCGGTCAGCACAAACCGCTGGCCCTGTTGACCGGTCTCGGTGCCAGCGCCTATGGGCTGTGGCTGCTGTACGCCTCGGGGCCGCTGCATCTGCTGTTGTCGGTGGTGCTTTATGCGCCGGGTCTGCTGCTGTTCCTGTATGCACGACGCGGTGGCCGCGGCGATCAACCGCTGTTTGCGCTGGAGCGCATCGCCATCGTGCTGTTAATTGCCGCCTCACTGCCCGCGCTGTGGCAGCTGACGCGCTAATCAGTGCGGTTGTAAGGGAATGGAAACGCACAGCAGATCGTTCTGCTGTGTCAGATTGAGCGGCTTGCGGTATTCCAGATGGATGGCGTCAAGCTGCTCAGCGGACAGCGGATAAGGCAGCTGAATATCGAAGCGGCTGATGTGCTGCTGTTCGGCCAGGGTGATCAGTCGGGCGATGTTAATTTCGTCGCTGACCTGGGTTGAAATGATTTGTAATGCTAATTCTTTCAGATGGTCGTCGCTGGCCTGTAAACTGTGCCCGGACTTGCGCGTCACCATGCCAAAAATTGGCATCACGCCGTAAATGGCATCGACAAAGCTCCAGCGTTTTTTGCAGGAAGCGGAAAGGAAGTCACTGTAGTTGAAGCAGATGCGGTCACTGTATCCGGCTGAAGCCAGCTCTTTATCAGACACCCTCGCACTCCTCCTGTTTTCAGTACGATTCCGAACCTTGCGCCAGAACGCGCCGGTAATAATGGCACATTTCACGGTGTACATACCAGTAAGACAAGGATAATTCGTGCGGTAGCGTAGAGCTCAGGACCAGGAAAAGCTATGCTGCTGACATTCTCAGCCATGACAGAGCATTATGAACAAAATTGTCTATGTGGAAGATGAGCCGGAAGTCGGCGAACTGATTGCGGCTTATCTTGGCCGCCACGATATTGAGGTGCTGGTTGAGACGCGCGGCGATCGCGCGGAAGCGACCATTCTCGCCGCCGACCCGGATCTGGTATTACTGGATATCATGCTGCCGGGCAAAGATGGCATGACGCTGTGCCGCGATTTGCGTGCCCACTGGCAGGGACCGATTGTGCTGCTGACCTCGCTCGACAGCGACATGAACCACATTCTGGCGCTGGAGATGGGCGCCAATGACTATATTCTGAAAACCACGCCGCCGGCGGTGCTGCTGGCGCGCCTGCGCCTGCATCTGCGCCAGGCGCACGTGGCCAAACCGGAAGCCGCACCCGCCGTGCAGAGCTCGCAAAAGGTGCTGCGGTTTGGTTCACTCACCATTGATGCGCTCAACCGCCAGGTGATCCTGTTCGATGAACCGATCACCCTTTCGACCGCCGATTTTGATCTGCTGTGGGAGCTGGCGAGCCACGCCGGAGAAATTCTCGACCGTGACGCGCTGCTGAAAACCCTGCGCGGCGTGAGCTATGACGGCATGGATCGCAGCATCGACGTCGCCATTTCACGCCTGCGCAAGAAACTGTACGACAGCGCCACCGAGCCGTTCCGCATCAAAACCATCCGTAACAAAGGCTATCTGTTCGCGCCGCAGGCCTGGGATACCCGCTCCTGATGAGAAAGCTCTTCATTCAGTTCTATCTGCTGCTGTTCGTCTGCTTCCTGGTGATGACGCTGCTGGTGGGTCTGGTGTACAAATTCACCGCCGAGCGCGCCGGACGCCAGTCGATGAACGACCTGATGGCCAGCTCGCTGTTTCTGATGCGCAGCGAACTGCGTGAGATCCCGCCGCGCGACTGGAATAAAACCATCCGCAACCTCGATCTCGATTTATCCTTTGAGCTGCACATCGAACCGATGAGCAAATATCAGCTGGACGAAGCCGACATGAAGCGGCTGCGCGCCGGTGAGATCGTCGCCCTTGACGATCAGTACACCTTCCTGCAGCACATCCCGCGCAGCCACTATGTGCTGTCGGTCGGACCGATTCCTTACCTGTTTTATCTGCACCAGATGCGCATCCTTGATATCGCCCTGCTGGCGTTTATTGGCATGTCGCTGGCGCTGCCGGTGTTCATCTGGCTGCGCCCGCACTGGCAGGAGATGCAGCGGCTGGAGAAAGCGGCTCAGCGCTTTGGTCGCGGCGAGCTTGACGTGCGCACCCATTTTGAAAACACCTCCAGCCTGCACAGCCTTGGCGTGGCGTTCAACCAGATGGCGGACAACATCAATACGCTGGTGGCGAGTAAAAAACAGCTGATTGATGGTATCGCGCACGAGCTGCGCACGCCGCTGGTCCGGTTGCGATACCGGCTGGAGATGAGTGAAAACCTCAGCGCGGCAGAATCCGCGGCGCTGAACCGTGACGTCGGCCAGCTGGAGAGCCTGATTGAGGAGCTGCTGACCTATGCGCGCCTCGACCGGCCGCGCGTTGACCTCAATCTGCAATCTTTCGATCTGGCCCAGTGGCTGCGCGTGCACATCGCTGACGTGCAGACCATGAATCCGCAGACGCACATTACGCTGGATATTCCGCAGCTGGAAAACATTGGCGCGGCAGATACGCGCCTGATGGAGCGGGTGCTGGATAACCTCGTGAATAACGCCCTGCGCTATGCGCAGCAGCGGCTGCGTGTCAGCCTGTGGTTTGACGGCGCCATCGGCAATCTGCAGGTTGAAGATGATGGTCCGGGCATTCCGCCGGATGAACGCCAGCGGGTATTCGAGCCTTTCGTACGGCTCGATCCCAGCCGCGATCGCGCCACCGGCGGCTGCGGCCTCGGTCTGGCGATTGTGCACTCTATTGCGCAGGCGCTGCAGGGCCAGGTCTCGATTGAGAGCAGTCCGCTGGGCGGCGCCTGCGTGCGCTTCTGCTGGCCGGTTGATCTCCCCCTGCGCGACGTAACGCCGCGCTTACCTTCATAAGGAGCTTGTTACATGACTGCAGCTTATCAGGAACTTAGCCGCACTTTTCAGCGCCTGGCGCGTTTTGGCCATCTGGGCGCGATTGCCGGCGTGGATATGCAAACCACCATGCCGCCGGGCGGCAGCCAGGCGCGTGGAGAAGCGATGGCGGAGCTGAGCGTATTTATGCACGAGCTGCTGACCGACAAGCGCCTCGGCGGGCTGTTTGACGCCGCCGCGCAGGAGTCGCTGAACGATGTGGAGCAGGCCAACCTGGGCGAAATGCAGCGCGCGTGGCGCCAGGCAACGCTGCTGCCGGCCTCGCTGGTGGAAGCCAAATCGCTGGCCGGCTCGCGCTGTGAACACGCGTGGCGCAGTCAGCGTCCGGCCAATGACTGGCAGGGCTTCAGCGCTAACCTGAAAGAAGTGGTGAAGCTGAGCCGCGAAGAGGCACAGCTGCGCGCCGATGCGCTCGGCGTATCACGCTACGATGCGCTGCTGGATGTGTTTGAGCCAGGCATGACCAGCGCGCAGCTCGACAGCACTTTTGGCGATCTGAAAAGCTGGCTGCCGGATCTGCTGCAAAAAGCGGTAGCCCGCCAGCAGGCAACGCCGATTGCCCAGCCGGTCGGCCCCTTCGCCATTGAATCGCAGAAGCAGCTCGGCCTTAGCGTGATGGCGACGTTAGGGTTTGATTTTAATCACGGCCGACTGGACGTGAGCGCCCACCCGTTCTGCGGCGGCGTACCGGAAGATGTGCGTATCACCACACGCTACAACGAAAACGATTTTCTCAGCGCGCTGATGGGCGTGATCCACGAAACCGGCCATGCGCGCTATGAGCAGAATCTGCCACAGCAGTGGCGCGGACAGCCGGTGGCGCTGGCGCGCTCGACCGCGATGCATGAATCGCAAAGCCTGTTTATGGAGATGCAGCTGGGGCGCAGTCACGCCTTCCTGCAGCATATTCATCCCCAGGTGGTGGCGCTGATGGGCGACCAGCCGGCACTGGAGCGCAACAACTTTATTCGGCTGACCCAGCGCGTGAAGCCGGGCTTTATTCGCGTCGATGCCGATGAGCTGAGCTATCCGGCCCATGTGATTTTACGTTACGAAATCGAGCGGGCGCTGATTGAAGGCGAGATTGAAGTCGAGGATATTCCGGCGCTGTGGGATGAAAAAATGCAGCAGTCGCTGGGGATCGATACGCGCGGCAACTACCGCGACGGCTGTATGCAGGATATTCACTGGACCGACGGCGCCTTCGGCTACTTCCCGACCTACACGCTGGGCGCGATGTACGCTGCTCAGCTGTTCCAGGCGGTAAAACGCGCCATTCCGCAGGTGGACGAATTGATTCAGCAGGGCGAACTGCAACCGGTGTTTGACTGGCTGCAGCAGAACATCTGGCAGCACGGCAGCCGCTTCCCGACGCAGCAGCTGCTGATCAATGCCACTGGCGAAGCGCTCAATCCACACTATTTCCGTCAGCATCTGGAACAGCGTTATCTCTCTGCCTGATCCGTGCGGCGGCCTGCCCGGCCGCCGTTTTTTGCGCGGAGAGTGATCCGCACTTATCCCCGCCCTGCCCGGTTTTCCTGCTTTGTACAATCCGTTACACGCCGATACCATTCCCTCACTGAAGGCGCGAATTGTTTTACATATAGTGCATTCACCGGCCCCGCAGTGGGCTACACATGAAAAAATAGTTCGAGGGTTTTGCAATGAAAAAATTATTTGCGCTGGTGATCGCCGCTGCTATGGGTCTGTCTTCTGTAGCCTTCGCTGCTGAGACAACAACTGCTGCTCCTGCTGCTGCTGCAACTACCGCTGCACCGGCTAAGCACAAAGCTGTTCACCACAAAAAAGCCGCTGCTCAGAAAGCGCAGGCTGCCAAAAAGCACAAGAAAGTAGAGAAGAAAGCACCAGCGGCTCAGAAAGCGCAGGCGGCTAAAAAGCACCACAAGAAAGCCACCAAACCAGCTGCTCAGAAAGCCCAGGCCGCTAAAAAGCACCACAAGAAAGCCACCAAGCCAGCTGCTCAGAAAGCCCAGGCTGCTAAAAAACACCACAAAGCCACCAAGCCAGCTGCACAGAAAGCTCAGGCGGCTAAAAAGCACCACAAAAAAGTAACCAAACCTGCTGCTCAGAAAGCTCAGGCTGCTAAAAAGCACCACAAAGCGAAAAAAGCTGCTAAATAAGGTTGCCTTGCGCGCCAACACCGCATTAATGATTGAAAACACCCGGTTCTGCCGGGTGTTTATTTACTGGAGTAGCGAAAAATGGTGCGTCGCTATCGCTTCGAAATTATCCTGATTGTCATGATTCTGTGCGGCATTATTGCGGCCAGCTTTTTTATCTAGTCGTTGTAGCGTGCTGATTACTCCAATATTTCTCCCTTTTTTACCGCTCACCGACTATAGTTATCGCTCAAGCGTGATGACCATAACCTCTATTTATTCTCGCCATTGAGAGAACTATGCGCCTGGCTATCCTGTTATTTGTAGGTCTTTTTAGCTTTAACCTCACAGCCCATGCCGATGATGAAGACGGCCCCAGCCCGGAAGAGATTAAGACCCTGTTCTTCGGCAAAGATCATCGTAAAGCCATTACCGACGTCAGTGCGGCGCCGTGGGATGCCATTGGTCAGTTAGAGACGGAAAGCGGCAATCTGTGCAGTGCCACGTTGATTTCGGCCCATCTGGCGCTGACGGCCGGACACTGCTTACTGACGCCCCCGGGCAAATTCGACAAGCCGGTCGCGCTGCGCTTTATGGCGGGTGCCAAAGGCTGGCGCTACGAAATTCATGATATTGACGCGCGCGTGGAGCCTTCGCTGGCGCGGCGTCTGCAGGCGGATGGTGAAGGCTGGATCGTGCCGCCAGACGCGGCGCCTTACGATTACGGCCTGGTGATTCTGCACAATCCGCCGTCCGGTATCGTGCCGATTCCGTTGTTTGACGGTTCGCGCAGCGATTTAACCGCCGCGCTGAAAACCACCGACCGCAAAGTGACACAGGCCGGTTATCCCGCTGATCATCTGGATACGCTCTACTCGCACAGCGATTGCCTGATCACCGGCTGGGCGCAGCGTGCCGTGCTGTCGCACCAGTGCGACACCCTGCCCGGCGACAGCGGTTCACCGCTGCTGCTGAAGCGCGACGGCGAGTGGCAACTGATTGCGGTACAGAGCTCGGCGCCAGCACCGGCCGATCGTTATCGCGCCGATAACCGCGCCATTGCCGTTACATCCTTTAAAGACAAGCTGGAAGCGCTGGCGCAATAAGTCAGCCCAGCTGCTCCATCGCCTGCAGAATACGTTTGTCGGAGATGGGATACGGCGTGCCCAGCTGCTGCGCAAAATAACTGATGCGCAGCTCTTCCAGCATCCAGCGGATCGCCTGTACCTCTTCATCGTCCTGACGCTGCGGCGGCAGCTTGTTACGCCAGCTTTGCCACGCCTGCTCTACCGCCTGCACTTTCAGCATCCGCGCCCGATCGCTGTGCGGATCAACCGGCAGCTTCTCCAGCCGGCGCTCAATACCGTGCAGATAGCGCAGTGTGTCGCCCAGCCGCTGATAGCCGTTGCCGGTGACAAAACCGCGATACACCAGGCCGCTCAGCTGCGTTTTGATATCCGCCAGCGCCAGTGCCAGCGTCATGTCCACCCGCCCCTTGAGGAACTTGTTGATGTTGAACACGCTGGTGAGAATCTGCTCGACCTGGCTGGCGATGGTCACCACCGTGTCGTTGAGTTCGGCGCGTACTTTATCGCGCAGTTGCTCGTAGTTTTCCTGCTGCCACGCCGGCCCACCGGCGTCCGCCATCAGCTTATCCACGCCGCAGGCGATACAGTCATCAATCAGCTCCAGCACTTTGCCGTACGGATTGAAATAGAGCCCGAGCTTGGCTTTGTTTGGCAGCTTCTCGTGCAGATACTTGATCGGCGAAGGAATGTTCAGCAGCAATAGCCGCCGCTGGCCGCGCCACATCATCTTCTGCTGCTCGCGTTCACTGTCAAACAGGCGAATCGCGACGCTGTCTTTTTCATCCACCAGCGCCGGCCAGGCTTTGACCTGATAGTTGCCGCGCTTCTGCTCGTAGCTTTGCGGCAGATCGCCGAAGCTCCACAGATGCAGCCCGCGCTGTTCCAGCCCGTCATCCGCCACGTTGGACAGCGTCTCCTGCACCTTGCCTTTCAGCACCTGCTTCAGCTGATGCAGGTCTTTGCCTTCCTGCAGCTTCCGGTTGTGCTCATCCACCACGCGGAAGGTCATTTTCAGGTGATCGGGCACCTGATCCCACTGCCAGGCGTCGCGCTCAATGGTGACGCCAGACATGCGGCGGAACTCACGCTCCAGCGCATCCAGCAGCGGCTGCTCCAGCGCCGTCACGCGGCCAAGGAAGGCTTCGGCGTAGTTGGGTGCCGGTACAAAGTTGCGTCGCACCGGCTTGGGCAGCGACTTAATCAGCGCGATGATCAGCTCGCGGCGCACGCCGGGGATCTGCCACTCGAAGCCGGCTTCGTCGACCTGGTTGAGCAGCGGCAGCGGGATGTGCACCGTCACACCATCCGCATCGGCCCCCGGTTCGAACTGGTAGCTGAGCTTCAGTTTCAGGTTGCCCTGATACCAGAAGTTCGGGTAATCCAGCTGGCTGACCTTCTCCGCGCCGTCTTTGATCAGCATCTGCTTATCAAAGCTCAGCAGATCCGGATTGTCCTTACTGGCCTGTTTCCACCAGCTGTCAAAGTGCCGTGCTGAGACCACCTCGCTGCCAATGCGGCGATCGTAAAACGCAAACAGCGTCTCGTCATCGACTAAAATGTCGCGCCGCCGCGATTTGTGCTCCAGATCCTCGATTTCACTGCGCAGTTTCAGGTTGTTGCGGAAGAAAGCGTGACGCGTCTGCCAGTCGCCCTCCACCAGCGCATGGCGAATAAACAACTCCCGGCTGAGCTGCGGATCGATGCGGCTGTAATTGACCTTACGCGCCTGCACAATCGGCAGCCCGTACAGCGTAACTTTCTCGGTGGCCATGACTGCGCCCTGCGCTTTCTCCCAGTGCGGTTCACTGTAGCTGCGCTTCAGCAGATGCTGGGCCAGCGGTTCGATCCACTCCGGATCGATGCGCGCCGCAACGCGGCCCCACAGGCGGCTGGTTTCCACCAGTTCCGCCACCACGGTCCATTTAGGCGGCTTCTTAAACAGCCCGGAACCGGGGAAAATAGCGAAACGCGCGTTGCGTGCGCCGGTAAACTCCTGCTTTTCCGCATCTTTCTGACCGATGTGTGACAGTAAACCGGTGAGCAGCGCGCAGTGTACTTCACGGTACGGTGCCGGCTCGCTGTTGAGCGGCATGCCCAGTTCCCGCACCACCTGACGCAGCTGGGTGTAGATGTCCTGCCATTCGCGCACGCGCAGGTAATTGAGATAATCGCTTTTACACTGGCGGCGGAACTGATTGCCGGACAGCGCTTTCTGCTGTTCCTGCAGGTAGTTCCACAGATTAACGAAAGCGAGAAAGTCTGACTCTTTGTCGGCAAAACGCCGGTGTTTCTCGTCAGATGCCTGCTGTTTCTCCACCGGACGCTCGCGCGGATCCTGAATCGACAGCGCAGCGGCAATAATCATCACTTCGCGCACGCAGCCAAATTTCTGCGCTTCCAGCACCATGCGCGCCAGCCGCGGATCGACCGGCAGCTGCGCCAGGCTGCGCCCGGACGGCGTCAGTTTGTACGCACCTTCCTCGCTCAGGGTGATCGCGCCGAGCTCCTCCAGCAGGCGCACGCCGTCCTGAATATTGCGCTTATCCGGCGCTTCGACGAACGGGAATGCGGCGATGTCGCCCAGTCCAAGCGCCGTCATCTGCAAAATTACCGACGCCAGGTTGGTACGCAGAATTTCCGGGTCGGTAAACGCCGGGCGGCTGAGGAAATCATCCTCTGAATAGAGGCGGATACAGATCCCTTCCGACACGCGGCCGCAGCGCCCTTTGCGCTGGTTAGCCGACGCCTGCGAGATCGGCTCGATCGGCAGTCGCTGCACTTTGGTGCGGTAGCTGTAACGGCTGATGCGCGCGGTGCCGGGATCGATGACATATTTAATGCCCGGCACGGTGAGCGAGGTCTCAGCGACGTTGGTCGCCAGCACAATGCGGCGGCCGCTGTGCGCCTGGAACACCCGGTTCTGTTCGGCGTTGGACAGGCGCGCATAGAGCGGCAGAATCTCGGTGTGCGGTAAATCGCGCTTCATCAGCGCATCGGCGGTATCGCGAATTTCGCGCTCACCGCTCATGAAGATCAGGATATCGCCGCGCCCTTCGCTGCTCAGTTCGTCAACCGCATCGAAAATTGCCTGCAGCTGATCGCGCTCGGTGTCCTCGGCATCTTCCACCACCGGACGATAGCGTACATCGACCGGATAAGTGCGGCCCGAAACCTCGATTACCGGGGCATTATTGAAGTGGCGCGAAAAGCGCTGCGGATCGATGGTCGCGGAGGTGATGATCACTTTCAGATCGGGACGACGCGGCAGCAGCTCGCGCAGATAACCCAGCAGGAAATCGATGTTCAGACTGCGTTCGTGCGCTTCATCGATGATGATGGTGTCATACTGCAGCAGCAGACGATCCTGCTGAATTTCCGCCAGCAGAATACCGTCGGTCATCAGTTTGACCTGAGTGGTTTCGCTGACCTGATCGTTAAACCGCACCTTGTAACCGACGGTGCCGCCGGGCGTGGTTTCCAGCTCTTCGGCAATGCGGTTCGCCACGGTGCGTGCCGCCAGACGACGCGGCTGCGTATGCCCAATCAGCCCTTTCACACCGCGCCCGAGCGCCAGACAGATCTTTGGCAACTGGGTGGTTTTACCTGAGCCGGTCTCACCGGCGACAATCACTACCTGATGATCGCGAATCGCGTCGGCGATGTCCTGCTGCTTCTGGCTGACCGGCAGATTGTCCGGAAACGTAATGCGCGGCGTCGCGGCAGCGCGCTGCGCCACGCGCTGTTCTGCCGCGGCGAACACCGGCTCCAGCTCAGCCATAATTTCCTGCTGCGCAGCGGGATTTTTCACCTTTGCCGCCCCGTGCAGACGACGCTGCAGCGCTTTGCGGTCGCGCAGCATCAGGTTATCGAGCCGCGACCAGAGTGGGGCCAGAGGTGACGTAACGGATGATGACATAGTGATGAATTACCTGTTGTTGCAGTGAGCCGGCACTTGCGGCTCGGCGCCGGGCAGAATTTTCCGGCGGATTCAATCGATTAATGCCCGCCATCTTAGCACAGATTGGAACATCTCACCTGACCGGACGTGCCACCTTATTCAATAATTTCGAACATAGGCCTCGAAATATTGCGCTTTTACCTGCCGGACGAACTCCGTAGAGTGTAACGCATTGAGCGGTAAGCCAACCGCGTAACGTACAGGAAAATACCATGAGCAAAGTTTTAGTTCTGAAATCAAGCATTCTTGCCGGTTACTCACAGTCTAACCAGCTGGCAGACTTCTACGCTGATGAAGCCCGCGCCAAAGGCGACGAAGTCACGGTACGCGATCTGGCTGCCCAGCCGATTCCGGTACTGGACGGTGAACTGGTTGGCGCCCTGCGTCCTTCAGACGCGCCGCTGTCGCCACGTCAGCAGGACGCGCTGGCCCTGTCCGATGAACTGATTGCTGAACTGCAGGCGCACGATACCGTGGTTATCGCTGCACCGATGTACAACTTCAACATTCCTACTCAGCTGAAAAACTACTTTGACCTGATTGCCCGTGCCGGCGTCACCTTCCGCTACACCGAAGCAGGCCCGGAAGGTCTGGTGAAAGGCAAGCGTGCGGTGATCCTTTCAAGCCGTGGCGGCATTCACAAAGACACCCCGACTGATCTGCTGACCCCGTACGTGAAACTGTTCCTCGGCTTCATCGGCATCACCGACGTTGACTTCGTGTTCGCCGAAGGCATTGCTTACGGTCCGGAAGTGGCAACCAAAGCCGCCAGCGATGCCAAAGACGCCATCAAACAGATTGTTGCTGCGTAATCATCATTAAAACAATGCTATCTGTCTTGCCGGGCCTGAGTGCCCGGCTTTTTTATGCCTGCGCTATCGTGGAAGCAGTTATTTCTGCACCCACTGACCATTTATCCCGCGCACATATTCGCCGCTGCCGGCACGGTTAACCAGCTTCTCGCCGGCGATGCGCGCCACCTCGGCGGTGGTGAGATTGTTCTGCTGCGCCACGCGCTGATACTGCTGGCTGCGGCCGTCATTGATGCGCTTAACCAGCGCCAGCGTCTCGTCATCCTGCTGACGAGCGGCGATGTAACCGCTTAGCGTTTCGCCCACGCGCCCCTGCTGGCGCGCCTGATCCAGCGTCAGCGCCCAGGCCGACGGCACCAGCAAAAACGCCAGCAACAGCGCTATCCCCTTGCGTTTCATCGAGCATCTCCTCAAAACAGTCCGCTCTGATTCTTCAGCAGCGCTTCGACATCTTTATCCACCTTGATGTGGATTTCATGTTCGATTTTTACGTTCATGTTGATGGTGATTGGCTCTTTGGGTGCGGCGACTTCGATGCGCGGCACACAGCCCAGCAGCGGCAGTCCCGCTGTCAGCACCAGTAATGCCCTCAGGCTCATGGTTTCGGGTCCTTGTTGGATGGCAGGGTGGCGTTTTGCTCCACCCAGGATTGCAAATTATCGCCAAAGCGCAGGCTGCGCCACAGCTGGAACAGGTTTTCCTGATGACGGTAATTAAGATTGACGGACTGGCGGCGGTTACTGAACTGGCTGGTGCCTTTCACCTCGCTTTGCAGAATCAGGTTACCGAAGTTATCCAGATCCAGCGTCGCCCACGAACGGGCAATCTCCATGTAGCGCAGCCAGTCCATCGCCGCCCCGGCGGCCACGTTATTGCTGACAATCGCATCCGCCATGTCTTTGTCCATGCGGAACGTCAGCGGGCCACTGTTAGCGATCCAGCCCTTTTCAATCAGCCAGTGCGGATTGTTCACCCACAGCGGCAATTCGCCATTCACTTTACCGGACATGGCAAACTGCTTCGGCTTGAGCGCCGTCACCAGCCGGCTGAGATCAATGTCACGCAGCGAAATCCGCGCCGGCTGATGCTGCGGTAAACGCAATGCTGGCATGCTGACGTGCCCGCCGAGCAGATCGAGATTGACGTTGCTGAGCGTCAGCGGCTGGCGCTCCTGCCACGGATAGTGGCCCTGCAGATCCGCGGTAATGTTCTGCAGCGCAAACTGGTTTTTCACTTCGGCGATGCGCAGCGACACCGGCCCGCGGCGCCCCAGCTGCCACTGATGATCTTTCAGGCGGAACGGCAGGATAAAATCGATGCCGTTGATTTCACTGTCCGGCATCCATACGCTGCCCTGTTTCACCGCCCAGAAACCGCCCGCCTCAAACCCCTGGCCACCGGCGGCGGAAAAGGCCATCTGCGCGCGCAGCTCGCCAGACTGGATACGCATCTTCAGATCGCTGCTCAGCAGCGGCTGAAAGACGCTGAGCGACTGCGCCGGCCACCAGGCTTCGCCGCGCAGCCGCTCGCCGTCCCAGCGGCCATGCACGCGCAGCGGTCCGATGTCTTCCGCGGTGAGCTGACCGCGCCACAGAAAATGTCCTGGATCGCGCCCTTTGGCATCGAAACGCAGTTCGGACGGCGGCAGCCAGCCACCGTAGCTGAAGCGCGTCTGGCCGGAACGCAGCGCAAACCCGCCGTTAAACGCCGGCTGTGCCACATCGCGCTGCCAGCGCACCGGCGCGGTCAGCGTCAGGCGCGGCTTATCCACCTGCACCATGCCGTACGCCAGCTGATCAAACCCGGTGTTCAGCGTATCGAGGCTGATCAGGGTGTCGTGCCAGCTACCGGTGCCCTTCACATCCCATTTGGCGCTAAGCGGCGCCATCACGCCTTCGCCCCAGTAACGCCAGTTCCAGCGTCCGCTGTCTGGCCAGAAGTCGCTGGCGCGCCCGTCGAGGTGCAGCCTGAAGCGGCCGAAACTGGGGTCGTGCGCGTTGAGAATCGCCTGTAACCGGCCGTTGATGCCGCGCGAGGCGACGCTGACGCCGGCCAGCGGCCAGCGCGCTTCATCCACTTCCAGCGTCGAGAGTAAGCGTCCGCGCAGGCGCAGCAGTGCGCCCGGCTGCAGGCTGAGCTGCGGATCGCTGAGCATGCCATGTAATTGTCCGGGGATGGTGCCGTACAGCTGCAGGTCGGCAAACTTGCTTTCGCCGGTTAACTGGAACGGCAGTGCGCTGTCAGTCAGGCTCAGCTTGCCCGGCCCAACGCTCAGTACCAGGTTGCCTTTCCCGCCGCGTCCGGCGGTCAGTAAATTGAAGCGGCCGCGGATCTGCGTCTGTTCCAGCCCCTGCTGCCAGTCATCCAGCGTCAGCGCCACGCTGCCCGACAGCGGCTGCGACCCGAACGGCCAGCGCCAGTGACCGGCAGTGATGCGGATTTGCTGCGCATCGACCTGCCACGGCAGCTGCAACAACGGCTGTGGTTCCTGTTGCTGGCGCACCACCAGTTCGCCCTGCTGCTGCTGCCAGTTAAGCGTCAGCGCCAGCGGCTGCGGCCACTGCGTCAGGTTAAGCGCACCGCTGAGCTCACCCGCCACCGGCAGGCCATCGGCAAACGTCGGCAGCGTCAGATTGCCATGCAGTTCGACCGGTTGCGGCAGTATGGGATGGCTGAGCTGCAGCTGATCAATGTGCAGCTGCTGCCCCTGCAGGCGTGCGGCGACGCGCAGGTTGTCGCCCTGATAACGCAGCTGCTGAAGGTCTTTGTCTAAGGTCAGATCGAAGCGGCCGGCATATTGCTGCCATGGCAAAATACTGAGCTGTTGCAGATGGATATCCGCGCCGGGCAGCATCTGCTGCCACTCTGCGAGGCTGCGCGGCGCATCGCGCGTGGCACTGTGCGGCAGCGCCTGCAGACAATCGCTGTTGAGCGCCACCTCGCGCGCATCAAGCTGCCAGCGCTGTTGCGTCCGGCCAAGTCCCACGTCGGCGACCTGCGCCAGCAGGCAGTCGCCGGCCAGATAGCGCACATCAGGAAACACCAGCCGGCCCTGCTGCCAGTGCGGCGCGCCGTGTAGCTCGACGCGGGTATTTTCCGGCAGCCAGATACCTGCCAGCCGCGGCAGCCAGTGCGTCAGCGTCAGCAGCAATCCCAGCAGCAGCAGTATCAGCGCCAGTAGCGCAGCAAGTAGTCGACGGAGGCCCCGCGTCATGGCTGTTAACGTTCCTGTTCTTTATCCAATCCTGACAGTGATGATGGCATGTTATGCCCGGCAAATGAAGGCGTTACCGCTTTAGTCTGGCTGAAGAACAGCAAAATGACGCGGAAAACGTTATCCTGATGTGATACCGACGTAACATTTTTCAGGAGCGAAACAATGAAAGTTGCGGTTTACAGCACCAAGCATTACGACCAGAAATACCTCGAGCACGTTAACGAAGGCTACGGATTTGAGCTGCAGTTTTTTGACTTCCTGCTGAGCGAAACCACGGCGAAAAACGCCGCTGGCTGTGATGCGGTCTGTATCTTCGTTAACGATGACGGGAGCAAAGCGGTGCTGGAGGAGCTGGCGGCGCTGGGCGTGAAATATATCGCGCTGCGCTGTGCTGGTTTCAACAACGTCGACCTCGACGCAGCCGCCGCGCTGGGACTGCAGGTGGTACGCGTGCCCGCCTATTCGCCGGAAGCGGTGGCGGAACACGCGGTAGGCCTGATGATGACGCTTAACCGCCGCATTCACCGCGCTTACCAGCGCACGCGCGATGCCAACTTCTCGCTGGACGGCCTGACCGGTTTCAACATGCATAACAAAACCGCTGGCGTGGTCGGCACCGGCAAGATTGGTGTGGCGACGATGCGCATCCTGAAAGGTTTTGGCATGCGTCTGCTGGCGTACGATCCGTACCCCAGTGACGCCGCGCTGGCGCTCGGGGCGGAATATGTTGATTTGAAAACGCTGCTGGCGGAGTCCGATGTCATCACCCTGCACTGTCCGCTGACGCCGGAAAACCATCATCTGCTCAACGCACAGGCGTTCAGCCAGATGAAAGATGGCGTGATGATTATCAATACCAGCCGCGGTGGGCTGATTGATTCACAGGCGGCGATTGAGGCGCTGAAACAGCAGAAAATCGGCTCGCTCGGCATGGACGTGTATGAGAACGAACGCGACCTGTTTTTTGAAGACAAGTCGAATGACGTGATTCAGGACGACGTGTTCCGCCGCCTGTCGGCCTGTCACAACGTGTTGTTTACCGGCCATCAGGCCTTTCTCACCGCCGAAGCGCTGACGGCGATTTCAGAAACCACGCTCAGCAATTTACAGCAGCTGGCGCGCGGGGAAACCTGTGCAAATCAGGTGAAGGCGTAAGGTTCTGCGCCTGCGTTAGCGGGCGCAGGCACCGCCGATCAGCGCCTGTTCGTCGCAGCGCCGACCGTTAGCCAGCTGACACATCCCGATGCGTGAACCGTCTAACTGACGCGAGAACGCCAGCGTGCCGCCTGCGCTGTTGCAGTTGGCTTCTGCCATGGACGACATCACGACGTGCGGCTGCACGTGCGCGGCGGTGGCCTGTTGCGGCGGTTCATTGTCGCTGTTGCTGCTGCAGGCAGAGAGTAACAGCGCTGCGCCGGCCAGCAGTAAAGTTGCGGCTTTCATCGGTCGGGCTCCGGGAGTGTGAGCGGAAAAGTCGCACCAGCATATGTCAGCAGCGGTGCGCGATCGATAGGCGACACAGCTTTTTACAAAATTTAATATCGTCGTTGGCAAGCAGAATTATCCTGATTGCAGCGTTTTGCCTCTTTTCTCTGCCTGTTCATACGAAACATCAATCAATAAGGAGGAAGGATGTTAGCCGACATGCTCATCCGCATCGCGTTAGCCGGAATACTGGGTGGACTGATTGGTCTGGAGCGCCAGATGCGCGCTAAAGAAGCGGGCCTGCGCACTCACATTCTGGTCGGCATTGGCAGCGCCATGTTCATGCTGGTGTCAAAATATGGCTTTGCCGATATGCTTACTAATGATCATGTGGCGCTGGATCCCAGCCGTATTGCGGCGCAGGTGGTCAGCGGCATGGGCTTCCTTGGCGCTGGCACCATCATCATACAAAAGCAGATTGTGAAAGGCCTGACGACCGCCGCCGGCCTGTGGGTGACCGCCGCGATTGGCCTGGTGATCGGTAGCGGCATGTACGAAATCGGTATTTACGGCACGGTGCTGGCGCTGGTGGTACTGGAAACGTTCCGCCGTATCAGCCACTGGCTGATTGGCCGCCATCACACCCTCATCGTCCATCTCAAAGCCAAAAGCGTACCGCTGGTGTTGCTGGTACTGCAGCGCGAAAATTTGCGCTATGGCCACATCGCTGTAGTCAATCGTAACGAAGAGAGCGGCCTGTGCGAGCTGAGCGTTGAGGTGACATTGTCACGCAGATTTCCTATGCACAGCATTTATGACAAAGTGATGGAAATCAAAGGAGTGCAGTCGCTGGAAATGGTTTGACTGCGCTGGCGCTGGCGGGTTAATCGCTGCGGTCGATGGAAGATAAAAAGCCCGGCGCTGAAGGCCGGGCGGCTGGGTTAGCAGGGTTTGAGTTGTCCAATCGCCATTTCAACGGCGCGATTGGGCGCGCCGGTTAATTCCCGATAGCGCAGTTGCAGGTTCCGCAACTCGCTGGCCAGCACCTCTTTTTCGGTAGCGGCACCGCGCTGCGCCAGTTCCAGATAGCATTGCCCCACCAGCCGGCACGCCTCCTCAAACACCATATCGTACGTTTGCATTATTCCTCTCCTCACCTTTAAAAACTAAAAAAAGCGCTGAATCCATCCTGTCAGCGCAGTGAGAAGAAATCTTTACCCAGATCAATAAATATGCAGTTACCGCTGGCAAAATGTGCGCAATGGTAGCCGACTGCGGCGCTGCGCGATTAGGACGGATCCTTTTTGTCGTCATCGCTGGCGCTGCTCACACCGGTAATACCTTCCAGCGCCTGCTGGTTGATGACATCATCGGCGCTGTCAACCGCACGCGAAATCGTCAACAGATCCTGAAACTCGCTCAGCAGAATAGCGGCGTCCGACTTAAGCATATCGTCAGCCTCGGCTGACTCAATCACCATGTTGATGGCTTTGTTGGCGCTTTCAATAACTTCAGTGACGCCGCCTTTCTTACTGACGGCCAGTACCAGCGCACCGATCAGCAGCGACTGAGCCTCAACGCGCGCGGTCAACTGCTTGGTGGTGGCATCAATTTGTGAAATCTTCGCCAGCATGCTTAACACAACATTTTTCATCGCTTATTCCTCCCTGGGGAAGCAGGCAGTGTACCGCTTGCAAAATCCGCGACAAACTAAAAATTGTGAATAGCGCAACAGGTCTCTGACCGCGATCGTGCGGCGCACAGAGCGCATCACCGGCAAACCCATAAATCGTGCTGGAATTTGGCGCTGTAATCCGTACCATACGCCACAGACTTTTCCTGCTGACTGCGGTCAGCCGGCACCCATAAAGGCCAGCGCAGCGACCCGCAGCGTGCGCGGACACAGTTAATGCAGGCCTGAGCAGGGCCGCATCAACGCGACATCCGCAGCTGACCAGCGATCACCGAGACCGAAATTCATGTCTGAACATCAAGAAGTTAATAAAAAAGAGCAGTACAACCTGAACAAACTGCAGAAGCGCCTGCGCCGTAACGTCGGTGAAGCGATTGCGGATTTCAACATGATTGAGGAAGGCGATCGCATCATGGTGTGCCTGTCCGGCGGTAAAGACAGCTACACCATGCTGGAAATTCTGCGTAACCTGCAGCAGAGCGCGCCGGTCAACTTTTCGCTGGTAGCGGTGAATCTTGACCAGAAACAGCCGGGATTCCCGGCACACGTGCTGCCGGCTTACCTCGACACGCTGGGTGTGGAGTATCAGATCGTCAACGAAGACACTTACTCCATCGTTAAAGAAAAAATTCCGGAAGGCAAAACCACCTGCTCGCTCTGTTCACGCCTGCGTCGCGGTATTCTTTACCGTACCGCCACTGAACTGGGCTGCACCAAGATTGCCTTAGGTCACCACCGCGATGACATCCTGCAGACGCTATTCCTCAACATGTTTTACGGCGGCAAGATGAAAGGCATGCCGCCAAAACTGATGAGCGACGACGGTAAACATATCGTGATTCGCCCGCTGGCCTACTGCCGCGAAAAAGATATCGTGCGGTTTGCCGAAGCGCGCCAGTACCCTATCATTCCGTGCAACCTGTGTGGTTCACAGCCGAACCTGCAGCGCCAGGTGGTTGCCGATATGCTGCGTGACTGGGACAAGCGCTATCCGGGCCGCATTGAAACCATGTTCAGCGCCATGCAGAACATCGTGCCATCACATATGGCTGATATTAATCTGTTTGATTTTAAAGGCATTAAGCATGGTGATGCGGTGGTTGACGGCGGGGACATTGGTTTCGATCGCGAATCGCTGCCAGCGCAGCCGGTCGGCTGGCAGGCTGACGAGGACGATCAGCCGGACCTGAGCGCTCGCCTCGACGTGCTGGAAATTAAATAACGCGGTGACTTTGCAGCATAAAGGCGCGTCGCTCCGGCAACGCGCCTTTTTTATTAGCGGTGCGGCGGAGGATCGCTAATCGGCGGAAATTCAGGATCGTGCGGCGGCTCAGGCTCGGGGATCGGCTGCGGTTGCGGCACGGGTTCGGGAATCGGTGGCGGATCGGTCGGGATAGGTTCGCTGGCGTGAATCATGCGCATGCCGTTCTCCTGTTCGCTGAATGTCTGTTAAGCATAGGAAAGGATGCGGCAGCAAGCCAAACGGCAAAAAAAAAGCCGGCGGATAAGCCGGCGTCGTACGAATCAAATGTGCTATGCAGTAATTCAAAAAAAGGAAGTAAGACAATATGGAGCGCAACGCCCATCGCTTGACGTTGCATTCACCTGCGGGAGAGAGTTTGCCCCGGTTGGGCTATGCGCTTATTGATGTCGATCAGGTTTTTTCCGCTTTTCTCCCCTGCACCGCCACAATTACCCGTTCATGACCTGCAGATAACTCCGTAGTAACATCACAGCCAGTTGCGGCGTTTCAGCCACAGCGCGACCCCCAGCACCATCACCAGTAACAACCCGCAGAACATGGTAAAGCCGTGCGGCCAGCTGCCACCGGGAATGCCACCGAGATTGACGCCAAACAGCCCGGTGAGAAACGTGGCAGGCAGGAAAATCATCGCCATCAGCGACATGGTGTAAGTGCGCCGGTTCATGGATTCCGCCAGCAGCGAGGCCACTTCATCCGCCAGAATGCCGGTACGCGCCACGCCCGCATTAAGGTCATCCAGTCCGCGCCCCAGCCGGTCCGCAACATCCTGCATGCGGCGGCGATCGTCATCGCTCATCCACGGCAGTTTCTCGCTTGCCAGCCGCGCATAGACATCACGCTGCGGCGCCATATAGCGGCGCATCACGATCAGCTGTTTGCGCAGCAGCGCCAGCTCTCCGCGCGCCGGGACCTGCTGATCCATTAGCGCATCTTCCAGCGCGATAATTTTATCGTGCATCTCTTCAATGAATTCGCTGGCGTGATCGGTGAGCGCATCGCAGACGTCCACCAGCCAGCTGCCGCCGTCCACCGGGCCGTTGCCGTTTTGCAGATCGGTCAGCACTTCATCGATGGCATACACTTTGCGACGGCGGGTAGAAACAATCAGCTTGTCATTGATAAATACGCGCATCGCCACCAGCTGGTCCGGGCGCGAATCGGCATTATGATTCACGCTGCGCAGCACGATCATAAAGCCGTCACCGAGACGCGTCACGCGCGGTCGCATGCTGTCACCGGCCAGCGCATCCCGCACCGCATCAGGAATAAGCGGCGTGTGCTGCAACCAGTCGGCGCTTTGCCGCTGGGTATAGTTCAGGTGTAGCCAGCAGTGACGCTCGCAGTTGATGACATCTTTATCTTCAATGGCGATAACGCCACCCTTGCCGTCGAACTGGCAGGCGACAATCGCATCCGACACCTGCAGCGCTTTTCCTTCAATGACGTTCACGTACTCGCCTCACTAGCAAAAACAATACGATACAGTCTAGCGCGGCGCGGGACAGTTGCAATTACCAGGGTGTGAGTAAAAATGACAGCGCAACCGGGTCGTTCACCGCCCTCCGTGGCGGTTCAGCGTCAGTGCTTCTCAATCCACAATTCCCGGCTGTAGGCAACGTCTTCCGGATTGGTGATGGGATAGCCCTTAACCCATGGCTTGATCAGCCGCCCGTTGGTGTACTGGTAGATCGGCGCAATCGGCGCCTGGTCAGCGATGATCTGCTCGGCTTTGTTGTAATCGGCATTGCGCGCCGCCACGCTGGTTTCATTGCTGGCTTTACTGAGCACCGCATCATATTCCGCGTTACTGAAGCGGGAAATATTGCCGCTGTGGCTGGCGGTCAGCAGGCTGAGGAAGGTCGACGGCTCATTGTAATCGCCCACCCACGAAGCGCGAATCACATCGAAATTACCGCTGTTGCGGCTGTCGATATAGGTTTTCCACTCCTGGTTCTGCAATGTCACGTCAACGCCGAGATTCTTTTTCCACATCGAGGCCACCGCAATCGCAATTTTCTGGTGACTTTCAGAGGTGTTATACAGCAGCGTCAGGTGCAGCGGTTTAGCCGGGCCGTAACCGGCGGCGGTCAGCAGGGCTTTGGCCTGCGCATTCAGTTCCTGCTGGCTGTGCTGCTGCAGATAGCTCTGCTGCGGCGTGAAGCCGGCGGTGACGTCCGGTGTGAAGTGCCATGCCGGTTTCTCGCCGGTGCCCAGCACTTTTTCCGCGATGATGCGGCGGTCAATGCTCCATGACAGCGCCTTACGCACCCGCACATCCGCCGTCGGCCCTTTCTGCGTATTAAACGCGTAATAGTAGGTGCCAAGCTGATCCGGCGTATACACCTGCCCCGGCAGCTCTTTTTTCAGCAGGCCGTACATATTTTTCGGGAAGGATTCCGTGATATCGATATCCCCGGCGCGGTAACGCTTGGTGGCGC
>Ga0268256_1000851_pt1 | contig 21457 bp, 20 predicted proteins | sample AgamicAtAmrz_FD_200247 | JGI IMG/M metagenome (GOLD analysis project Ga0268256, IMG submission 200247) | Agave microbial communities from Guanajuato, Mexico - At.Am.rz (v2) (version 3) | ecosystem: Host-associated > Plants > Roots > Rhizosphere | place: Guanajato, Mexico | collected 2012-06-07
GCAAAGTCAGCAGCGCAGGCAGCAATGCAAGAGCCGGTATCACTTTTCTGTCGGGATCGCTGATCACCACGAAAGATGAGCCGAGCAGCGAATATCCAAGCACGGCGCAAACGAGATTGATAAGGCTGAGAGGCGCATAGAATGCCGGATAGGTTTCGGCATATCCGGCCAATGTTGATGCCGCAGCGAGAATGACGAAACTTGAGGCAAGCAGACCAACGCCGCGGCTTTCATTCGAGCTGTATTTCAAATAACCCAAAGTTACCGCACCAGCGATATAGGATGTCTTTTGGAGAAAGAGCACCGTCGGCATATCTAATTCATTGATCATCGAAAACTACCAAAGCAGCCGGAAAGCATTGCGGCCTCGATACTCCGAACGATCTAAAGATTTTGCCAATGGGGCTGCTAAAGATCTTGAAAATGCAGCATCTGCGATAAGTCTTCGTCGAAAATGGATTAACGCCATGGGCGGGACTGGCATCAAGGTCGCGGCGGTCGGCTGACGCTTCTCCACCATTGCGCTGCATCGAAAACTGCCTAGGGTAAACGCCTCGCCTCCGTCGCAGACGGCCTGCCGAATTCTACCTTGGACGCGCTATGAATTTTATGTCGAACAGAGATTTCCTCGAGTTTCACTCGTTGCCTCCGAGCGTTATCCTAGGGATTATTGACCGGGCGGACCAACTTGCAAAGCATTGGCATGAACGCACCATGCCACAAGTCCTGTTCGGCAAGCGCGTGGGCATCATTGTCGACGACACAGGATGGAGAAACACGACCGCTTTCGATCTCGGCGTGAAGGCGATGGGCGGCATATCTGCTCAACCTCCCATCAACTTCAGCACTCGCGAACCCACAGCCGATCTAGCGGGCTACCTCGATAATTGGTTTGATCTTCTTATCGTCAGGACAAAAGAGCTGGCAACTCTGTATGAACTTGCCGCCGCCGCGGAAGCACCTGTCATCAATGCCAGAACAAGAACCAATCACCCTTGCGAAACGCTTGGGGATCTTGCCTACATCAAGAGGGTAAGAGGAACGCTTGATGGCCTCAAGGTTGTCGGAATTGCGCCAGACGCCAATATATTGAGATCATGGGTCGAGGCATCACGATCGATGCCGATGCAGGTCGTTCAGGTCTATCCAGAGCGCTGGCACCTCACTGACCCGGACCTTCTGAACTCGAATTTTGAAAGCAGCACGGACATTCACCATCTGCTCGATGCGGACGTCATCATTACCGATTCATGGCCAACGGACACAGAGGAAGATGCGTTGGCCGAGTATCAGGTGTCGGCTTCGCTTCTCAACGAAGGAAAGCAGGGCGCTATCTTTTTGCCGTGCCCGCCAGTCACGAGAGGTCAGGAACTGACGGTGGATGCGATGCTGCATCCAGCCTGCCAAAGCCGAGTGGCCAAGGCATTTTTGCTTCACGCGCAGAATGCCTTGATGGAGTGGATGACTTCGTAATTGCCGATGGCGGCATGTCTGGCGATACGATGCAGCTGTGTAACCCAAATCCTGAAAATCGGAACCGCGGACAATGATCTGGTTTGATGCCGCTCTTGAAAAGCATGCTGACGATGATCTTCTGCGGCGTTCCATCGCGGCCGTCCTCGGTATCGATACTGACAGCGTGGACGTAATCCACGACATAGTACAAATCGCGGATATGCCGGCAACATGCCTCGTGACGTCGGGATCTTTCGATGACTATTCGCAGATCATCAGCATCTATCACTCCAATGACCTGCCCCCGCCGCCCCTTCTGGACGCTGCCAGCCAACTAGCACGACTGCTCCAGAGATCGCTCCTGGTTGCCAACGACGAGACAACGAACCCCTATTCTTTCATTCTGATATCCGGCACCGGAGAACCTTCCGTCGTTCTGGTGGATCCGGACGCACTGGACGAGAACGATCGCTATGTCATCACGAGCTATACTTCTGGCACGAGTGGACGATCGCCGGAGGCAGGCAAATAATTTCCATTCTCCTTGTCGGAATCACCCTCGGTTGGCCGTCCTTGGACTATCAACCGCGTCAACCTGGAGGGAATATCGTGGAAAACGCTCAATCAATTTGGCAGACAATCGCCGTTCTCGTCGCACGCCTCATCTTTGCCGCCGTCTTCGTTATGGCGGTCTCGTTCAAGTTTATGGATATGGGCGCGACCGCGAGCTACATCGCCGCCGCCGGCTTCCCGTTTCCATTATTCCTGGCTTGGTGTGCCGCAATCCTTGAAGTGCTGCTTGCCGTTGCTTTCTTGACCGGCGCTTTGTTCGTCCCGGCGACGCTCGTTGCAGCCGTTTATGTCATCTTCCTTGGTTTCTCATTCCATGGTCCGGCCCGCTGGGCCGGCAACCAAGCTGAATTCGGCTTCTTCGTGGATCACTTTGTTTTTGTAGCCGGACTACTCTTCGCCGCCGTACATGGGCCGGGCAGCGTGCTTGCCATAAGATGGGCGCCCTGGTCGGACAGGATATGACGTAGCTTCAGCATGATCTGAAGCTTGCCGCACCATTTCCTTTTGAGGGCAGACGGGTAAGTACGCTAGCGCAAACTTGCAGCACTGCGGTCGCATAACGAGGCACTAGCAGCTTAGAACTCTGCTCGACGAACCGATGCTGTGATAGGTGGAGCAGATTTGGAGGCATAAATGCGCTTTCCAGATTATCCCACATAATTCGCGAGATGGCGCCACCCCGCGCACTTTGAGGCCTCGTCCCGTTTAGCAGGCCTACCTCTTAGGCGAAGCGAACTATCCACACGATGAGGAGCATGTCGATTAGCAATGCAATCACCAAAAGGAGGCTTATGAGCTTTCGTCGCTCTATCGTCTCCCTGGATTCAATTTTGAAAGCCGCTTTGTAAGCGTTTTCGGTGTCTCGGTCACTCACTGGTCTAATAGAATTTCGAGGGCGCGTCATATTGACGAGGCCGCATGTGACGAAGATGAAAAATAATAGTAGATAAGGGGCCATCTCTAACACAGCCTTCTGCTGTTCAGCCACTTGCAATTTCTCATTAGATAAACAGGTTTCACTATCCATCGCAATTGAAAGCCGCCTGCACAAAGCGAGGCGTTCTGCATTGTCAGAAATTTGCCCCACTTACGTTGCTGCGTACGTTGAGCAGAATGGGTGGCATTGCCGGCGCAACTTCATAACCTGAATTGATGCGCTAGATTGAAAGCCGATACGCTGCCGAGCAACAGGGCGGAGGTTCGGAATGCACGACCGACAACCATTTGATCTCAAGGCCCATGTGCGCGACAGCGAAACAAAACCATGCTTCATCTGCGGCTTGGTCAGGAATGATCCCTCTTGCTTTCATCACCGCATTTTTGATGACCGCGAGACGATTATCTTTTTGAGCAAGTACCCAACACTGCCTGGTTACTGCCTTGTCTGCCCGAAAGAGCACCGCGAGGATTTGGCTCAAGATCTGTCGACGGAAGAATATCTCCGATTACAGGAAAAGGTGCACCTGTTGTCTCGCGCTCTGAAAAAGACGTTTGACGCCGAGCGAATTTACGTACTTTCACTCGGCAGCCGACAGGCCAACAGCCACTTACATTTTCATGTCGTCCCCTTGCCTGCAGGTGTGCCGCTCCAGGAGCAGCAATACCATGCTTTGATGGCGGAGCACGGGGTTCTGAGTATAGCTGATGACCAAATGGAGCAAATGGCGCTGCGGATCGCGGAAGCCTATCATTCTGAGCTGACCGCATCATAGTTCGACTTTAGGCTTCCTATGGAACTTGCGGTTCAAAGAGATAATAGCGGTTTCCTGTGACATATCGGCGATGCAGGGCGGGAAATCTTGGCCTTAAAGGATGATCGTCAGATTGGCCCAGCCACCAATTCGGTCAGCGGTGGTATTTTGGGTCCGTCGGCTTCCAAGCCGAAACGATCACCCGTTCTGCTCCACATAATGATGCTGCGGCCCAGAAGCTTCAAACGACAGGTTTCACAATAGCTTGAGATTATGGTTAATACTTCGCTTAGCCGAAGCTATATAAGATTTTGCTTCCGCCACACGCCAGCATCCCCGCAATCGGGTTTGAGCGGAGACCGAATACTGAGATATCGAACCAAAGGCCGCTTCGGAGCAGCAGATTGCAGCTCCCATGGCTCCTCTTCCGCGAAAGACCACATGCCGCTTCCAACCGCGGGCAAAGCAGCGGCGCCATGCCCTGGCGCGCACTACTTCGGCAGTGATTGCATGCTCTTCATGGCTTCGAGGTCTTCATGCGAGACGAACTCGCAGGCCAGCAGGGTCTTGCCTGGGAAGGCCGCGGATTCGCGGGCGACCACGGACACCACTCCCATCTCGGCCGCGGGCTGCTCAGCCTTGCGCAAAGCGCGCCCATATGACTTCGTTGCGGTGCCGAGGAGATTGCCAAGCCCATCCGGTGTCAGGTGATAGGTCTTGGCCAGATCGTCCGCCCGCAAGCCCTCGACTAGAATGCCGAAGCTCGTTCCGGCGAAGACGATTTCATTCGTCTTGAAGCCTTGGCGACCGAAGTCCGCGGACATTTTGTAAACGGCAGCCGTCATGAGCGAGGTATCCGCCTTCGCGAACTTTTCAACCTCATCATACATCTTTGTCGCGCTGGCAGTCGAGTAAGGCGGCTTGCAAAGGGCGGCATCGAAGAAGGAAGCTTTGTCGAAAGCAAACGCACTCGAACCGAGCGTAAGTGAAACAACGACGCCCAGTGAAAGGGATGTTGCTATGTTCAAGAAGACCTCCCCCCAATGACTGACGAGCCGTTCGAACTTGGATCGTGTCGGCCGTGCTGCTGTATCTACCGCTACGATCGCCGCCAGCCAAGCCGCCCCTAGCAACTATCTCCAGATTTTTTAGCGGGCTCACAGATTACATGACGACGGTCGCGGAATGTGCTTCCACCTGCGAAAGCCGCACCTTGATGTAGAGCATCTCTCTTCAATGTGCTGAAGGGCGCCGGTTTGGTTTAACGACCCAAGACGAGATTTGCCGCGTTCCCGCTCGATACCCGCCCCTGCCCTCGATGGCTTCATTCTCGCAACCGCTTCTCCGTCTGCAGCATCCCTCAAATACGAATGCACCCTCGCTGCCTTGCCGATGAAGGATGCTACTGGGCGCCAGAGAATGGCAATGGAGAGCTTCGGACATTTGAAGCCAACAGCTGGTGTGGAGCAGCGAAGGCCAAACCCATGCAATACTCTGTTACACCACGCTGTGCGGACCATTCGAAGGACGCAGCTTCAGCAGGCAGCCTGAACAACCGCAAATATAAGGAGTACTGTCGACCCGCCGCCGGTTGGCCGCCACTAGCTCCGCTAGCATTTGGTTTGCAGCCGCCCGGATAAGGCCCCTCCCCCGTGAGACACAACAGCCGGCGCAAACCAGAGCCCTGCGACATTTTCGCAGGCAGCTTGTTACAAATTCGGGATTGAGGGAAGATGCGCCGCGTACGCGCTACCTATCGCGGCTTCGCGAAAGCTAGCCGTCCAACTATAAAAATCTCGTTAACCAAAAACTTGCTGCAGGCTGCACCATCTCATATATGAACGTCGGCTTGGCGTGAGGGCGAACAAGCGGGACAGATTTCTTTGCCATCCCGTCAAAATCACTTCACAATCAGCCCGTAATGGAATTGCACGCAGAGGAACGATTTGATGGAAGAACCTTGGACAACCAATCGCGAGCCGATCGTGGCGACCGAACTCGATGTCAAAAAGGCAGCCGCGATCAACACGCTCTTGCTTCGCCCCATCGCTATCCTACCCGTCAAAGCTGGCGATCCTATCCGTCCTTTTGCGCTTGGCCTCTGGAATGAAATCCGTCCGCTTTTGAAACCTGACGTGCCGGTCATGTCTCTGCGTCGCTCCACCAGCGCGTTTCTGCACTCAAAACGATATTATCATGCCTGCGCCCAGCCGGATTCCATGCGGCACGATCTCGCCGGCAATCCCGTTGAGCCGCTTTCGGCCGAAGACAGGCTTGCCGCACAGCAGCGCCTGATCACACTGCGCCAAACGCAGGCCAAGGCTACGGCCCAACGCGAAGAGCCGCCACCACCGCCAGCTTTGAGCAAAGCAGAACTCATTCGAGCCTCCCTCCTCGGCCGACGCTCCGATCGCGCCGCCCGCTGATGCGCCTGGGCGCATCACCTCATACCCCTCCCTGCCTCCATTGTAACGACCGTAATGGAAACGCTGCACCCTTGGCGTGGTAGTGCGGCGATGCGATTGCCGGCAATTCCGGCTGCGTCCGGGTAGTCCGCGGACTACCGATCTATCAAGCTTCATTCACTAAGTGACACTTTTGGACGCGATCATTCCAGAATCCCTAGCCGGTCTTCAGCAAAAAGTGGTCCGCGGACCACTCGCCGTTCGTCCATGACCCTCGGGATGCGAATCGCTATCCAGATCGGCCCTACCTAAATCGCCGGAACAGTAAAGCGGCATCGGATCAAATGTCGCTGCACGCTGTTGATGCGTAAAAACGCATCAAAAACTGCCTTTTATCTAAGCATTTGTAAAACGGACACGAATCGGAGCATATTGTAACTGCGTAGTTCAGTAGCATTCTGTCACAATTGCGCAGTTAATTGGGAAAATAACCATGCAGCCGAGTCTCGTGCTACAAGAAGATCAAGAACACCTTCCAACGCTTCTGGCGACAGATGCGCAGGAATTGTCTTATCAGCTCCAGCAACATCAGGCAAAGATCTTCCCGCCTCAGTCACAGAAAACTATGCGGATGTTTTCGCCGGCCGAAGCTGCAGCTTTCATCGGCATCGGTGAGGGCTATCTTCGCCAGATCGCAGCCGAAGGCCATGGACCAGACCCGCTTTCCAATGGACGCCGCCTTTATGCTGCCGAAGATATGGACCGCATCCGCAAGGTACTGGATGAGCGTAACGGGACACCCAAATATGTTCCCTGGCGCAGAGGATCGGAAAAGCTCCAGATCATCTCGGTCATGAATTTCAAGGGCGGTTCAGGCAAGACCACCACTGCCGCCCACCTCGCCCAATATCTGGCGCTGAGGGGCTATCGCGTGCTGGCCATCGATCTCGATCCACAGGCCTCCTTGTCTGCCCTCTTCGGTCATCAGCCGGAACTCGATGTCGGTGAAAATGAAACCCTCTATGGCGCCATCCGCTATGAAGAGCCGCGTCCAATCGCCGATATCGTCCGCTCGACCTATACGCCGAATCTGCATCTGATCCCCGGCAATCTCGAGCTCATGGAGTTCGAGCACGAAACGCCGCGCGCAATGGCGGCAGGTCGTGCGGAGACCATGTTCTTTGCTCGCATTGGTGAGGTTCTGACCGAGATCGAGAGTTTCTACGATGTCGTGGTCATCGATTGCCCACCGCAGCTGGGTTTCCTAACGATGTCTGCGCTCTGCGCCGCGACGTCGATCCTCATCACCGTTCATCCGCAGATGCTCGACGTCATGTCGATGTCGCAGTTCCTGACGATGACGAGCGAGCTCATGTCCGTGGTCGAGAATGCAGGCGGGCGCACCAGCTACGACTGGATGCGCTATCTCGTCACCCGTTTCGAGCCGAACGACGGGCCGCAAAGCCAGATGACAGGCTTCATGCGAGCCATCTTCGGCAATCGCATGCTGCAGAATGCCATGGTCAAGTCCACGGCCGTTGCCGATGCCGGTGTCACCAAACAAACGCTTTATGAGGTCGATCGTGCCCAATTCACCAGGGGTACCTACGACCGCGCTCTGGATTCGCTCAATCTCGTCAACAGCGAGATCGAGATGCATCTCCGCCTGACCTGGGGAAGGAAATAAATAGATGGCGCGCAAAAACCTCCTTGAAATCTCGGCGCCGAACACGGCGCGCACAGATGCGCCAGCGGCGAAGGACAATCGTCCGATTGCGGGTTTCCTGCCGCAGGCGAGGGGCGGCGGTCCGGTGGGGGGCATTACGAGGACACTCGGAAACATCACAGAGAAAATGGAGCGCGCCAGCGACCTTGAACGGCAGCTGGCGGAAGGACAGACGGTCGTCGATATCGATACCGATGTTATCGACGGATCCTTCGTTACCGATCGCCTCGAAATAGACCCGATTGAGCTCGGCCAATTGGTTGAGCAGATACGCGAGCACGGCCAGCAGGTTCCGATCCTCGTGCGGCCGCATCCAGAGTCCAAGGGGCGTTTCCAGGTCGCCTATGGCCATCGCCGCCTGGCGGCCGCCAAGGAACTCGGCATCAAGGTGCGCGCGGTCGTGCGTCAGCTCACGGATGACCAGCTGGTGGTCAGCCAGGGCCAGGAAAACAGCGCACGCACCAATCTCTCCTATGTCGAGCGAGCATTGTTTGCATTGCGCCTCGAGCAACGTGGTTTCGGCCGCGATATCATCATGGCTGCACTCGGCGTGGACAAGGCGGCGCTTTCCAAGATGCTGATCGTCACGAGACAGGTGCCTCTGCCGCTTATCAGCGCGATCGGGCCCGCCCCCGAAATCGGCCGTAGACGATGGCTTGAGTTGGGAGAGCGTCTTGAGAGCATCGCTTCCGAGCCGATCATTGCCGAGTTGTCCGCGGACAACTATCGGAAGATGTCTAGCGATGAGCGCTTCCAGCACGCCCTCGCTCTGGCGACAGGAAAGCCCGCTTCTGCCAAGAGCACCGCAGCTCCCTCATCCATAACCGGAGTTCCGGTAACCTTTAAGCGAACGCCGGCGCGCGCCACTTTTGTTTTCGACAGCAAGGCTGCACCTGGTTTCGACGAGTTCGTGCAGGAGAGACTGCAATCTCTCTTCAACGAGTTTCAGCAAGGAAAGGAAACGTAACCCGCAAAAGAAAAAGGCCCCCAAACGACGTCGTCGTGGAAGCCCTTCTCTGATCTTAAGCAAATCGAGAATCGCATTTCCCCGAATCACAGTCAAGAGTCTTTGACGCCGTTTTGGTGAGCTGTCTTCTTTTGCCACAACGTAGGTGAAGGAAAATGGAAGCCGAATATGTGACGACGCCTTTTGGGCGGCGGCCGATGACGCTTGCCATGTTGATGGCTCAAAGACGAGCCGAGCATGGGAAGCCCATCAGGTCCGTCGACAAATGGAAGATTTATCGTGCGCTCTGTGAAGCCAAGCCTCTTCTCGGGGTGACGGATCGTGCGCTTGCAGTTCTCAATGCGCTCTTGAGCTTCTATCCGAAGAATGAACTATCGGATGACGCCAACCTGATCGTGTTTCCCTCGAACGCGCAGCTCTCGCTACGCGCCCATGGGATGGCCGAGCAGACCATTCGTCGCCACTTGGCCGCGTTGATCGCTGCCGGGCTTCTGGTACGCAGAGATAGCCCCAACGGCAAGCGTTATGCTCGCCGGAGCAGGGCAGGGGACCTCAATGAGGCCTATGGCTTCTCATTGGCGCCTCTTCTCGCACGCGCCGAAGAGATCGAACATCTCGCAGCCCAGGTAGCGGCAGAGCGGCTCCATATCCAGAGCCTGCGCGAGCGTATCAGCCTCCACAGACGCGATATCGCCAAACTGATCGAAACCGCCCTTACCGAGGCCGTGGAAGGCCCTTGGGAAGCCGTCTACGTCGCTTTCCGTGCGTTGATCGACGGTGTTTCGCGATCTCCGACCGCAATGGAGCTGGACGTTCTTCTGGATAAACTCAGCCGCCTGCACGACCAAATCATCAACCAATTGGAAACACATGTAAAAGCCACGAAACTAAGCGGCAATCCCTATCAAAATGAGCGGCACATACAGAATTCAGACTCCGAATCTCTAGTTGAATCTGAAACCGAAGCCGCACAGCAAGAAGTGCCGGTGGACAAGACCGTATTTCCACGGATAACTGCCGAGACGTCGGAAGCGGCAACATCTCCGGGGACTATCGGACCAACATCCTCAACAATGCGCAGCTTTCACATTGAAGCTCGCAACGAGACTCCGACGGAGCTGAAGTCTTTCCCACTGGATCTCATTCTACGCGCTTGCCCGGACATCATGGCTTACGGACCAGCAGGGACTATCAACAACTGGCGTGATCTGCTTGCAGCTTCAATCATCGTCAAATCAACACTCGATATCAGCCCTGGAGCCTATCAGGAGGCCTGCAGGATCATGGGGACAGAAAATGCTGCCACCGTCATCGCCTGCATCCTCCAACGCGCCCCATACATCAATTCAGCCGGCGGCTATCTTCGCGATCTGACCCGGCGAACGGAGAAAGGAGAGTTTGCGATCGGTCCCATGCTTATGAGCCTTCTGCGGGCGAATACGACCGCGCCAAAGGTGGCCTAGCCGGTTCCAATTTCAATGTGGAAAGATTCCTGTTCCGCCTAGGCCGCGCTACGGAGCGCTGGTTCAACGCAGACCTGATCAAGTCTGCTGAGACGCATCGACCACGGTTTTCGTTGATGCGAAAGATGGCGTACGGCCCTCCTATAGGGCTAACGGCAGGAAAGAAAGGGATAGCTTCTGATTGAGGCTTTATCTCAATGAAATCAATCGGCTAGAGATTGTGTAAAAATTCAGCCAGGTCAGCTGAATAAGTCATAGGAGACATTCTCATCGCCCGCCGACCTCAAGTTTTTATGCCGTTTTTACCGGCAAATGTCCATATATTTTCGCGTCGATCCAGCGCTCTGATGTCCACTGGCAAGCTTATCGCGCAGGCATATGGACGGCGACAGGAGAAATTGCGTCCCGGCTCGCTTAAACAGGCGCGGCAAGGATACCGGCCGTCACCCGTCAAATTTCCTGATTTAGCTCTCGGCCACCGTCATGGCTGGTCGCAGATCGGGATCGGCTTGGTAGGCGGTGCCGGATGGTCCTTCTTGTATTGCGCGATGACCGGTTCGAGGGTTTCCTTGGGCCAGAACTTGGGCGTGCCGATCTCCTTCAGGCAGGAGTCGTTCCAATACAATCCGGATTGGGCCGGAGAGCGCCCCGCCGCAACGGCCTTGGCAATCGCCTTGATGTCCGAGGACTCCGGATAGATGTAGAGCGTCGTCGGATTGTCCTTCACCATGGAGATGATCTGGTTGGCATCCGATGCCGCCCAGCTGGTGCAGCCGTCGCTACGGCCGCCGGCATATTCCACCAGCTTTCCTAGCGGAACATATCCGTCCCGGTTGGCATAGGGGCTCTGCGGATCCTTCTTCATGCAGATGCCGGCAACCTTGGCGGCCGCATGTCCGCCGATCGCCCTTTCGCGAGCATTCGCAGTCTCACCTTCGCCATCGAACTGGAGGAACGTGCGAAGATAGGCAGCTTCCTTGGTTTGTGAGAGCTTGTAGTAACCCTTGAAGGTCGTCTTCGTCTCCTCCGTCACATAGGAACCGCCCGTCGTCAGGTTCGAGTCCATCGCATTGCCGAAGTTCTTGGCGCACATGCGGCCGTTGCCGAAATCGGCGACACCCTTGAGATCGCGGCCGCTGCCGTGGCCGGATGAAACGACGCGGAACGTCTGTGTCGCCTCGCAAACGATGTAGAAGCGGCCCGCGGACTTGCCGTCATTTGGAGTGTTTGGACGAGTTGCATCCATGGCGAAATAGCAGGGATTTTTGACGGTGCCTTCGCTCACTTTTCGCATGTAGAGCGCGCGGGCTCTTTGCAGGACTGGTTGGGCGATCTGCCCGTCGCCGGTCCCGACATAGGCTATCAGCCAAGCCGGAATATCCAGCTGCCGCGTGGCTGCCAGGGATTGCGATGTTGCGGGAATGGCGAGGGCGAGGGAGCAAAGGCTGAGCATCTGGGGGACGCTTCGAAGGGCATATCTCAACCGCACGGAATTAGTTCTCCTATCAAATATTCTGGGTCCGCATTCGCTGCTGCCGTCAAAAGCAATATTGACAGCCTACCTGCCCCACAAGCTCGCCTGCCAAACGCTTAGATCCAGAACTCATACTTGTGCGCTGCTTTGCTGAACGAGACCCTAACAGATGCCGGAAATCCTAACTGACAAGGAAAAATGCTCGCCTGTCATTGATCGACTTCATCCGTTTTGTGCCAGCATTCTTCAGTGATCGGGGCGCAAATATGGCGGACTTGAGGCGGCGAGGGCGCCAACAAAGCCTTGCATGCGCTTATGCCGCATCACGAGGTGGGGTGTGCTGCTTCTGCAAGCGCGGCAAGCCGTCTTCCAGATTGAAGGACGGAATTTGCTCGCTCACCTATCGGTGGACGGCAGGCGCGTAAAATTCCGGATAATGCAACGGCATCATCCCGTACGATGGCGGAGATATTGGCGATATCGCTCTTCGGTGTCTGGATCAGGTCGACAAAGTGGTCGGCCACTTACTGCGATGGCAGATGCGGAGGGGGAAAGTCCAGCACTCGGCTGGTATAGCTTTCGATCAGTGCGCTGAACGGTGTTCCATCCGGCAGCTTCAGCACGGCATGGTGTTCGAGAAGAAAGGAAGGCAAGGCGAGAGATCCGCTCCCGGATGGCGGCAGATCGGCGCCGGTTTCCCATCCCTGCGGGAGAGGCGACCAAAGGAGCTTTGCCGACAGGTTCGTGCGGGTGAAGTTGAGAGCCTGAACGGCACGGCCGAACGCGATGTCGCTCGTATCGAGCGACTTGTTCATCTCGGCTGTGAGCTTTGCCGGCACGTACCAATTATCCGCCTCGGACAGAATACGATCCCCGCAAGCCAGTCGAACGCGACGATAGGCGACAGGCTCGTCAGGTCCGACCGCCAGCAGCTTCCGGATTGAATCATCGGCCGGCTTGTCCTGACCACGCACCCGCTGCGCAACGATTTTCGAGCCTTCCGGTGCAAGCCTATGCGCAGCACACCAGCGATCGAGCGTCAGCGTGGCACTGGCATTGCTGAGGAGATCGGCATTCAGGGTCTGCAGGATTGCCAGTGCTTCCAGACGCGAGGTCGGCGTGTCGGGCCACTGAGAGGCAACCGACATTTCCTGCGCCGTCGCCGTCTGCGCGCCAAGCGCGATGGCGACGGAGCTGCCGAGGGCAATCATGCGGACGAATGACGGGGGCTTTGATGCCATGCGATGAAATCCTCTGCACTGATGATTTTACAGGCCGAAACCTGATGGCTGGGAAATGTGCCGCTGGCATAGATGGCAGGCTTGCCGCTATTGGCAAGACCTGAAAAGGCTGTTGCGGACAAGCGCGGCAACTGGCCGCAAAGTCATCCGCTGCCGTCCTCACCGGATAATGTGCTTACGATCCGATTGCATTTAGACCGGTGAAAGCCAACTGGATGAGACCGGCCGTGGCGACAAAGGCCAGTGCTGAGACGAACAGTGCCGCCAGGATCAGCAATCCGTCCCGTGCCATCAGGGCGACGGAGATCGCTACAAGGGCAACGACCGGCATATAGTTGCCGAACGGGATCGGAAGGACAATGGCGACGGCCAGCAGGAAGGTCGGGAAGGACAGCAGCCATTGCATGGTGCCGCCCGTGAAAGCGGCCAGACGGCCTGGACGAACGACGGTTTCGACCCTGGCGAGGATCGGCGCGCTATAGCGTACGATGAGTTCCACGACTGCTGGCGAAAGCCGGCGTCGGCTGAGAAAGGCCGGTAGCCATATCGTCCGGCGGCCCAGTGCGATCTGCACCGCCACCAGAGCGAGAGCGCTTCCGAAAACGACGCCGAACGGTCCTGGGATCGGAATCAGTGCCGGCAGCGAGAGAAAGAGGATGGTAAAGGCCATGCTCGTGTGCCCGAGGCCGCTGAGCACCTCGCCGATGGAGATGCCGCCCTGCTCATGGGCGAGCCTGGCGAGATGGTGCAGGCGAGTGGATGCCCTGTCATCATGCCCAGTTGCGCCGGCAGCCTGTTCTGTCATCGGATATCACCAGATGAGGTCACCGGAATTTCTTGCTTGCACAAAGCGTCAGGCTTCATCAGCACCTTCGCCCTTTCCCTGGATAAGCCTGATGACGGGCGCGCAGTCCGGATTGCTTTTGTCGAGCAGATCGGCAGGGCTGCTCCACCCCGTCGGTAGGCCGATGACGGTGGAAATCGTCCAGAAAGTGTCTTCGGAGGCGCGTTGCGCCAGCGCCGGGACCTCGGACGAGAGACATGCCTGCGATTGCCTGATGATCCCGGCTGGCTGGCCGGCGGCAGCGGCATGCCGCTCGATTTCGGCTTGAAGCGGGCCAAGGGCGAAAGTTGAAAAAAGGGCTGCGAGGAGATTGGAGATCATGTCTGTACCTTGTCGGGAATCTGTTTGAAGCGGGGAGGGAAGTGCCCCGAGTGGGGCACCTCGCGGCATCAGGCGCTTTCGGTCTTGTTGCGTGTCTTCAGCAGGCTCCAGCCGACGCCGCTTGCGATGATGGCGAAGGTGATCCCGAGCGAGAGGGCAGCCGGGAATTTTTCCAGACCCAGTATATCGGCGACGAAGATCTTCGAACCGATGAAGACGAGCACGACGGCGAGCGCAGGCTTCAGGTAGCGGAAGCGGTGGATCATGGCGGCAAGCGCGAAATAGAGGGCGCGCAGGCCGAGGATCGCGAAGATATTCGACGTGTAGACGATGAAGGGGTCGGTCGTGATGGCGAAGATCGCGGGAACCGAATCCACAGCAAAGATCACGTCAGCGACCTCGATCAGCACGAGTGCCATGAAAAGCGGCGTGATGAACCAGACCATTTTTCCGTTCTGCGGATGCGACTGCTTGACGAAGAAGCGCTCGCCATGATGATGGTCGGTGACGTTGAAGCGGCTGCGCATGAAGCGCACCAGCGGGTTCTTCGACACATCCGGCTCGGCATCCTTCACGACCAGCATCTTGATGCCGGTGATGATGAGGAAGGCGGCGAAAACATAGAGCAGCCAGGAGAACTCGGCCACCAGCGTCGCGCCGACGCCGATCATGATCGCCCGTAGCACGATGACGCCGAGAATACCCCAGAAGAGCACGCGGTGCTGATAGAGACGTGGGACGGCAAAGAAGGCGAAGATGAGGGCGATGACGAAGACGTTGTCGAGAGCCAGCGTCTTTTCGACGACGAAACCCGTCATGTAGGCAAGGCCGGAATCGGCACCGAGATACCACCATACCCAGCCGCCGAAAGCGAGGCCAAGCGTGATGTAGAGGACGGAGAGCTTGATGCTCTCGCCGACGCCGATCTCCTTGTTGTCCTTATGCAGGACACCGAGATCGAAAGAGAGAATGGCGATGACGAGCGCAAGGAAGCTCGCCCACATCCAGAGCGGCTTTCCCAACCACTCCGCGAAGAGCAAAGACGTTTCCATGACGGAGAACCTCTGTCGGCGAGATGTCGGAAGAGGTCCGACATCATGAGAGCGCCGACGGCTCTCACCAGAGGGGCCCGGACCAGCGGGTTGGCCAATATCTGGGAAGCGGACGTTTGCGTTTCAAGAGCTGCACGCACTTTTCAAAGGAGCAGAGGTTTAGCTTGCTCCTTTAAGCTGCGGTCCGGCCAATGTGGATGCTGTGAACGCTTGCTCTCTTCTGCGCGACGAAATCCGTCAGCGCGGATGGAATGTCAACATGGGCGCTGCGCCGCGCAAGAATACGGAACCCGTTGGGAAGACAGGTGGCGATGCGGTCGATAATCGTCTCATAATCGACAATGAGCATCTCCCGACCGGCCATGAGATCGAAGAGAAAGGGATCGGCGAGCACGCGCTCATTTTCGCAGAACCAGTAGGAGGAAATTGTCAGATCGGGGAGGTAACCGATCTGCGCCGGCAGATTTCTTTGCTCGAACTGGAAATCGCCGGGCAACCCCGCGGCAGCCATCAATTCTCTGGCGAGGGACAGCTGGTGTTCGGATAAATCCAGCCCCCGAAGCTCGAGCTCGGGATTTCCGGCAAGATAGGCAAAGGCAAGGCTGAAGGCGCCGGAGCCGCAGCCGAGATCGCATACCCTTCTATATTTGTGGACCGTTGCTTCGAGGCTGGTGAGTGCCTGCAGGCACTTCAATGAATTTCGCATGCCGAACGCGCGTGTGAAGGCATCGGCGGAACCGCTATAGTCGAATATCTCGATCTGGCGCCTGCTTTCGACAGCATTGCGCAAGGCAATACTGTCGTTGCTTGGATGGTACAGGTGGTTACACCTTAGCAGGACCTCGGAAAATTCTTCGAGATTTCGTGTCTGTACGGCCGCGTATGTCATGAAGCCTGTCCTCGCCAAGGGTGTAGTCTTTGGCGTGATTGGAAAGGCTGCATGCGCCGAAAGCAAGCCCTCAAAAATTGCCCTTGACGCTCGATAGGGCAGGGCAGCGCAACGACGACCATCGAACGCCGAAGCCATGTCAGCCTTGTGGTAGCGCGATTGGAAATCCTTCGAAGGTCTTGAGGGTATCGAGGACGATCGCCGTCTTCACGTGCTGAACGGATTCATGCGGTAGCAGCACGTCGTTGACGAAGCGGGAGAGATCGGTAAGCCCGCGGGTGGCGACCTTAAGGTGATAGTCCATTTCGCCTGTCAGCGCATAGGCTTCCAACACCTCCGGCAGCCCGTTGATAAGCTGCGAAAACCGGCGGGCGTTGTCCCTGTTGTGGGTAGCGAGCGTCACCGAAATGACCACGAGCATGTCCAGCCCCAGCTTCTGCCGGTCGAGATTGGCCTGGTAGCTGCGTATATAGCCTTCCGCCTCCAGCCTTGTGCGGCGGCGCGAGCATTGCGACGGCGAAAGGGCAATGCGCTCGCCGAGTTCGTTGTTCGTCAATCTGCCGTCTTTCTGAAGTTCCTCCAGCAGGCGCAGATCCAATTTGTCGAGCTGTTCGTCCATTGCGCAAAACTCTCAAAATCCTCACGAAGCCTGTATGAGTTTTGCCTTTTCCTCAGAAAGTTACAAGCTTTCGGGGTTAATCCCACGCCAAGTCTTGCGTAGTTGAACGCGATGGTTTTCGAGGCTTTTGGACCAAGTGAAACGGAAAGGGACTGCGCAGCCACCCCGCTCGCGCCATCTCTTTAGATGCCGCGCATACAATCAGCCTTCCTTAGCGTTTTTCCCTTTAGAATTTCCGGTTGCAGAAAGTCGCCTCCTTTTTACATGATTGTCATCTGGCTTTTATAAGTGGGGAGCGGGAAGCAACCAAACGCAGGGGGTATAAATGCGTAAACTTCTTCTCGCCATGATGTCTGCGACCGTAATGTCCGGCGCAGCCCATGCAGCGACAGTCTATCCGTTGGACCGGGCAACGGTACTCGCCGGCTCGCCATTCGATTTTAAGGTGGAATTCAGCAAGGTCGTGAAGCCGGAAGACGTGAAGGTCACGGTCAACGGCGAAAGCTACGATGCGGTTTTCGGCAAGGCGGCTGATTTCGTCGCAGAAGAAAAGGGCGCTGAAGACAAGGTTCTTGGGTCCGCCCTGATCCTGCGTGGCGTCAAGCTCGCGAAGCCCGGCCAGTACAAGGTTGAGGTTTTGGCCGGCGACGAGAAGAAGTCCGTCAACTGGGATGTCTATGGCACATCGGCCATGCCGAAGGCCAAGAACATCATCTTCCTGCTCGGCGACGGTCTCTCGGTTGCGCATCGCACCGGCGCCCGCCTCATGTCAAAGGGCATGACCGAAGGCAAGGCCAACGGTCGTCTCGCCATGGACGATATCCCGCCGGTCGCCTTCATCGGCACGTCCTCGACCTCCGCGATTGCCACCGACAGTGCCAACACCATGTCGGCTTACATGACCGGCCACAAGTCTGCCGTCAACGCCCTCGGCGTCTACGCCGACCGCACGTCGGCAAGCCTGGACGATCCGAAGGTCGAAACGATGGGCGAGGCCCTGCGCCGCACCGGCAAGAAGTCGCTCGGCATCGTGACCACGGCCGAAGTCGAAGATGCGACGCCGGCAGCGCTTGTCTCCCACACCCGCAAGCGCAGCGACAAGGCCGAGATCGTCGGCATGATGTACGAAGTCAAGCCGGATGTCCTGCTCGGCGGCGGCTCGGCCTATTTTCTGGCGAAGAGCGTTCCTGGCTCCAAGCGCAAGGACGACAAGGACTATATCGCGCTCTTTAAGGATGCCGGCTACGCGGTTGCCACCGACAAGAACGAACTGGCGACGGCTGCGGGCTCCAACCAGGAGAAGCTGCTTGGTCTCTTTCACACCGGCAACCTTGACGTCACGCTCGACCGCGAGTTCCTGAAGAAGGGCACCGTCGACAAGTTCCCGAACCAGCCGGGCTTGGTCGACATGACCAAGGTCGCACTCGACAAGCTTGCCAAGAACCCGGAAGGCTTTTTCCTGGTGGTGGAAGGTGCCTCTATCGACAAGATGAGCCATCCGCTCGACTGGGATCGCGCTCTGGTCGAAACCATCGAGTTCGACAAGGCCGTTGCCGTCGCCCGCGAGTTCCAGGCCAAGAATCCGGATACGCTTGTTGTCGTCACCGGTGACCACACGCATGGCGTCTCGATCATCGGCACCGTCGATGACGAAAAGAAGGGCACCGAGATGCGCGAGAAGGTCGGCACCTATGCAGCTGCCGGCTTCCCGAACTATGAGGACAAGGACGGCGACGGCTATCCGGATCGCGTCGACGTTTCGCGTCGCCTGTTCATGGCTGCCAACAACGGTCCGGATCACTACGAGACCTTCCGCCCGAAGCTCGACGGTCCCTTCGTTCCGGCTGTTCAGAACGAGAAGAAGGAATACGTCGCCAACGAAGCCTACAAGGACGTGCCCGGTGCCGTCTTCGTGCAGGGCAACATTCCGCGGGACGAAGACAGCGGTGTCCACGCCGTCGATGATGTCGTACTGCAGGCGGCTGGTCCCGGCGCCGAAGGCTTCCGTGGCTACATGGAACAGAGCGACGTCTATCGCGTGCTGGCCGATACCTTCGCGTTCGGTACCGAAAAGATGTAAGTTGTTACAGATCGTGTGAGCAAAGGACAGGCGGCTTCGAGGCCGCCTATCTCTTCATCCTTCATGGGGATATGCGATGTCCGGGGACAGGATCGCCACCATCAATCGTCGAGGCTTTTTGGCGGCTGCCGCGGCTTTGCCTGTCATGGGCATTGTGACACGCGCGAATGCCTCAGATACGCTGGGTTTTGGCGAGCTCTATAAGAGCTTCGGCCCGCTCGGGCTCGAATTTTCCGACAAGGTGAAGCAGCTGAGCGGCAAGGAAGTCGCCATCAATGGCTTCATGGCGCCGCCATTGAAGGCCGAGGCCGCTTTCTTCGTGCTCACGGAAATCCCGATGTCGCTCTGCCCGTTCTGCTCTTCCGATGCCGATTGGCCCGATAACATCATGGTCGTCTATCTCTCTTCCAAGCAGACATTCGTGCAGTACAACGCGCCGATTACGGCGCGAGGTGTGCTGGAATTCGGCTCGTGGACCGATCCGGAAACCGGCTTCATCAGCCAGCTGCGTCTCCGCGACGCATCGTTCAGGACCGTCTGAACACATGCTTGCGCTCGACATCTCCGGTCTTGAAATGCGGTTTCCCGGCCTGGCCGCGCCGGTTCTCTCCATCGATCGCTTCCATCTGCCGGCAGGCGGCAGGCTTGCGATCACCGGTGCCTCAGGCTCCGGCAAAAGTACGTTCGTCAATGCCATTACCGGCTTGGAAGATGTCGGGAATGGCAGCATATCCTGGAGCGGCATGGAGATCACACGCCTGTCGTCCGGTCGGCGCGATGCGTTCCGCGCCCGCAATATCGGCCTTGTCATGCAAGATTTTCATCTCTTTCCCGGCCTGTCCGCCTTCGAGAATGTCGTGCTGCCGATCAAGCTGACGCGGCGCCTTGCGGCCAAGGAACGGGAACGCGCACTTTATCTGCTGTCTATCACCGGTATCGCCCGACCGCGGCAGAAGATCGAAACCTTGTCGCGCGGCGAGATGCAGCGCGTTGCCGTTGCCCGCGCACTGCTGTCACGTCCCGGGGTCATCGTCGCGGACGAGCCGACCGCCAGCCTCGATCGTCAGGCGGGCCATGAGGTTGCGGAGCTTCTGCTGCAGCTTTCAGCCGAGGAGGGGACGACGCTTGTCATTGTCACGCATGACGCCGCACTCGCCGAGCGCCTCGACCGCCGCATCAATCTGGCAAACGGGCGCATCGAGCAAGACAGCCAAGAGGTTGCCGTGCAATGATCACCTTCATCCTTGCCGACCTTAGACGTTTCTGGAGCGGTGCGCTCGCCATCGTGGTGCTGATTGCCCTGTCGGTCGCGCTGAGCGTGACGGTGACGCTGCAGGAGCGGGCTGTCCGGCTCGGCAGCGCGCGCGCCGCGGAAAAATTCGATTTGCTCGTAGGTGCCGCCGGCAGCGAGACGCAACTGGCGCTTTCCGCGGTTTTCCTGCAGCCGGCGCCGTTGCCGCTGATGGATGGTGCCGTTCTGTCCCGCCTCGCCAGTGATCCGCGTGTCGAACTGGCGGCACCGGTCGGCTTCGGCGATTCCGCCTACGGACATCCGATTGTCGGCACGACCACGGGCCTCATTTCGTCCCTCTCGCCCTCGCTCTCGCAAGGGGCGATGTTCGCGCGCCTCGGCGAAGCGGTTGTTGGCTCGGATGTCGCCTTGTCGACCGGCGCGGAAATCAAGCCGATGCATGGCGCGGTCGAGACCGGCGGCGAAACCCATACGGCCATTGCCTATAAGGTCACCGGCCGCATGGCGCCGACGGGAACAGCCTGGGATCGCGCCATCCTGGTGCCTATCCGTGCCGTCTGGCAGTTGCACGGGATGCATGGCGCGGACCATCACGACGATGATGGCGACGAAGCCAATGTGCATGGCGCAGCCGAGCCGCATCAGCATGACGATGGCCACGAAGAAGGCCACGACCATGAGCACGGTTATGTCGATGCCAATGCGCCGCTCGACGAGCATTTCGACGTGCAGACGCCCGGTGTTCCGGCCGTTCTGGTGAAGCCGAAGACGATTGCCGATGCCTATCGCTTGCGGCAGGAATACCGCACGGGTACGACGCTCGGCATTTTCCCGGCCGAGGTGCTGACCAGGCTCTATGCAACGCTCGGCGATGCCCGCAGCCTGCTGCTGGCGATCGCATTTGGAACCCAGGCGATCGTGATTGCCGCGATCGTGCTGGTCACCATCATGCATGTCGGCTCGCGGCGCCGGCAGATCGGCGCCTTGCGAGCGCTTGGAACACCGGTCCGCTCGATCGTCACGCTCGTCTGGGGCGAGCTCTTCGTCCTGTTCGCCGCCGGCATCCTGCTCGGTATCGCGCTCGGCTACACGGCAGCGCTGGTTATCTCCGTCAAGCTGGCGGCAGCGACCGCCGTGCGTCTGCCCGTCGGTTTCTCTTTCGATGATCTCTGGCTTGTCGGAGGCTTTGCAGGCGTTGCCGCGATCATCTCCATCGTGCCGGCGTTCAGCGCGCTACGCTCCAGCCCGGCTGCCGCACTGCGCGCCTAAGCAAGTCTAGTCGTCTGTAAATCGGCGATGCGTCGCTGCGCTTCTGGCCACGTGCTCATAAATCCCCGTCATCAAGTCCAGTGTGCTGGACGCTTCCTCCAAACGGCGGCCCATGTTCGGGACGCCTTGCACAGCT
>Ga0268256_1000853_pt1 | contig 21421 bp, 18 predicted proteins | sample AgamicAtAmrz_FD_200247 | JGI IMG/M metagenome (GOLD analysis project Ga0268256, IMG submission 200247) | Agave microbial communities from Guanajuato, Mexico - At.Am.rz (v2) (version 3) | ecosystem: Host-associated > Plants > Roots > Rhizosphere | place: Guanajato, Mexico | collected 2012-06-07
TCCGGTGAGTTGTTTATGACGCCTTAATAACCCTGCTCCGGTGGTGAAAATCGCCTTGGCAGGGCTGCTGCCTGTCGCCGCCTGAGACGCCGCAACAAAAAAAGGTGCGCCAGAGCGCACCAGATGGAACAACATCAATAGCGTCGGGGCAGCATCACCCCTTGCCTTTAACACTACTGATAAAGGTTTGCCTCGCAGAGGTGGAACCCAGCCGCTCGGCTTCATCCAGCAGTTTCAGCGCCTTGTCGATGTTGCCGCTGTTCACTGCCTGGGTGATCTTCTGATTAAAGTAATGCTCGGTGTCGCTCATGATGGGTTCAGCACGGGCTTTTGGCGCGGCCGCGGCGGCCGGAGCAGGCGCTGCGCTGTAGGCCGTTGCCGCCGGCGCACTGTTACCCACCGTGACCGGGCCTGGCCCGGATGAGCCAAACAGCGGCCCGACCAGAATCGAGGAGCCGGAACTGGTCTGCATTTTCAGCTTAATCGTGCCTTCACGGCTGTGGCTGGCAACAGGATCGGGGATATCCGGTACGGCATGACCGGTGCCCTGGGCATAGGCTTTGGCCGGATCGAGCAGTGTGGTGGTCTGTGTCAGGTCGCTGTCGGTGGTGAACACCAGCAGGTAAATCTTTTGCTGACCCAGCGCTGGCGTAAGTTTCATCACGCCTTCCAGCCGATCCGCCGTCATCACACCCGGCTTCTGATAGGTAAAGTAGCGGCTCGGAAACCAGGCCGCCGGACGCAGATTTTCATCCAGCACCAGCACGTTAGGTGCGAAAACCTGACCGTTCTCCACAAGGCTGCTCAACGTCAGCGTCAGTTCGCCAATCGTGGCGGGCAGACTGTAGGCCGCGACCGGCCCGGCAATGTGTGGCGCGTTCAGCGTCTGGCCGCTATTAGCCAGTTTAGTGGTCTGGGTCTGAGAGGCCGCCAGCGGCTGCCAGCTCAGGCGTTGTAACGTTTCGGGAGCCACGATGGGTGCAGCGGAGAGATCCTGCGGCACCAGATTAACATCGGCCAGGGCAGGCAGAGCGTGCCCTGTCAGCAGTGCCGCACTCAGGCAGAGTGCAGCCAGTTTTTTCATTTTCATTATGCGTACCTTATTGCATGTCGCGGTGTGAACCAGGCAATGGCACACCACGACCAAAAAGATCCCTCAGGCGCGAGGCCGCGCCTGTCAGAAAAGGTTTACCACCAGATTTCCATCTGCGCGCCGAAGGTGACTTCGTCGTTGTTGCCACGGCTGTTAGTCAGGATGCCGTTGCCGGTGGAGTCAGCAGAGGCGAAGGTAGTGAGATCGCCGGCGTTGTCTTTGCTGTAGCCCCACTTCTCATCCCATTTGGCGTAGGTTGCGAACAGACGCAGCGCCGGTCGTGACCAGATGCTGTCACCCGCCTGCCACTGCTGCGCCAGCGTCACTTTGTACTGTCCATTACGCTCGCCGGCCTGCTGGGATTTCACGTTGTCATAGCCCAGCTCCAGCAACGTACTCATGATTGGCGTCCATTTGTACATCGGGCGCACACCGACGGTGTACCACTCGGTGCCGCGGTTATTGTCCAGATCGATGTTCTGATACATGGCGACGTACATCAGGTCCCAGCGTTCCGCCAGCGAGATCGCGCCGTGATCGAGAATACGATACATGTCACCGTTGTTATTTAGACTGGTGCCCTGCGGCACGCCTTTGCCCTGCGAGGTCAGCGCGTCGGTCGCGTATTGCAGCACAAACTTGTTGTAGCCTTTCAGCATGCTCTGGGTATGTTCAGCCGTGAACATCCAGCCATCTTTCGATGCACCATCTTCCAGACGGTAGTCATCACGGGCATTGGCCCGACCGTAATCAACACCCAGTTCCAGCACGCCATCCGTGTTAGTTTCCAGACCGGCCAGACGCACATCAAACACATCGTTGGCGGTGCTGGTGGCGAAGTCGCGGATACGGTCGCTGGAGAAGGTATAAGAGCCGCCGGCTTCAGACGAACGGGTTGCGGCGAAAGAGAGCTTACCGAAGCCCAGATCAACATCTTCCAGACCCGCGCCCGGACCGGAGATATCCCAGTAGTAGAAGTCGATCATGTGAACATCATGACGCTGATAGAAACGCTTACCGGCCCAGATGGTTGAACCTGGCAGCGCGTCGATCAGGTTTTTACCTTTAACGTTGGCTTCGCGGAAGGCGGGTGAGGTCGCTTCCCAGTCATTCTGCTGCGCCACGGAGTAAGCCACGTTGGTGTCGAAATAGAAGCTTTTGTCGCCCTCTTTCCACACTTCCTGGCCTAATTTCAGTTCGGCGTAGGTTTCACATTCGTTACCCAGACGGTACTTACTTTGAGCGCCGGTCGCCTGGAAACATTGCTGCTCGCCACCGCTGCCGGTCCAGCCAATGCCGGAACGGGCGTAACCGGTAAAATCAACCGCCATCGTCGGGGCGGAGAGGGTTCCCACCGCGACGGCAACGGCAATGGGAAGTTTGCGCAGAGTTAACATTTTCTATCTCCTGAGGTCATTGCTTTTATTGTTTTTGGCAGGGCTATACACCCGGCTCCTGATACAGCCTGCGGCACGCGCTCCCGTCCTCGCGGAACAGGTGACAACGCTCGGGCGGCAGGCCAATACCGAGGATGGCGCCCTCTTTTACCAGCACGACGTCCTCCTGGCGGTAGACCAGGTTCTGACGGATAGCGGGAATCTCGATGTGAATCTGTGTTTCATGGCCCAGCTGTTCCACCACCTGCACTTCCCCTTCCAGGGTGACGTCGGCGATATCGCTGGAGAGCAGATGTTCCGGGCGAATGCCCAGTGACATATTGCTGCCAACCTGGACCCCGGCGCTGTCCACCGGCAGCCAGACCAGCTGCTGATTCGGCAGCCGCACCTGCACCTGATCGATGGCGGTGGCAGTCACTTTGACCGGCAGGAAATTCATTTTGGGTGAGCCGATAAACCCGGCGACAAAGCGGTTGGCGGGATAGTGATACAACTCAAGCGGCCTGCCGACCTGCGCAATGCGACCGGCGTCCAGCACCACAATCTTGTCAGCCAGCGTCATCGCTTCGATCTGATCGTGGGTGACGTAAATCATGGTGCGCTTCAGGCGCTTATGCAGACGGGAGATCTCAATGCGCATCTGAACGCGCAGTGCCGCGTCGAGGTTCGACAGCGGTTCATCCAGCAGGAAGACGCGCGGCTCCGCCACCAGCGTGCGACCAATCGCCACGCGCTGACGCTGTCCGCCAGAGAGGGCTTTGGGACGGCGATCAAGCAGGTGAGCCAGTTGCAGAATCTCAGCGACCTGATTGACGCGCTGATGGATCTCCGCTTTTTTCACCCCGGCCAGCTTCAGGCCGAAAGACATATTCTCCGCCACCGACAGATGGGGATAGAGCGCATAAGACTGAAACACCATGCCGATGCCACGTTCAGCAGGCGGCACCTCATTCATGCGCCGGTCGCCGATTAACAGTTCGCCGCTGGTGATGGTTTCCAGCCCGGCAATCATGCGCAGCAGCGTCGATTTGCCACAGCCCGACGGGCCAACGAAAACAACAAATTCCCCTTCACGAATAGTGAGATCGATATCTTTCGACACCACCGTATCGCCCCAGGCTTTTGTGACATTGCGTAGCACAACGCTCGCCATGATCCCTTCCCTCTTAGCTGCAATTCGTGTCTGCCGGGCGGCAGACGGGTTCCGGGGCTCACTATGCGAGAGGAAACAGGGAGTAACATCCTCCGCCGCAACGCAATCTGCTGGGGGAGGAGGCGGGAGGAGGAGAAACGCGGGCTGACGCGGCAGGCCGCGCGCTGCCGCGCTTTTTTGTGATCGCTGACGCAGACCTGCAGGATTTTTTACCGCTCCAGCACGCGCTTAAGGCGCTTTTTGCCAGTGCGATCACAGCGATTACACCAGGGGCGTAGAGCGCAGGAGGATGAGATGCCGGTGTGGATACGCACAATGATGCCGACAGAGCATTCACCACTTCCGCTAACAGGATGGATTTATGACGATGAAAACCGGAGCACGAATTCTGGCCCTTTCTGCCCTCTCTGCCGTGCTCTTTTCAGCAGGCGCGATGGCAAAAATCGAGGAAGGTAAACTGGTCATCTGGATCAACGGTGACAAGGGGTATAACGGCCTGGCCGAAGTGGGTAAGAAATTTGAGCAGGAGACCGGTATCAAAGTCACGGTCGAACATCCTGACAAAATGGAAGAGAAGTATCCGCAGGTCGCAGCGACCGGCGATGGCCCGGATATTATCTTCTGGGCGCATGACCGTTTTGGCGGCTACGCGCAGTCGGGCCTGCTGGCGGAGGTGACACCGGATGCCAGCTTCCGCGAGAAGATTTTCCCATTTACCTGGGACGCGGTGCGCTTCGACGGCAAGCTGATCGGCTATCCGATTTCCGTTGAGTCGCTGTCACTCATCTACAACAAAAAGCTGCTGCCAACTCCGCCAAAAACCTGGGAAGAGATGGCCGCGCTCGACAAGCAACTGCGGGCCAAAGGCAAAAGCGCCATCATGTTTAACCTGCAGGAGCCCTACTTCACCTGGCCGCTGCTGGCGGCGGGCGGGGCTTATGCCTTTAAGCTGACCGACGGGCACTATGACGTGAAGGATGTCGGCGTTGATAACGCCGGGGCGAAAGCGGGCATGCAGTTCCTGGTCGATCAGGTTAAAGCCAAAACCCTGAATGCGGACACCGATTACTCGATTGCCGAAGCCGCCTTCAACAAGGGCGAAACCGCCATGACCATCAATGGTCCGTGGGCATGGGGCAATCTGGATAAGAGCGGCATCGACTATGGCGTTACAGAACTGCCGACGCTGAACGGAAAACCGTCTAAAGCCTTTGTCGGCGTACTGAGCGCCGGGATCAACGCCGCCAGTCCGAATAAAGAGCTGGCGAAAGAGTTCCTGGAGAACTATCTGCTGACCGATTCCGGGCTGGAAACGGTCAACAAAGACAAGCCGCTGGGTGCCGTGGCGCTCAAATCTTACCAGCAGACGCTGGAGAAAGATCCGCGTATAGCCGCCACCATGAGCAACGCGAAACAGGGCGACATCATGCCGAACATCCCGCAGATGGCGGCCTTCTGGTACGCGATGCGCACCGCGACCCTGAACGCGCTGGGCGGACGTCAGAGCGTTGACGCCGCACTGAAAGATGCCCAGGCCCGTCTTAAGAAGTAATTCTCCCTTTTGCAGCCGGGGCAACCCGGCTTGAGTGATCGTTAAGGAAAACCGCATCATGTCAGGAAAACCGAAAACGCGCAGTCTGCTGCTGAAAAGCGTTCTCATCGGGCTCTGCTGTCTGCTGGTCGGCTATCTGCTGGTGCTGATGTACGCGCAGGGCGAATATCTGTTTGCGCTGCTGACGCTGATCCTCAGCGCGACCGGACTGTGGATTTTTGCTAACCGTCGTGCCTATGCGTGGCGCTATGTCTATCCCGGCGTCGCCGGCATGGCGCTGTTTGTGTTGTTCCCCCTCGCCTGCACCATCGCTATCGCCTTCACCAACTACAGCAGCAGTAACCAGCTTACCTTTGAGCGGGCGCAACAGGTGCTGCTGAGCCGCACCTTCCAGTCGGGTGAGGCGGTGAATTTTTCACTCTTCCCGGCGGGCGATCGCTGGCAGCTGGTGCTGAACGATGGCAAAGACAATTTTGTCTCTCCGCCATTTGCATTTGGCGCAGATCAGACACTAAAAATGGCCCCCGCGGCACTCCCTGCAGCCGAACGTGCCACCTTCAGGGTGATCACCACCCACCGTCAGGCGCTGAGCCAGATCCGCGCCGAGCTGCCGGATGGCCGTCAGCTGCGCATGAGTTCGCTGCGTCAGTTCTCCGGTACCCAGCCGCTCTATCGGGCTGGCGCGCAGGATGAGCTGATTAACCAGCAGAGCGGCACGCGCTACCGCGCCAATCCGCAGACCGGTTTTTATCAGGCCATCAACGCAGACAATAACTGGGGCAACGAAACGCTGAGTCCCGGATTTACCGTCAATACCGGCTGGAAAAACTTCGTGCGGGTCTTTACCGACGAAGGAATTCAGAAGCCGTTCCTGGCGATATTTGGCTGGACGCTGCTCTTCTCGCTGATCACGGTCGTTCTGACCGTGGCAGTGGGGATGGTGCTGGCCTGTCTGGTGCAGTGGGAGGCATTACGCGGCAAAGCGGTCTATCGGGTGATGCTGATTCTGCCTTATGCCGTTCCGGCGTTTATCTCAATTCTGATTTTCAAGGGGCTGTTCAACCAGAGCTTTGGTGAGATCAACGTGATGCTGAGCGCGCTGTTTGGTGTAAAACCCGCCTGGTTCAGCGATCCGACGCTGGCACGCACCATGCTGATTATCGTCAACACCTGGCTCGGCTATCCCTACATGATGATCCTGTGCATGGGGCTGCTGAAAGCCATTCCCGACGACCTCTATGAAGCCTCGGCGATGGACGGTGCCGGACCGCTACAGAACTTCTTCCTGATTACGCTGCCGCTGCTGCTGAAGCCGCTGATGCCGCTGATGATTGCCAGCTTTGCCTTTAACTTTAATAACTTTGTGCTGGTGCAGTTGCTGACTAACGGCGGACCGGATCGTCTCGGCACCACCACGCCAGCCGGTTACACCGACCTGCTGGTCAACTATACCTGGCGTATCGCCTTTGAAGGCGGTGGCGGGCAGGACTTTGGTCTGGCAGCGGCGATTGCCACGCTGATCTTCCTGCTGGTGGGTGCGCTGGCGGTGATTAACCTGAAAGCCTCGCGGATGAAATTCGATTAATAGCCTGATGGACCAGGCGCTAAGGAGTTGTTATGGCTATGGTACAACCCAAATCGCAACGGTTGCGTCTGCTGACCACGCATCTGCTGCTGCTGTTATTTATTGCCGCGATTCTGTTTCCGCTGCTGATGGTGATCGCGATTTCCCTGCGAGCCGGTAACTTTGCCACCGGCAGCCTGATCCCGGAGCAGATTTCCTGGGAGCACTGGCGGCTGGCGCTGGGTTTTAGCGTTGAACATGCCGACGGACGGGTGACGCCGCCGCCCTTCCCGGTGCTGCTGTGGTTATGGAACTCGATTAAGATTGCGGCTATCAGCGCGCTGGGCATCGTGGCGCTCTCCACCACCTGCGCCTATGCGTTTGCCCGTATGCGCTTTACCGGTCGCGCCAGCCTGCTGAAAGGGATGCTGATTTTCCAGATGTTCCCGGCGGTGCTGTCGCTGGTGGCGCTTTATGCGTTATTTGATCGTCTCGGCCAGTATCTGCCCTTTATCGGGCTGAATACCCACGGTGGAGTGATCTTCGCCTATCTGGGCGGCATTGCGCTGCATGTCTGGACCATTAAGGGCTATTTCGAAACCATCGATGGGTCACTGGAAGAGGCCGCCGCGCTGGATGGCGCAACGCCGTGGCAGGCGTTCCGGCTGGTGCTGCTGCCGCTGTCGGTGCCGATTCTGGCGGTGGTGTTTATTCTGGCGTTTATCGCCGCGGTAACTGAAGTGCCGGTCGCCTCGCTGCTGCTGCGCGACGTCAACAGTTATACCCTGGCGGTGGGGATGCAGCAGTATCTCAATCCGCAGAACTACCTGTGGGGAGATTTTGCCGCGGCGGCGGTGCTCTCCGCGATTCCGATTACCCTGGTTTTCCTGCTGGCACAACGCTGGCTGGTAAGCGGACTAACCGCGGGCGGGGTGAAAGGCTAAACGATCATCATTGTACGTTGCCACTGCTTACACAACGCCTGTTGTGGTTGAATGATTCGGCGGCCTGCGGGCCGCCTTTTTTATGCTAATCCGCTTCTGACGCCAGGCTGCCCGCCACCAGCGCCATCACCATAGCCGCTATCGCCTGCTGGCCTTCAGGCTTGCTGATATCATCGCGTGCCACCGCGCCTGCGATGGCATCCGCGCCCCCCAGCAGCCCCCACATGCCGGCTTCCGCAATACCGCTGCTGCCAGCAAAAGGCGCAAGCCAGCGCTGACAGCGGGCAATAAAATCGAGCTGATAGTGGCGTTTGACGGCGGCCAGTTCCGGTGAGGTACTGAGCGCGGACAGCAGTTCGGGGATTTCGCGCCCCTCCGTCATCACACAATCGACATAACAGGCCGCGAGCACGTCCGCTTTTTCTGGTAATTGCATCGGCGCGGCATCCATCGCCGCATTCATCCGCTCGCTCTGGCAGCGATCAAAATCGTCATACAACGACGCCAGCAACCCATGACGGGTGGTGAAATGATCATAAACCACCGGTTTACTGACTCCCGCGGCGTCGCCGACCCGTGCCAGCGTCAGCGCCTCGCTGCCTTCCGTCTGCATTATCTGCCACGCGACGTCTGACAACTGCCTGCGTCGGGCCTCGCGTGACAGACGCTTGCGGGGTGTTTTTTCAACGGTCATGTTTTTCCTGATGGGCGAACAGACGCTGGCCCAGAGTCTGCGCCAGCTGATAGTGCGACTCAGGATAACCTTCATCGCCAATGAGTAACAGCTCACTGGTCACCACCGGCGCACCGCAATAGTCAAAGATGCCGTTTTCAATCTGATTACGCATGCTGGCGAAATAGCCGCGCCGCAGAAAGGTTCGGGTGTCCGCCGCGCCAATCGCCAGCAGATGCACAGGCAGATGGCCAAGGCGTTTAATTATCCGGCCATCCTGTTCGCTGAAGGCCCAGTCCTGGATAAACACCCGGTCGATCCAGCCTTTTAGCTGTGCCGGGAATGACCACCAGTAAATCGGATAGACCAGTACCAGCGCATCGGCGCGGTCCAGTCGCTGCTGTTCCGCCAGCACTTCGGGCGATGCCATAGCCTGACCGTTGAAACGTCTATGATCATCGAGCGTGAAGCGCGGATCAAACCCTTCTGCCGCCAGATCGGCCTTTTCAACCGTATGGTGCCCTGTCGAGATTATGCCCTGCGCCAGCTGGTCCGCCACGTGGTGGGAATGCGCATCCTGATTAGGATGGGAAGTCACTATGAGTGCATGCATCGTTGTCACCTTACCTGATTAGCCATTAAGCTACTAAAGGTAAGTTACTATTGGTAGGTTAGCAAGCGACAACGTCTGTTCTCCTGACTCAGCGCATTTACGGTTTAAACGCAGCCGTCGCCAGCAGAGCCTGCTCCAGTTGATGAGGGTCGAAGGTAAAGGGAAGATGCGTCAGGCTGGCGGCGGGAAAACGGGTTTGCTGCGCGATCTGCCGCACGCTGTCGGCGTCGATAGCCGCGGGCAGCGTCAGGGGCGAGTGGAAACGGCGCAGCAGCGACAGCAGTTCCGGCTCGACCTGTTTGCCCTGCTGTTCAATCCAGGACTGGATCAGCAGGCTGAAACTGACCTTTTCGCCGTGTAGCCAGTGATGCAGCTCCGGCTGGTGCGTCAGACGGTCGTGGATAACATGGGCAAAGCCGGGCGTCGCCATTGCATCCTGAATACTGTTCGCCAGTCCCGCCAGCACAATGTTGGCTTCAATTACCTTCTCCAGCGACGGTGTCACCTGTCGGGCGAGGTTGTCGGCCACCGCCGATTCACCCCAGCGTTTCAGCACCGTCACCGCCTGCCAGGCGGCGGCGACTTTAAGATCCAGCGCCATCCGGTGCGGCGTCTGTCGCTGATAAGGTTCAAATTCAAACCATTTCGCCAGCGCGTCCACAATACCAGACCGCAGGTAGCGAACGTCGCTGCGGGCAATCACTTCGCTGTCCACAAGAATCCATTCCGGCATGGCGTTAAGTGGCTGACTGCGAAGATGCCCGCCCTGCTCGTTATAGATTATTGCCAGCGGAGACCAGGCCGCGCAGGTGGCAGCCAGCGTGGCGAAGTTGACCAGCCGCACATCCGGCAGGGCATTATTGACCGCTTTGGCACAGTCCAGCACCCGCCCACCCCCGACGGCCAGAATCAGGGTGGCTCCGTGCGTCTGCACCTGCTGTTGCAGGGCCGCAACCGCCACATCGGTGCATTCACCGGTCAGCATGTCGAGCTGCCAGCGGATACCTGCCTGTTTCAGGCTGATGGTCAGTGCCGGATTCACCGCCTGCCAGGCTTTCGGCGAGGTGAGGATGTGAATATGCGAGGCCAGCGGCCGGATAATCTCACCCACTTCAGACCGGAGTCCTGACCGTTGCAGATAGCCTTTCGGCGACATTACACGAAACATCGTTGCCCCTTAACGCCGATAAGCCAGCGAACGCACCAGGCGGTCACCGAGTTTCTGAATCAGCATTACCAGCGCCAGCAGCACCACAATGGTGGCCGCCATGATCTGATTATCGAAGCGCTGATAGCCGTAGCGAATCGCCAGATCGCCCAGTCCGCCACCGCCGACCACACCCGCCATCGCCGAGAAGCCAATCAGCATTACAAGCGTCAGGGTTACACCCGCCACCAGCGCAGGGAGTGCTTCCGGCAGCAATACGCGGCTGACGATATGCCACAATGTGCCGCCCATCGAGACCACTGCCTCAATGCGACCGCGATCGACCTCATCCAGCGCATTCTCGACAATGCGGGCAAAGAAGGGAAATGCCCCCAGCGTAATTGGCACAATGGCCGCCGTGCTACCCAGCGTGGTGCCAACCAGCAGCCGCGTAAAGGGGATCAACGCAATCAGCAGCACCACAAATGGCAACGCACGTCCGGTGTTCACCAGCGCATTGAGCAGCAGTGAAATCGTGCGGTTGGGGAGAATGCCCTGAGGCCGAGTCAGAAACAGCAGCACGCCCACCGGTAAACCTATCGCAACCGTAAAAAGGGCCGCCAGCAACACCATATATAACGTTTCGCCTGTGGCGTTTAACAGCAGTTCCTGAAACCGATCGCTACTCATGCTACGCATCGGGTTAATGCCTCTCGCTGATATTTTTCAATAAACGCCCGGTCCGCTTCGCCATCCTTCAGCAGCATTTTGCGCAGGCGTCCCTCTTCGCGTCCCATGATCTGGCTCAGCGTGCCGCTCTCGACCAACTGGCCATTCTCCAGCAGCGCCGCACCGTCACAGATACGCTTTACTACCGCCATTTCATGGGTAATCAACACAACTGTGATATTGAGCTGCTGCTGAATATCGGCCAGCAGATCGAGAATCGAGGTGGTGGTTTCAGGGTCCAGCGCGCTGGTCGCCTCATCGCACAGCAGATAACGCGGTCGTGCGGCCAGCGCGCGGGCGATGCCGACACGCTGTTTCTGTCCACCGGAGAGCTGCGACGGCCAGGCGGCCGCAAAGGACTCCAGCCCCACCAGTTTCAACAGCGAGGCGACCCGCTGGCGGCGTTCCGCCTTAGGCACACCGGCAATCTCCAGCGCCAGATCGACATTGTCCTGCACGTTACGGGAATGCAGCAGATTGAAGTGCTGGAAGATCATTCCCATCTGCTGGCGCTGCTGACGCAGCTGCGCCAGGCTCAATGTGGCGAGATTCTGACCATCTATCTCAATCCGGCCGCTGGATGGACTCTCCAGTCGATTCAGGCAGCGCAGCAGCGTACTTTTGCCCGCCCCGCTCCGGCCCAGGATACCAAAGATGGTGCCCTCTTCGATGGTCAGAGAGATATCGTCTAACGCTGGCGCAGGTGCGCCAGCGTAGTGTTTGCTGAGATGACTGAGCTTAATCATGCTGCTGGTCCGCGACCGGAATCACAGAGCCCTGATAGGTTTTACGGATGAACTCCGCCACCTGCGGCGAGCGCAGATCTTTCGCCAGCTGAATCACTCGCGGATCTTTCGCCAGTTCAGGCGTGGTCACCAGCAGGTTGGCGTAAGGGTTATGCGCCGCGGACTCCAGCCCCAGCGCATCTTTCGCCGGATTCAGGCCCGCTTCCAGGGCATAGTTGCCGTTGATAATGGCGGCATCAACGTCATCCAGTGAACGTGGCAGCTGCGGCGATTCAATCTCAACAATTTTAATTTTCTTCGGGTTTTCACTGATATCTTTCGGCGTCACCAGCGTCGAACCCGCCTCGCCCTGCGCGTTAAGTTTAATCACCCCTTTGTCCTGCAACAGCCACAGTGCGCGGCTCAGGTTGGTGGTGTTGTTCGGCACGGCAATGCTCGCGCCCTCTGGCAACGCTGCCAGCGATTTCACCTTACGCGAGTAGATCCCCAGCGGCTCAATATGCACACTGGCGACCACCGCAAAGGTTTTCCCCAGCGCTTTCTCCTGATCTTTTAAATAAGGCAGATGCTGGAAGTAGTTGGCATCGACATCCCCGGATGCCAGCAGTTCATTGGCATTCACGCCCCCGCTCAGCTCAACAATTTTGATATCCAGTTTCGGATCCAGAGTTTTGACATACTCAAGAATTTCCGCATGCGGCAGCGGATCGGCCGCCACGCGCAGCGGTGCAGCCTGTAAACTTTGAGCAATCAGCAGTGAAAGACCAGCCAGAACCAGAAAGCGCTTTTTAATCATCATCATTTATCTCTTATCGTTATCAGTCGTAGTTTTAATGGGTGTTGTGTTCGGGATAGAAACGCTGGGCAACTTCCGGATGCGAACGCAGCCGGCCTTTGAGGTAGTTCCAGCCCACTTCACGCAGGAGCGGGTTAAGCGGATCGCTGCTTGGTCCCTGCGCCAGCTCAGCCAGCTGCGGGGGAAGCTGATAGATTGGCACGACGGCGTCGAGCTGTGCGCCAAGGAAGAAGGCGATGGATAACCGCTCATTGTTCTGCTGCGGCGACACCACGCGGTGTACCGTCGCGCGCAGATAGCCGTTGGTCGCCAGCTCCAGCAGTTCGCCAATGTTGACCACAAACGCGCCCGGCAAAGGTGAGGCATCGATCCAGTTGTCCGGCGTCACTTCAACCTGCAAGCCCGGCTGGTCGTCCTGCAACAACATGGTCAGGAAACCCGAATCCTTGTGTGCACCTACACCCTGGCGTGATTCACCCTCGGTGCGGCCCGGATAGCGGATCAGTTTGATGTGTTCGTTGGGATAGTCGCCGTAAAGGTTATCGAAGGCGTTACGTGGCAGGTTCAGCGCTTCGGCAAAAGCACGCAGCAGCTCCAGCGCCACGGCAGTCATCTGCTGCTGCCAGCGGGTCACCACCGTCTGCAATTCAGGCAAGGCTTTAGGCCACTGATTCGGCCCCTGCATCCGTTGCCAGGTCGGGGAGTCGGCGGTGACGGGCAGCGCTTCGCGCTCTGCGCCAATATCGAACTGCTCACGATAGTCGGGCTGGCTGCGGGTGATTTCCACGCCCGCCAGGTTGTAACCACGAAAATGCGGTGAGTTGGCCATGGCGACCGCCGTTTTGTCCGCCTGCGGCAGAGCAAAAAACGTCCGCGCGACCCGCTGAACCTCATCCAGTAATTCACGGTCGATACCGTGATTAATTAAGTAGAAGAAACCGACATCACGCGCGGCCTGGCTTAATTTTTCCAGAACCTGTCGCTGCTGCTGTTGATTACCTGACAATAATGCGAAATCAATGACCGGCAATTCTGATGGGGTTAACGCACTCATGATTAACACTCTGTTGGCATAGAATCGTTTTACCTTGCCATTTCAGTTATGCGTTAACTACCAACTAATCCTGCTATGGATATGCGGTGGATGGGAATATCCCACCGCCCCTTAAGTCCCCGCCCGCAGATTACTCTGTGGTCGGGATCACAAATTCCGGTGGCGACCACGCTGTGATTTCAGGCAGGGTCTCGTGATAAAGCGCAATTTCTACAAAACAGGTCTGCGCGCTGCACCCCTGGCCCAGTCGTGAACTGCCGCGATCCTGGGTCAGCACATTAGGGTTGCCATGTTTATCCAGCGGCTTGCCCTCCTGTTGTACGAGCGGGTCATACCAGGCCCCGGTCGACATCTGCACTACCCCCGGCAGGATATCCTGCGTCAGATGCACGCCCGCCAGCAGTGCACCGCGTCCGTTAAACACTTTCACGATGCTGTTTTCCTCAATGCCGCGCGCAGCCGCATCTTCAGGGTGCATCCAGAGCGGCTCGCGCCCGGCAATTTTAGTGGCCCGGCTGACCCGGCCATGATCGTACTGGCTGTGCAGCCGGGTTCGCGGCTGGCTGGAGAGCAGATGCAACGGCCACTGCTGCTTCTCCTGCTGCTGAGCCTGATATTCCGGCGGATACCAGAAGGCAAAACCGGGCGCTTCTTCATAGCCAAAGTCAGCCACCCGCTGCGAAAAGAACTCAATTTTTCCTGAAGGTGTGCTGAGCGGGGCCGACTCCGGGTTATCGCGGAACGCTTTGAGCAGGATCTGCGGTGTGTCAGGCGCGGGATATTCCACCATGCCCTGTGACCAGAAGGCCTCAAAGGGCGGCAGTTCGATGCCCTGCGCCGCTGCGCGTGGCCGGGAGTCTTCGTAGATGGCTTCAAGCCACTGGCGCTCATCACGCCCCTGGGTAAAGGCATCAGCAAAACCGAGCCGCTGCGCCAGCTCAGCAAAGATGGCGTAATCCGATTTTGCCGCCCCAAATGGCGGCAGATGCTGCGGCATGGCAATAATAAAGCCGTCGTTGCTGGCGCTGCCGATATCCTCACGCTCCAGCGAAGTGGTGGCGGGCAGCACGATATCGGCAAATCTGGCCTGCGCCGTCCAGAACTGCTCATGCACAATCACGGTATCTGGCTGCTGCCATGCGCGTATCAGCTTGTTGATATCCTGATGATGATGGAAGACGTTGCCGCCCGCCCAGTAGACCAGCCGGATGTCGGGATAGGTTCGCTGCTGGCCGTCAAACGCGTAGAGACCGCCGGGATTAAGCAGCATGTCGGCGATACGCGCCACCGGTATAGTCTGCTGTACTGCATTATGGCCGGCAGGCAGCCGGGGCCCGGAGAACTGTCGCCGGGCGGCACCCGCCAGATTGGTTGAGGCGTAACCAAACCCCAGCCCGCCGCCGGGCGTGCCAATCTGCCCCAGTAGCGCAGTGGTGGCGACGGTGGCCCAGAACGTCTGCTCGCCCTGTCGCGCACGCTGCACTGACCAGGCAATATTGACCATCGTTTTATGAGCCGCCATCTGTCGTGCTAACCCGCGAATCTGATCGGCTGCCAGCCCGGTCAGCGGCGCGGCCCATTCGGGCGTTTTGACGAGACCGTCATGCTCACCCTGCAGATAAGCCGCGTAGGTCTCAAAGCCCACGGTATAGCGCGACACAAAGGCCGCGTCATACAGGGATTCCGCAATCAATACCTGCCCGATGGCGAGCAACAATGCCGTATCGGAGCCGGGCCTGATTGCCAGCCACTCCGCGTCGGCCACCCCGGCGAGATCGTTTCTGACCGGACTGATGTTGATAAAGCGGGTGCCATTCTGCCGCAGTGTGGTCAGCCAGTGGGCCAGCGCATGATCGTTAGCCCCACCGCCATTGACCTGCGCATTGCGCAACGGCAATCCGCCAATCGCCACGAACAGTTCACAATGCTCCGCCAGTACCGGCCAGTGAGTATGGTGACGTTGTAACTCATCCAGATTACCGATGATGTGCGGCAGCGTGCGTTCACCGGCCGCAATGCTGTAGGTATTGGTGCTGGCGGTGTAGCCGCCGTAGTGGTTAAAGAAGCGGTGCAGCTGGCTCTGGGCATGATGAAATCGTCCGGCGCTGGACCAGCCATATGAACCGGCATAGATCGCCTCATTGCCGTGCCCGGTTTTCACCCGCGCCAGCTCCTCCGCCACCAGCTGCAGCGCCACTTCCCAGCTGACCTCGACAAACGGCTCTTTACCGCGTCCGCTGCGTGAAGCGCTTCTGTTCTGCAGATAGCCGAGCCTGACCGCCGGATTTCTGACCCGGGTTTCACTCTGCACCGCGCCCGGCAGCGACTGCCCGATGGCAGAAGGATTACGGTCCCACGCCACCGGCCTGACCGACGTCAGCGTATCGCCGTCGGTGATGACGTGATAGGTGCCCCAGTGCATTACCGCTAAATCATTCTTCTTCATGGTTTACTCGCGTCGGATACGGCGTGAAATACGCGTCCCCAGGGTTTGCAGAAGCTGGACAATAATAATGAGAACCAGCGCAGTCGAAATCGTGGCAAAGGCGTCAAAGCGCTGATAACCGTAGGTAATGGCGAGGTCGCCGATGCCGCCGCCACCCACCGTGCCCGCCATCGCCGTGGCGCCCAGCAGTCCGATGGTGGCGGTGGTCAGCGCCAGCACCAGTGAAGAAGCGGCCTCCGGCAGCATGAAATACCAGATAGTCTGCAGCGTGGTAGCCCCCATCGCATTAGCTGATTCCAGGATACCTTCGTCTACCTCCAGCAGCGCGCTTTCCACCAGCCGCGAGATATAAGGCGCAATAAAGATCACCAGCGGCACAATGGCGCCCGCCGTACCAATCGTCGTGTTCACCAGCAGGCGCGTCAGCGGCAGGATAGTGATCAGCAGAATAATGAACGGCAGCGAACGGATAATATTCACGACGGGGTTCAGCAGCTGATGCACCAGACGCTGCGGCTGTATCCCGCCCGGACGGCAGGCCACCAGAATAATGCCCAGCGGCAGTCCCAGCAGCGAACCAAAGCCCAGTGACAGCCCCACCATAATCAGCGTGTCCTGCATCGCCGTCAGGAACTGATCGCCAGTTACAGCCGTTTCAAAGAGTTCAGACATCACTGATTTTTACTCCGGTCGCGGTGAGAAACTGAATCGCCGCCTCGCGCTGCGCGGGTTCACCTTTGATCTGTACAATCATGGAACCCAGAATGGTGCGCTGCACCTCCGTCATGCTGGCGAACAGAATATTCACCTCCACCTCATAGTTACGGATTAGCTGATTGATCACCGGCTGCTGTGCCGTGCTGCCGACAAACTCCAGCCGCAACGCGTCGGCTGCCGGATGCTCGCTGAGCAACTGAAGCGTCTGCTGTGGCAGGCGATCGTGAATGACCGACTGCACAAAGCTGGCGCTCACCGCCTGCTGCGGTTCGGCGAACAGCGTCAGGACATCGCCTTGTTCAACAATGCGCCCGTGTGCCATCACCGCCATCCGGTTGCAGATCTTCTGCACCACCGACATCTCGTGGGTGATCAGCACAATGGTGATGCCATAACGCTGATTGATTTCCTGCAACAGCAGCAGAATCTGCACCGTGGTCTGGGGATCCAGCGCGGACGTCGCCTCATCGCACAGCAGAATGGCAGGATTAGTCGCCAGCGCACGGGCAATTCCGACCCGCTGTTTCTGACCGCCGGAGAGTTCGTCCGGATAGCTGTTAGCTTTGTCGCTGAGGTTCACAAACGCCAGCAGCTCCGCCACGCGGGTGGCAATAAAATCTTTACTCCGCCCCTGCAATATCAGCGGGATGGCCACGTTATGAAATACGGTGCGGGCATTGAGCAGATTAAAGTGCTGAAAGATCATCCCAATCTGCTTTTTGACTTCAATTAACCGCTTTTTGCTGATCCCCTGTAACGCTTCACCCTGCACCTCCACCGTGCCGGTCGTCGGCGTTTCCAGATGATTAATCAGGCGCAGCAGTGTGCTTTTTCCGGCACCGCTGGTGCCGATAACGCCAAAAATATCGCCCTGGTTGATGCGCAGATTAATATCCTGCAGCGCCTGCACTTCTGTCCCGTTACGTGCAAAGGTTTTGCTGATCTGGTGAAATGCGATAGCCGTCTGACTCATTTGAAATAGTCTGGCAACAGATAGCCCGCATATTGCGCATTACTGGTGATATACGCTTTGAATTCCGGCGAGTGATAGCCGGCAATAATGTCACTGGCAAACTGAGTCTGCTTATTTTTACCCGCTACTGTTACCACGTTAATAAACTGGCTGGTTGGTGCCTCCAGTTTCAGCGCGGAATTGAGTTTCAGCCCACTTGAGACCGCGAAGTTACCCTGAATGACACCAAAATCCACATCAGGCAGTGCGCGCACCTGCTGGGCGTTATCCATCTCTTTCAGCACGATTTTGTAGGGGTTCTCCGTAATGTTTTTCTGCGAGAAGGTTGCGGCATCACTCTCCGGGCTGATTTTAAGCCAGCCTATACTCTGAAGTAACAGCGCAGCCCGATACTCATTTGAGGGCTGGTTCGGCACAGAGACCGTGCTGCCTGGCGCAGGCTGCGTCAGCGTTTTTGCGCGTTCAGAATAGAGCCCCATTGGCGGGGTCGGCACCTGCACAATACCGACGTTATCGATTCCAAGCCGATCGTTAACCGACTTCAGATAGACCGGATGCTGCATGATATTGGCGTCAATCGTGCCGCGATTAACAGCATCATTAACCTGAATGCCATCACTGAAATCTTTATATTCCAGCGTATAACCCTGCTTAATTAGCAGAGGCGCCACGCCTTTTTCAAACTGCTCTTTATACGGGCCCGGATTAAAACCAATGCGTATTTTTTTCTGGTCTGCGGCTTGCGCAGCAGAGATAAAAATCGAAACAACCGTCAGTGAAAAAATAATTCCCCGTGATGTAATGCGCATAGTGCTTCCTGATTCATTATTGTGAGAGCAATCGATTTAATCACAGCCCTTACAATCAGGAACAGGCAAAAACCGGCCCCGACTTTGGCTTATTTATGCTAACGATAGTCACTGGGTGAATATCCAGATGGCGGCAATCTTCAGCGTTATTTCTGCTAAAGAAATGAAACCCAGCTGTGTCATTCTTTTCCGCTTCACACTCTTTATTGCGGGACGGTTATGGCGGAGTTTGCAGCTTCAGATTTGGTCGCAGGGCTGGAAGAGAATCTTTTCAGCTTACTCGAGAAGCAGGCAGCAGAACTGGATGCATCGCAGTTACCGCTTATCGATCTCTCATCGGGCAGCCCACGTCAGCCTACGCCGCCTGCGGTCATCGCCTCCTTACAGGCTGCGGCGGCGCGGCCGGAAAATCATGAATATCCCTCCTTCTGGGGAAAGCCCGCCCTGCGTCAGGCTATCGCAGACTTTTACCAGCGCCACTATGGAGTCACGCTCAATCCCGATACCGAAGTTGCGCTGTTTCAGGGCGCACACATTGGCGTCAACGGCTTTCCACGCGCCCTGCTCAACCCGGGCCAGGTGTTAATCTCCACCGATCCCTGCTATCCAATCTATCGCTCAGCAGCACGCCAGGCCGGTGCCGATTTTTATGGCATTCCGCTGGAGGCGTGCAACGCTTTCCTGCCCGATTTTACCCAGGTGCCGGATGAGATTGCCGCGCGCGCCGGTCTGGTTATGCTCAACTATCCCCATAATCCTACCGGTGCACTGGCGACACCCGCGCTGTTTGCTGACTCGCTGGCCTTCGCCCGCCAGCACCATATTCCGCTGATCCATGACTTCGCCTACGCCACGCTGGGCAGTGAGTCGGGCGAGCAGCCGCTGAGTCTGCTGGCACAGCCCGATGGCAAAGAGTGGGGGGTGGAAATTTACACCCTGTCGAAAAGCGCGTTGATGGCAGGCTGGCGTGTGGGCTTTGCTGTGGGAAACGCCTCGATTATTGCGGCTTTTAAAAAACTGCATACTCACAGCTACAGCACGGTGTCTGGCGCGGTGCAGGATGCCGCCATCACCGCCTTGTCGCTTTCTGCTGAGCAACTTAACCGTCTGGTAGATCCTTATCACCAGCGGCGTCGCATGGTACTCGCCAGGCTGGCAGCGATGCACTGGCCGGTGCGCGCTCGTCAGGGCACCTTTTTCCTCTGGCTTCCTGCGCCACCCGGTTTTATCGGCGAGCAGTTCGCCAGCCTGTTACTGCGAGAGTGTCATCTGCTGGTGGCACCAGGTCACGGCTTTGGCCCCGCCGGGCAGGATTATATTCGCATCAGCCTGACCGCCAGCACGGAACAGCTGCTGCAGGCGCTGGACCGCATTGACGGGTTGAAACTGTTTAATGAGCGCAGGCGTGGCTGATGAAATCAGAGCCAGACAGCATCTGAGCCATAAAAGCGGGATATGACCAAATGTCTATGAGCGTAAGCAGGCATGATTAAGTGCAGTGTGCTGATTTTGTCAGCAAAGCCAGTTATTTCGGCTGAAAACTTGCAAAACCTTACATTCGTAGTCTAAGGTTTACCGGCTGCGGTTTCTGCCGCTTCACTTAAAAATTATTCGGCTTCTTATAGCTTTCATTTCCACGGTTTCTTCTGAACATTATTTGCGGCTGCGAAAGCTATAAGACTCCTTCATTGAAGTACCTGAGGAGAATATGGACACCAGAAACACATCGTCAGAACACCCAAAGAAACATTTCTGGAACAGGAAGCCCAAAGAGCTGACTGTTGACGACATTACCGTTATTGATAACGACATGCTGAAGCGCGCAGTTGGCGCAGCGGCGCTCGGTAATGCGATGGAATGGTTCGACTTTGGCGTATACAGCTATCTTGCCGTCATCATCGGCAAAGTCTTTTTCCCGGATGCCAACAACGCGGTGCAGCTGATTGCCACCTTTGGTACGTTTGCGGCGGCCTTCCTGGTGCGTCCGATTGGCGGCCTGGTGTTTGGCCCGCTGGGTGACCGCATCGGCCGCCAGAAAGTGCTGGCGATGACGATGATCATGATGTCGATCGGGACATTCTGCATCGGGCTGATTCCGGCCTACTCGTCGATAGGGATTATGGCCCCGATTCTGCTGCTGGTCGCGCGCCTGATTCAGGGCTTCTCGACCGGCGGTGAATATGGTGGTGCAGCGACCTTTATCGCGGAGTACTCCACTGACAAACGCCGTGGCTTTATGGGCAGCTTCCTTGAGTTCGGTACCATTGGCGGTTACCTGCTCGGGGCCAGCCTGGTCACGGTGATGACCACCGTGATGTCGAACGAGGCGATGATGTCCTGGGGCTGGCGCGTGCCGTTCTTTATCGCCGCCCCGCTGGGTCTGTTCGGCCTCTATGTCCGTCTGAAGCTGGAAGAAACCCCGGCATTCCAGCAGCACATGGAAAAGCAGGAAGCGCTGGAGCAGAGTAAACCGCGCCTGACGCTGATGCAGATGCTGAGCAAGTATCGTGCGCCTATGCTGAAATGTATCGGTCTGGTACTGCTGTTCAACGTCTCTAACTACATGCTGACCTCTTATATGCCGAGTTACCTCACCGGCGTGCTGGGACTGCCAGAGCTGAGTGGTCTGCTGCTGGTGATGGTGGCGATGTTCGTGATGATGCCGCTGACGCTGCTGTGGGGGCGCTGGACCGATCGCATTGGTCGTCGTCCGGTGATTGGCTTTGGTGCAGTAGGCCTGATCCTGCTCGCCATTCCGAGCTTTATGCTGATTGGTTCCGGTAACATGTGGGCGGTATTTGGCGGCCTGCTGATTCTGGGCGTGCTGCACACCTGCTTCAGCGGCACCATGCCTTCGACGCTGCCAGCCCTGTTTACGACGGATATTCGTTACAGCGCACTGGCTATCGGCTTTAACCTGTCGGTTTCACTGTTCGGCGGTACCACACCGCTGATTACCGCGTGGCTGGTGGATACCACCAAAAACAACATGATGCCCGCTTACTACATGATGGG
>Ga0268256_1000872_pt1 | contig 21032 bp, 18 predicted proteins | sample AgamicAtAmrz_FD_200247 | JGI IMG/M metagenome (GOLD analysis project Ga0268256, IMG submission 200247) | Agave microbial communities from Guanajuato, Mexico - At.Am.rz (v2) (version 3) | ecosystem: Host-associated > Plants > Roots > Rhizosphere | place: Guanajato, Mexico | collected 2012-06-07
TCCGCAATGCGCTGATGCCGGCGCTGCGGATCGCCGAGCACGTGATACGCGTGACGCAAGCGCCGCCGCGTGATCTGCCGCATCACGCCGCCCTCTTCCTTGAACAACTGATAGAGCCGCGCCCGCGACACGCCGATGTCGCGGCAGATCCGCTCGGGCGTGAGGTCCGGCTCCAGCAAATGCAGGTCGATGTAGCGACGCACGCGATCGACCAGCGCATGGTCGATCGGGCCGCGTGCGTCGTTCAACGCCTGCGCGCTCGGCGACACCGCCGCGGCCAGCAGCAACAACATCGACTGGACGATGCTCGGCACGTCCTGCATGCGCAGGTTCGGCAGGTTGCGGAACAGCGACAGCATCTGGTCGGCGACCAGCCGGCCCACGCCGCTCGTCAGCGTCTGGCCGTGCGCCTGGGCTGCATGGGCCGGCAGCAGATAGCGGGGGACGACGAGGCTGATCACGTCGCCGGCCTCGACCTTGCAGTCGTTGATCTGCGCGACGTCGTAGACGAACAGGTCGCCGGCGCTCTTGATCAATGCGGGCCCACCGGTATGGCTCGCCAGCCGGCCGCCGAGCAGCAGCGTGAAGCGGATCGAATCCTGTCCGTCGAGCCGGATTCGCCGCGGCGTCCGGCGGACCGTATAGGTCGGCGCGCGCGAGTGCCAGTGCCGGCCGGACAGGATCAGCGGGCCGAGCGCCGCGCCGGTTGCTTCCGCGTCGCACGGGCCGTGGCCGCCGTCGTCGTCGAGCCGGTAGTCGCACAGCATGTCCTTGACCCAGACGTGGAACCGGTCCGGCTCGGGGTAGTCGGTCGTGCGGAACCTGAAAACAGGGACAAATGCGGCTTGATCCATGACAGTTTTTTATCGAACCGGCGGGTCAGGAAGAAACGGTTCGTCAATTATCGGACCAAACTGCGTCGGCGCAAGGCCCACGCGGTGCATCGTCCCCCTAAGCGATCGACCGACGCCCGACACCGGGCGTGGTCGTCATCGCGGCCATCACCGTTGCGGATGGCATTCCCAGTTGTTGTACGTCGGCCGATCGATCGGCGTGAGCCCCGGAATCATGAACACCGTACAGCCGAAACGCCGCCCCTTGCCGGTCGTCGCGTCGTAACTCACCTTCTGGCCGCCCAGCCCGTCCTTCTTCCCGTACTGGACGTTGGCGATCGTGATCTCGTCCGACGACGCGAGCCCGAGCGTCTTCGCGGTCGACGTCTGGACGTCGACCATGTTCATCTGCGTCGAGCCGCACGCGGCGAGCACGAGGCCGGCGACGGTGACGGCCAGCGCGGTCCGGGCGGTGCAATACAAGGTTTGCTTCATGGTTTCTCCTTCGATTTCCCCAATGCGAGGCGCTTACGTGCCCGGCGTATAAAAACTGGCCTGTATCTGGCTGCCGATCGTCGCGACATATGATTGCCAGAGGAGCGCCATCGCCCCCGTCGCGTTGACGGCCAGCGCGGGCCACGACGCGCTCTGCGGCGCCACCGTCGACGCGCTCCACGCGCCCTTCCGGTAGCTGGCCACGATGACGGCCGACGCACCCGGCAAACCGGTGTCCTGCCACGCAGCCGTCACGTTGCCTCCGGCATCGACCACGAGCGGCGGGTACTGAAGTGCGGCGCCGTTCAGGTGTTCCGTCAGCCGCTGCAACGACCCCCAGTTGCCGCTGGCATCGGACACGCTCACCTGCAGCGCCGCGCCGCCTTCCGCCCACATCGCGGCGGCCACGCCGTTTTCGTTGACGGCCAGCATCGGCGTCGCGATGAACCCGGTCGGCTCGACGATCGCGGGCGCGACGGGTTGCGACGGCTGCCATCCGGTGCCGGACACATAGCGTTGCGACATCGTGGTGGTGGTGAGCTTCCCGCCCGTCACGTCGAGTTGCCCCCAGAGCAGCGTGATGTTGCCCTTCGCGTCCATGCCGGCCACCGGCGAGATGATCGTCGTGAACAGGCTCGTGTTCGACACGGCCTGGTTGACGTCGGTCCAGCCGTTGGCGGCGTCGTACGTGGCCGTCCACAGCGCCGAGTGCGTATGGTTGGTCTGCCGCCACGCGAGCACGGCCCGGCCGGACGACAGCACCGAGATCATCGGCCCCACGTTGTCGGTGTCGCCGGTCACCGCGCCCGGCCCGGTCTGCACCGGCATCTGGATCAGCGCCGTCGGCGACCACTGTCCGGACTGCGTGTAGCGCGTCCATGCGATACGCGTGTCGAGCAGGCTGATCGACTGGGTCCACGCGACGAGCGCATTGCCCTGGCCGTCGATCCCGGCCGAATAGGTCGACCCCGTCACGTCCGGCGCGACTTCGAACGCCGCGCCCCAGCCGCCGGCCGGGCTGTACGGGCGCGCCCACAGCGCATACGTGTTCGGGCCCGGCATCCATTCGGTCCAGAACGCGACGGCCTGCCCGCTCGCGTTGCCGACCACGCGCGACGGGCTCGAGCTCGTCGTGTTCATCGAATGCGAGCCGTCGCCCGTGTCGAGCCGCGTCGCGGTGCCCCAGCCGGAACCTGCGGCATAGCGCGCGCCCCACATCTCGTTGCCGTTCGCGCCGGTCGGGCCGTTGGTCATCCAGGTGGCGAGCGCATTGCCGCTCGCGTCGATCGTCACGCTCGGGGCGCCCTCCGGCCCCTTGCCGTCGACCGCGGCGGCGGTCGACCAGCCGGCCTGCGGCTGCGCGGTGCCACCGCCGGTCGGGCCGCCGCTCGACCCACCGCTCGTTCCGCCCCCGGGCGACGTCGAGCCGGACGGCGAACCGGGATTCGTCGGCGTCGACGACGATGACGACGCGCCACCGTTCGGCGCGACATCGTCGCCGCCGCATGCGGTCAACGCGAGCGCGGCCGCCATGACCATCCATGTAATGGGTTTCATCGGAATCCTCTTGTTTTCGTTGTCCGGCGCACTCTCGTCTGCCGTTGGCCGATACGACGTATCGTGTCGCCCTTAAAATTGTTAAGTAATGCTACTGAACAGGCATGGAAAACGGCATCCGTTCGCCTCCCTCTCATGATCGATTCCGTCGCGCGGATCGATGCGAACGCCGCTTTCGGCAGACCTCCCCCGTCGTGCAGTGTGGCCCCCGTCAGGTCGTCTATCGTCGGACGTCCGCCGCTGCCGGCTGCATCTTAATTCAAGCGATCCGGATTCAAGGTGGCGTTGCGTCCACACTGAGTGGATTTCCGTTTCGCGGGGCCGGCCCGCGGCGCGGCTGGCGGGCCGGCGCACCGCCGGCCGTCACGCCCCGTGAGGTACGATACGCGCCGGGGCAAAACACCCCCTGAGAGAACCGGCCGTCGCGGCCCCCTACCCGGCACAAGAAAAATGCGAAGAAACCCGACGCTGAACCGAAACCTGTTCGCCGCGCTGGCGGCCAGCCTGCTCTGGACGCCCGCCGCCCACGCCAGCGGAGACGACGGCTGCTACGTGCCGAACACGCTCCGGCAGACCTCCTATTCGTGCGGCAACGTGCCGATGCTGACGCCCGCCAACGACACGCGCATCAACGCGATGCTGATGATGGTCGACAGCGCCAAGGTCGCGCAGGTGTTTCCGGACCCGAAGACCATCCCGGCGAAAGACCGGATCAACCAGATCGTCGTGCCGTTTCCGATGGATTTCTCCGGATGGATCTACATCGGCCAGAAGGAGCCCGACAAGAGCGGCGGCGCAGCGGATGCCGATGCGTCGTCGAACCGGTATGCCGACGGCGAAGGCAGCATCTGCCGCAGCATGAGCGCGGGCGCGGACGCGTTCAACGCCGCACTGGGCGGCGCCGGCGGCCTGCCCGCCGACGAAGCCGCGCGCCTGCGCGCGGCGCGCGCCGACATCGCGCAGAAGACCTGTGCCGCGGGCGGCGCGAGCGCCGCGTGGACGAAACCGCCGGTCAAGTCGCCGCTCGGCCAGCAGTTCGCCGCGTACCTCGACGGCACGAACGCGTTCTACCGCGCCGACTTCCTCACCGCGACCCGGGCCTTCGCGAACGCCTCGCACAGCGCGGACCCGTGGCTGAAGGAAACCGGCCTCTACATGGCCGGCCGCGCGCAGTTGAACGCCGCGCAGGCCAACGTATTCGACAACGACAGCCCGACGCCGACGCGCGCGCGCGTGACGAAGGTGTCGCTCGACGCGGCGAACACGGTGTTCCGGACCTACCTGAAGGTGTATCCGAAGGGACGCTATGCGGTGTCCGCGAGCGGGCTGCTGCGACGGGTCGCATGGCTCGGCGGAAACGTCACGCAGCAGGCCGACCTGTACGGCCATGCGCTCGCGCGCTGGTCGCCGGCGACGTCGAACGTGCCGCTGATGCAACTGGCGAACGAACTCGACAGCAAGCTGCTGTTCGGCTCCGAATTCGACGCCAGCCAGATCCAGTCGCCGACCGTGCTCGCCACCGTCGACCTGCTGCGCATGCGCGCGTCGGACAGCAGCGATGCGAGCCGCAAGTCGATGACGCTGGACGAGTTGCAGGCGCAGAAGCCGCGCTTCGCGAATGCGCCCGCGCTGTACGACTACCTGCTCGCGACCTGGTACGTGCAGATCGGGCACAAGCCGGACGCCGCCCTCGACCTGCTGCCGCAAACGCCCGCTGCGCCACTCGACTACTTCGGACTGAGCCAGCAGGCGCTGCGCGGGTTCGCGCTGGAGGATAGCGGCCAGAACGACAAGGCCCGCCAGCTGTGGCGCGACCTGATCCCGCTCGCGACGTTCCGCTTCCAGCGCGAAATGCTGGAACTCGCGCTCGCGATCAACCTGGAGCAGGCTGGGCTCGTCAACGACGCGTTCGCCGACGATTCGCTCGTACGGAACGTCGCGATCCGCGCGGTGTTGCTGCAGCGCGCGGCCAATGCCGAGCTGCTGCGCGCGCAGGCGCAGAATCAGGCGACGAGCGGCGCGCTGCGCGATACCGCACTGTACACCCTGCTGTACAAGGAGCTCACGCGTTCGCACTACGCGGATTTCATCGCCGATACCGCACTGGTGCCCGGCGCGCCCGCCGATCCGTTGAAGCCGTTCGTCGCAGCCGCCGCGAAAAACGAGGACGGCTACACGTGCCTGTCGGCACGCGACATCGCCGCGACGCTGCAGCAGAATCCCGTCGATCCGAAAGGGCTGAACTGCCTCGCCGATTTCGTGCGCCTTCATCCGCCCGCGTACGGCCTCGAAACCGATCCGGTGCCGCCGTGGGTCCGCAACGCGTCGAGCACGGCCGCCACGCGCGTGCCGCCGACGCTCGGCGCGGCGCCGTCGCAGTTCGCGGGCAAGCCGTACGAGCGGATGTCGAGCTACGTGACGGTGATGGCCGATACGCAGGCGAACCCGAACGACCGCGCGTACGCGTTCTATCGCGCGATCAAGTGCTACGCGCCGGGCGGCTCCAACGAATGCGGCGGCAAGGAGGTGCCGAAGAGCACGCGCAAGCGCTGGTTCGACACGCTGAAGACCGCCTATCCGGGCAGCCCGTGGGCGCAGAAGCTTCGCTACTACTGGTAAGCGCCCCATGAAGCGCATCACGTGCGTCGCGCTGCTGCTGGCCGCGCGCGTCGCGTTGGGCGGCACCGTCGACGCCGCGCGGTACGACGCATTCTGGCTCTGGGCCGGCGTGAAGCCGCAGGCGGTCGTGCACGGTGCGCGCATCGTCTACGTGCTGCAAGGGCAGATCGAAGCGTCGCCGCGGGACGAGTCGCAGGTGCGCGTGATCGCGCAGGGCGTCGCGCTGCCGCCCGCGCCCGACGCGCGCGTGTGGCTCGTCTATCGTGCGCATACGCTGCGCTGGACCCCGCGCGTCACGCAGATCATGCTCGCGCAGCTCGCGCGCTGGCGTGCGTCGGGCCGCACGATCGCCGGCATCCAGATCGATTTCGATGCGGGCACGCGCCACCTGCAGGATTACCTCGGATTCCTGCGCACGCTGCGCGAAACCTTGCCCGCCGATTGCCGGCTCAGCATCACGGGGCTGCTCGACTGGAGCAGCCGCATCGATACCGACCAGGTCAATGAGCTCAGGGGGATCGTCGACGAGGTGGTCGTGCAGACCTATCAGGGCCGCCGCACGATCCCCGACTACGCGGCCTACCTGCCGCGCGTCGCGCGGCTGCAACTGCCGTTTCGTATCGGCGTGATCCAGGGCGGCGAGTGGGACGCGCCGCCGTATCTCGCGTCGAATCCGTGGTTCCGCGGCTACGTCGTGTTCCTGCGCAACGGTTAAAAGCCGTTCACGCGAATCACGCGGCACGCGGCGCAACAAAAGCGTAACGCCCATCGCCGACACGCTACGCGACCCCCGCGATCGTGCCGCCGAGCCCAGCGAGCGCAATCGCGAGCAGCGCAAGCGCCGACGACGCCACGATCCACCGCTGCTTCCGATGAATCGCCGGATGGTTGATCGCGGCCATGTAGCCGGTCATGATCGTGAAATCGACCGCGATCCACAACGCGGCGAGGATCGCGAGGCTCACGCGCGAATCGGGCGTGATGCCGACGAACTGCGGAAAGAACGCGACGAAGAACAGCAGATCCTTCGGATTCGCGATGCCGACGAGGAAGCCGCGCACGACGCCGGGCAACCCGCGCGGCTGTGACGCCGGTTCGCCCGCCGCCGTGCCGTCGCCACTGCGCCCGCGACCGGCGCGCCATTCGCCGAGCAGCGTCCGGATCGCGAGCACCGCGATGAACAGGCAACCCGCGACGTGCAGCCCGGCGAGCAGCCGAGCGCTGACCATCACGACGCCGAACACCATCAGCATCGCGCCCGCGATCAGCACGAGGCTCGCCGCATTCGCGCCCACCGCGGTCAGCACGCCTTGACGGAACCCGCGCCGCGCAACCGTGCCCGTGACGAGCATGACGACCGGTCCGGGCGTCGCGATGAGCAGCACGATCGCGGCCAGATAGGCAAACAGCAGCGGGTAATGGAGTGTCATGACAAAAAGTTGTTCGATGAGTCGACAGGCGTGCTCGTCACGGTGGCATCATGGGGGCCACGACGTGACAAAAAGCGTGGTGACGAGCAGTATCAAGTGCCAAGCCTGTCGATCGAAAACGGAAAATCCTGCCTGATGACATGAGTCTTGTTCATACTCGAAACCGATGAAGGCCAAACCGCTTCCCCCCGTCTATGCGCTGCGCGCATTCGAGAGCGCCGCGCGCAACGGCTCGTTCACGCTGGCCGCCGAGGAACTGAGCCTGACGCAAAGCGCGGTCAGCAAGCACGTGAAGACACTGGAGGCCTACTTCGGCCGGAAGCTGTTCGTCCGGCACGGGCCAAAAATGACCGTGACGGCGGAAGCCCACATCTTCGCGGCCGGGCTCAGGCGCGGGTTCCGGCAGGTCGAGGAAGCGTGCATGCTGTTCCGCACGCAACGCGACGTGCTGCGGCTCAAGGCGCCATCCACGCTGACGATGCGCTGGCTGCTCGACGCGCTGGCCGCCTTTCGCGACACGCGGCCCGCGTTCGAGGTGCAGATCGCGAGCGTGTGGATGGATGTCGACACCGTCGATTTTTTCAGCGAATCCTACGATTGCGCGATCCTGCTCGGTGCAGGCAAGTTCGGCGAAAGCACGCATTGCGTGAAGCTGTTCAACGAATGGCTGATTCCGGTGTGCTCGCGGGCCACCGCCACGGTCGCGCGCGCGAATCCCGCCGCGTGCGAGCTGATCCACCCGTCGCCCGACCGGCGCGACTGGCGCCGCTGGCTCAACGGCAGCGGTCACGACCTGAATGTGGACATCACGCGCGGGCAGGTGTTCGACATGCTCGAACAGGGCATCGCGGCGGCCATCGCCGGCCACGGGATGTCGATCGGCGATCTCGCGCTGTGCGCGACGGCGATCGACGAGAAGCAGCTCGTGCTGCCGTTCAAGACGGCCGTGAGCACCGGCGATGCGTACTACCTCGTGTGGCCGGAAGATTCCGCCAAGGCCGCGCAGGTACGCGAGTTGCATGCGTTCCTGGCCGGCCGGATGCCGCGTCTCGCGCATCCGGGCGTTCGCTTCATCGAGTTGGGGTGAAGCACGCGGCGGGCGATCCGTCCTTTTTCACGCGCGGCCGGATCGCCTGCCTTCGATCATGGCGCCGTCCGCCGCAGCGGGCCGGCGCCGATACCGTCAGCCCCGCACGAACGCGAGCAGGTCGGCGTTGAGCACGTCGGCATTGACCGTCAGCATCCCGTGCGAATAGCCCGGGTAGGTCTTCAGCGTGCCGTTCTTCAGCAGCTTGATCGATTTCAGCGCGGCATCCGCGATCGGTACGATCTGGTCGTCTTCGCCATGCAGCACGAGCGTCGGGACGGAGATCGACTTCAGGTCCTCGGTCTGGTCCGTTTCCGAAAACGCCTTGATGCCGTCGTAATGCGCCTTCGCGCTGCCTTCCATCCCCTGCCGCCACCAGTTGCGGATCACGCCCTGGTGCACGGTCGCGCCTTCGCGATTGAACCCGTAGAACGGGCCGCTCGGCACGTCTAGGAAGAACTGCGCGCGATTGTCGGCGAGCGCCTTGCGGAAGCCGTCGAACACCTCGAGCGGCAAACCTTCGGGGTTCGAATCGGTTTTCAGCATCAGCGGCGGCACCGCGCTGACCAGCACGGCCTTCGCGACGCGGCCGGCCGGCTCGCCGTGCTTCGCGACGTAGCGCGCCACTTCACCGCCGCCGGTCGAGTGACCGATATGCACCGCATTGCGCAGGTCGAGCGCTTCGACGACCGCGAACGCGTCGGCCGCGTAATGATCCATGTCGTGGCCGTCCCAAACCTGCGCCGAACGCCCATGGCCGCGGCGGTCGTGTGCGACCACGCGATAGCCGTGCTGGACGAAGAACAGCAGTTGCGCATCCCAGTCGTCGCTGGACAGCGGCCAGCCGTGGTGGAACACGATGGGCTGCGCGTCTTTCGGACCCCAATCCTTGTAGAAAATCTCGACGTTGTCCTTGGTGGTGACGTATGGCATCGCGGTACTCCTGTGAGGTGGATGAACGTGGCGAACGGGCCGCTGTCATTATCGGCTTTATTGTGAAACCACGACGCCATCGTGCAATGCGATGGCCGATCATCCACCGGCAGGAAACGAACGACGCCGCGCGCGTCAGCCGTCAACCGTCCGTCGACACCGTCACGGCTTCCCACGCGCGGATTTCTTCGTCCAGCGCCGCCAGCTTGTTCCGCACGAGCCGCAGCGCGTCGCTGCCGAGCAGCAGATGCGCGGGCGGATGGTCCGCCGCGATCACCGCGAGCATCGCCCGCGCGGCCTTCGCGGGGTCGCCCGGCTGCTTGCCGCTTTTCTCCTCCCGCGCGCGGCGGATCGGATCGAACAACGCGTCGTAGTCGGCGATCGAGCGCGGCGTGCGCGCCATCGAGCGGCCGGCCCAGTCGGTGCGGAACGAACCCGGCGCGACGGCCGTCACCGCGATGCCGAACGGTTCGAGCTCCTTGCCGAGCGTCTCGGAAATGCCCTCCAGCGCGAACTTGCTGCCGCAGTAGTACGCGATGCCCGGCATCGTGATGTGCCCGCCCATCGACGTGATGTTCAGGATGCGGCCGCGCCGGCGTTCGCGCATGAACGGCACGACGGCCTTCATCATCGCGACCGCGCCGAACACGTTCACGTCGAACTGCCGGCGCATCTCGTCGAGCGGCGCCTCCTCCATGATCCCTTCGTGCCCGTAACCCGCGTTGTTCACCAGCACGTCGACGGGCCCGACGTTCGCCTCGATGTCCGCGACGACGCCGTCGATGCGCTCGAACTCGGTCACGTCGAGCACGCGCGCGACGGCCGCCTGCGGGGACAACGCTTCGAAGTCGCGCGCCGCCTGCGCGCCGCGCACCGTGCCGACCACCGTGTGACCGGCGGCCAGCGCTTCCTGGGCCAGCGCACGGCCGAACCCGCTGCTGACGCCGGTGATGAGCATGATGTTGCCGGATGCCATGTGAGCCTCTCCCGAATGTCGATTGAAGCATGCATACTAGTCTGACGAACGACGCCGAATAAGCCCGATTCCGCTGATTTTCTTGCACAAAACTATGAGTACCACACCCCGTTCGACCCGAGCTTCGTTGCTGTCGCCGCGCGACCGGAAGCGCCTGGTGACGCTGCTGCGCGCGCTGGCGCCCGACGAGGGCTACAACCTGACCGCGCTGCCGAGCGTGCGCATCCTGCGCTCGAACCGCGCGCTGTCGCGCACGCCGGTGCTGTACGACCCGGGCATCGTGATCGTGTGTCAGGGATCGAAGCGCGGGTACTTCGGCGGCGAGCGCTATTTGTACGACGAGCACCATTACCTGGCCGTCTCCGTGCCCGTGCCGTTCAGCATGGAAACCGACGCCACGCCCGAGCGCCCGCTGCTCGCGCTGTACCTGCACCTCGACTTCACGCTGGCCGCCGAACTCGCCGCGCAGATCGACCGAGCCGGCGTCGCGGAAACCGTGCAGGCGCCGAAGAGCATGATGTCGATGCCGATGGATCAGGCGATGCACGCGTCGGTGCTGCGTTTCGTCGAGGCGATGCAGCGGCCGCTCGACGCGGCGGTGCTTGGCCCGGCGCTGCTTCGCGAGCTGTATTTCCGCGTGCTGACCGGCGCGCAGGGCAACGCGATGCGCAGCGCACTGGCGATGCGCGGGCAATTCGGCCGGATCGGGCGCTCGTTGCGCACGATTCATACCGATTACGCACGGCCGCTCGACGTGTCGCAACTGGCCGATGAAGCCGGCATGAGCGTGCCGAGCTTTCACAGTCACTTCAAGGCGATCACGCAGGTGTCGCCGATGCAGTACCTGAAGTCGACGCGCCTGCATCAGGCGCGGCTATTGATGGTGCGTCAGGACCTGACGGCGGAAGCGGCCGGCTACGCGGTCGGCTATACGAGCCCGTCGCAGTTCAGCCGGGAATTCAAGCGCCTGTTCGGCTTGACGCCGGCGAAGGAAACGCAGCGCATGCGTGCGAGCTTCGCGATTCCGCAGGCGTTCGACGATGCGGTGTTCGTGTCGTCGCATTGACGTCATTGACGTGCGCCGAACCGGGCGCGCGACGCACGCGTTCATCGCACGGCATCGAGCGCGAGGCCGGCCAGCGACTTCAGGATGAACGCGGTCACGCCCCAGATGTCCCGCGGCTGATCGGCCCAATACCAACCGCCCGCACGTTCGCCGTCCGCGTCTTGCCGCGGCAAATCCGATTCACCCGCGCGGCGAACGGGAACACGACAATTTCCTCGGCTCAACCGGCCGACATCGGTTCGCCCGCGGCACCGACCGTCGCTCGGGATGCCCCGATCCACGCGGCCGCCGTCACCGCACCGGCCGCGACGAGCATCATCGCGCCCCACCCGATCCGTTCGACGAGCATGCCTGCCGCCACGGCGCCGCCGGCGCCGGCCGCGTAGTACAGCGTCAGGTACGCGGCGTTCAACGCACCGGCCCGCGCGGGCTGAATCGCCACGACCCGGGTCTGGTTCGCGACCTGGGCGGCGAAACAACCGGCATCGAACCACGCCAGCCCGACGCCCACCCAGCCCGGATGACCGAGCGCGACGCCAAGCAGTAACGTGGCAAGCGCCGCCACGGCGAGCCCGCCGCCGATCACCGCACGATCGCCGAAGCGATCCGTGAGCTGGCCCGCCACGCGCGTCACGCCGAGGCCAAGCACGCCGGCGAGACTGTATGTGCCGATCGCGGCCGCTCCCAGGTTGTACGGCGGCGCGGCCAGACGGATCGCCAGCCCTACCCACACCAGATTGAACGCGAAGAACCACAGCATGCCGGCGCAGGTGCGGCGCCTCAATGCGGCGCTGTCGCGCAGCAGCCGCGGAATCGCGCCGATCGTGGCTGCGTGGCCGGAACGCCGCTCGGGGCGACCGCCGGGCAACAGCACGCCACTGCCGACGGCCGCCAACGCCACGCAGCCGGCCAAGGCGAGCAGCGCGCCCCGCCATCCGCACCATTGCGACAACGCGCCGCCGACGAAACGGCTCAGCAGGATGCCGGCGGAAATGCCCGCGGACACCATCCCCATTGCTCCGCCGCGCCGATGCGGCGCCGCATGCTTGCCGACCACCGCGCTGCATTGCGCCGCGACCGTCGTGGCCGCCCCCACCAACAGGAAGCAGGCGTCGAGCGCGAACGGCGTCGACGACAGCGACGCGCACGCGAGCAACGCCGCGAGCACGCCCATTTGCGCCGAAACGAGCGTGCGTGGACCGAACCGGTCGACCAGCGGCACCAGCAGCGCCAGGCCGGCCAGATAGCCGAGCATCGTCACGGACGCGAGGGTCGCCATTCGCGCGGCCGACACGCCGAAATCGCCGGCAATGGCCGACAGCGACGGCTGCAGCGCATAGCCGTTGGCGATCGCGACGCCCGCCGCGAGCGCCAGCATCGCGATCGCCGTGCGGGACAGGTACGCGTGCGGGCCGGTGGCCGTCATGCGACGGTCCGGACCGCGATTGCCTCGACCTCGACCCGAATCTCCGGATCGACGAACGGCAACGCATGGACCAGCGAGAACGCCGGCCGGATCTCGCCGTATATCTCGCCATGCGCACGTGCCGCGTCTTCCCAATGGTCGAAGTCGGCGACCACCAGCCGGCTCTGGACGACATCCGACAGCGCGAATCCGCTGTCCGCGAGGACCTTGCCGAGCGTTGCCAACGCATCGCGCGTCTGCGCATACACGTCGTCGCCTTTGCCGGCCGTCCCCGACACGTAGATCGTGTTGTCGACGACCACGGCACGCGAATAGCCCACCTTCGGCTCCCACGGGGAGCCGGTACTGATCCGTTGACGCATCTTGATGATCCTCCTTGGCAAGGTTTGGAAATCTCACTTACTACTTCGGTAGTAAGTGAGATCGATTCTATACTACTCCGGTAGTTAATCAAGCACCGCCGTGATGCTGATCACGGCCATCCGAGTCCATCCACATGAACGAAAACGCGGAATTGATCACGTCCCTGATCCGGCTTGGCTTCACGCAATACGAGGCGCAGGCGTACGCGGCGCTCGTCGGTCAAGCCGCGTTGACGGGGGCGGAAGTCGGCCGGCGCGCCGGCATGCCGCCATCGAAGGTCTACGAGACCCTCGGCCGCCTGGAGGCGCGCGGCGCGGTGCTCGTCAACCGCTCCGAACCGGTCCGCTATGCCGCCGTGCCGCACCGCTCGCTGCTGGAAGAATTGCGCACGCGTTTCAACGCGGATCTCGAGCTGGCGGCGGGCGCGCTCGACCGGCTGCCGGTGCAGCAAGAGCCGGGGCTGGTCTGGTCGTTGAGCGGGCGGGAGGCGATCGTCAGCGCCTTCGCGCGCGTGATCGACCAGGCGAAAACGGAAATCTTCGCGGGTGTCTGGGACGAAGAGATCGACGATCTCGGGCCGCTGCTCGAAGCGGCCGCGGCGCGCGGCGTCGATACGCACGTGGCGATCTACGGCACGCGCACGCTCGACGGGCCGCGTCACTACGACATGGCCAAATGCGGCGCCAGCGCGCGACTTCGGCTCTCGGGGCGACGGCTGGCCGTCGCGGTCGCGGACGACACCGAGGCAGTGGTCGCGGAATTCGGCGATCAGTCGCCCGACCAGGCGACGCTGACGACCAATCCGGTCATCGCGCTGCTCGCGGTCGAGTACATCAAGGCCGACGTGAGCGGCCGCGTACTGATCGACGCAATGGGTCCGGCGGAATACCGGAAAGTGCTGAAGCATCCCGACATGCAGGCGATGCTTGCGCCGCCCGACAAGCAGGGCTGACCTCGACGAGATATCGATGACCCAATACACCTTCCGTCTGCTGAACGTCTTCGCCGAAGCGACGTTCGGCGGCAATCCGCTGTGCGTGTTCGACGATGCACGCGGCATGGACGACGCGACCATGCAGGCGCTGGCCGTGCAGTTCAACCTGTCCGAGACGACCTTCGTGCTGCCGTCCGATCGGGCACATGCACGCGTGCGCATCTTCACACCGGGCTACGAGATGGCTTTCGCGGGCCATCCGACGCTCGGCACCGCGCACGTCGTGCGCGATCTGCTCGAGGCAGGCGATGCGCTGTCGCTCGAATTCAAGGCCGGCGTCGTCGACGTCACCGCGCGCGACGACGTGTGGACCTTCATCGCGCCGCACGCCGGCATGCCGAACACGGCGCCGTGCACGTTGCCCGATGCGCAGGTCGCGGCGCTGCTCGGGCTCACCGAGGACGATCTGCTCGCGCCGCCACTGTGGGTCAATACCGGTGCCGACCAGTTGCTGGTCGCGCTCAAGGACCCGGCCGCCGTGCGGCGCGCGCGGCCCGACGGCGCGCGTGTCGACATCTGGCCGCCAAGCAGCCTCGGCCGCAGGACCGCGTACGTATTCGCATTCGACGACGCGCGCCCGGGAACGGTCGTGTCCCGCTACTTCTTCGTGAAGCAAGGCGGCGGCGTGTCGGAAGATCCCGGCACCGGTTCGGCCTGTGCGAACCTGGGCGGCTGGCTGCTTGCAGCCAGTCACGATCTGCCGGCCGCGCTGCGGGTCGAACAGGGCGAGGCCGTCGGCCGGCCCTGCCTGCTGCACTTGTCGGTCGATGCCGCGGGAAAAATCGGCGTCGGCGGGCGTGTGATCGAACTGGGGCGCGGCGTGATCAACGTGTGATCGCCGCGCGGCCGCCGACGCCGACACCGCCGTTTATCGCGCGCCCACCCGCCACACCGTCACTTCGTGCAGCGTCTCGCCCGGCTTGAGCGCCGTCGACGGAAAGGCCGGATGATTCGGCGAATCGGGAAAATGCTCGGCTTCCAGCGCGAACGCATCGGTTTGCCGGTAGACCGTGCCGCCCTTGCCCGCGACGCTGCCGTTCAACCCGTTGGCCGTATAGAACTGCAGCCCCGGCTGCGTCGTGTACAGCTCGAGGAAACGCCCCGACGCCGGGTCGTAGGCGCGCGCGGCAAACGCGGGGGCCGACTGGCCGCCCTGGTCGAGCACCCAGTTCTGATCGTAGCCATGCGCGATCGCGAGCTGCGGATACGCATCGCGCAAATGCGCGCCGATCGGCGTCAGCTGGCGCAGGTCCATCGGCGTGCCCGCAACGCTCGCCAGTTGCCCGGTCGGAATCGACGTATCGTCGGTCGGCGTGAAACGCGATGCGGCGATCTCGATCAGTTGCCGTTCGACGCTGCCGCCCGCCTGCCCGGCCAGATTGAAGTAGCTGTGGTTGGTCAGGTTGACGACCGTGTCCTTGTCCGTCGAGGCGCGGTAGTCGATGCGGATCTGGTTGTCGCCGGTCAGCGTGTAGGTCACGTCCGTCGTCAACGTGCCGGGGAAGCCGTTCTCGCCGTCGGGGCTCACGTAGCGCAGCGTGACGCTCGAACCGGTCGCGTCGCTGTGCGTGCCGGTGACCGTCCAGACCTTCGCGTCGAAGCTGTCGGGGCCGCCGTGCAGCGTGTTCGGCCCATCGTTGACCGGCAGCTTCCACGTCTTGCCGTCGAGCGTGAAACGCCCGCCCGCGATGCGGTTCGCATACCGGCCGATCAGCGCGCCGAAATGGATGTTGCCGTTGTGCGCCTCGTAGTCGCGCAGCGAATCGAAGCCGAGCACGATGTCGGCCGCGTGCCCGGTGCGATCGGGCACGTCGAGCGCGGTCACGATACCGCCGTACGTGATGACTTTCAGCGTCACGCCGCGCCGGTTCGCGAGCGTGTACTGGCTCACCGCCTGCCCGGTCGCGGTCGTCCCGTAATCGGCGCGGCTGATCGAGACTTCGGGCGCCGCCGATGCAACGGCGGCGTGCAGCGCGAACGTTGCGAACACACCTATCGCGAGCATCGGTTGTCGCGGCCAGCGTCGTTTCATAAAAACCTCCCAAGTGATGCGGCCCGTGCGGGCGCGCAAGTCGCATGCCTGCACGTCGCCGCGTTTGTCATGCCGTGCTCCGCATCCGCGTCGCGACGATCACGTATGGTCCGCGCGCCACCGGCGAGGCGTGACGCCGGTCAAGCGCGTGAAAGTGCGCGAGAAATGGCTCTGATCGGCGAAGCCGCACGCGACGGCGATCATGCTCAACGGCATGTTCGGGTCGCGCATCCATTCCTTCGCCCGTTCGACGCGCTGCACGATGAGCCAGCGATGCGGCGGCAGCCCGGTCGTTCGATGAAACGCCTTGACGAAATGGCCGCGAGACAGCCCGCACGCGCTCGCCACGTCGGCCAGGCCGATGTTGCCGTCGAGGTGCGCGAGCAGCAACTCCTTCGCGCGGCGCGCCTGCGACGGCGTGAGCTTGCCGTCCGACCTTTCCCGCCGTTCGCCGACGCCGCCGTAACGATGCGCGACGTGCGCCTGAAACGCCAGCCCCACGTGATCGATGAAGATCTGCGACGCTTCAGCGGGCCGGGCCAGCGCGGGCAGCAGCGCGTGTCCGAGCGCATGGATGACCGAATCGTGGGTGCTCAGATGCGGCGGCAGATAAAGCTGCGGCCGCTGCCGGCCGCCGAGGTCGTCGACCGTTTCCTCGAGCGTGTGGCGCGGCAGATGGAAATGCAGGCAATCGAACGCACCCTGGAGATCGGCCACCCAGCGACGGTCGAGATCGTAGATCGACACGGTTCCCGCGTCATACGGAACGAACGGTGCGGGGCGGCCGTCGAGCCACAGATCCTGCTCGCCGAACGGGTGCAACTGCAGCACGATCAGATCCGTATTCTCGAGTTCATACGGCGCGGTCAGTCCCATGTTCCTGCGCAAGCTCTTGAGCCGGACGATACCGATTTGCCCGTTCGGCAATGCCTGCGTGACGACGGTCTGCCTGACGTCGGCCGGGAGGAAATCGGACGATGGGGTGTCCGGCGGAGGGGCGCTCATGAGGCGATGCGGGAAGATGAATGACGAGGCTTATCACTCTAGCAAATCGCGGCGACGCATGCTGCTCGCGCCGCACCCCGCACTGGTATGATGCGCCAGCCACCCCCTACCGGAATTCGTGATGAAGCTGTCATTCGAAGCGCTCGAAGCCCTGGACGCGATCGACCGCACCGGCACCTTTGCCGAAGCAGCGGAACTGCTGCATCGTGTCCCGTCCGCGCTCACCTACCTGGTGCAGAAACTCGAAAGCGATCTCGGCGTGGCGCTGTTCGACCGCAGCGGACGGCGCGCGAAGCTCACGCATGCGGGCCGCATCGTCGTCGAGGAAGGCCGGCGCCTGCTGCGTGCGGCCGAGCAGCTCGAAATGAAGGCGCTGCGCGCGCAACAGGGCTGGGAAACGGAAGTGCGCGTCTGCATCGACGAAATCCTGCCGTTCGACGCGCTGTGGCCGTACGTCCACCGGTTCTACGCGCTCGGGATGGACACGCGGCTGCGGCTGTCGACGGAAGTGCTCGGCGGCGCGTGGGATGCGCTGATTTCGCGGCGGGCGGATCTCGTCGTCGGCGCGGCGGGCGAACCGCCGGAATTGCCGGGCATCGTCGCACGGCCGATCGGCTCGCTGAAACACGTGTTCGCGGTCGCGCCGTCCCATCCGCTCGCATCGCTTCCCGAACCGCTGGCGATGGCGTCGGTCGTCCAGTATCGCGGCGCGGTGATCAGCGATACGTCGCGCGAACTGCAGCCGCAGTCGGTCGCGATCGATGCGGGCCAGCCGTATCTCGCGGTACCGACACTGGCCGCGAAGCTGGAAGCGCAATGCGAAGGGCTCGCGGTCGGCACGCTGCCGGAATGCATCGCGGCGCGCGCGATCGCCGACGGCAAGCTCGTCGCGCGCCAGGTGACCGGCATGCGCGATACCACGCACTGCTATCTCGCGTGGCGCGGCGACGAGGCCGGCCGCGCGCTGCACTGGTGGGTCGAGCAACTCGACCAGCCCGATCTCGTCGATCGTTTCACGACGCCGGACTGACGCGCCCGTTCGCGGCACGCCGGCGCGCCGGGACCGCACGCGCCGGCCGCCCGTCGATGGCTGACGGCCCGGCATCGCGCGCATCATGCAGCGCCCCGGCACGGCGCCATGCGCCGCGAAAGAAAGCGCACGCCCATCCCCTCGCGCCGGCGGCCCTCGCGATCCGGCCGCACGTCAGCCGAGCGAATCGTGCAGCCGCTTCATTTCCTTCTCGAGCCAGCCGATCAGGCTGAACCCCGCGTGCGCCTTCTCGACCGGCGGAATCATCATCCGTTCCTCGGTCGCGATATGGTCGGTGAGCGACTCGCACATCAGCCGGCCGAGCGCCGGCTTCCTCGCGATCAATGCCGACAGATCCTCGCTGCGAAGCTGATGCACGGTCATCGCGGTCACCGCGTGAACGGTCGCATGAAGTCGCGTGCCGGCGAGCACGACGGACTGCCCGATCGCATCGCCCGGCGCCATGCGCCGGACTTCGACGTCGCCGGACGCGCCCGCCACGAACACCGCCGCGACGCCCGATTCGACGATCGTCAGCACGCGCGATTCCGCATTCGACGCGTAGATCACGTCGCCCCTGCCGAACGAACGCGCGACCAGCGCATCGGCCAGCACGGCCAGATCGTCGTCGTCCACGCGCGCGAACAATTCGACCGCGCGCAACAGCAGTAGCCGGCGCGATACCGGCTGCCCTGGCGATGTCGATGCGGACGCCGGCGCAGAGCCTGCTAGCGGCCGCCACGCGACGCCCGCCGCGGCCAGATGCCGATGCGCGAGATCGTAGAGCGCGTTGCGCACGGTGATTTTCTTCTGCAGCGCGTCGACGTAGCAGACGAGTTCGTACTGGATCGCATTCGCGCGGAACGCCTTCACGACCGCGATCGGCGCGGGGCGCGCGAGCACGTCGAGCGAACTCGCCGCAGCCCGCTCCAGCGCGCCGACGGCCACCGCCGGCCGCACCGCAGGATCGAGGTCGAGCGCGAGCGTCACGCCGTGCAGGCCCGCGGGTTCGCTGAGATTCACGATCGTCGCGCGCGCCGCGGTGCTGTTCGGCACGACGACCAGGTTGCCGAGGCTGTCGATCAGCTTCGTCGCACGCCAGTTGCTCTCGACGATGCGCCCTTCGAGCTCGCCGATCGACACCGTATCGTCGAGCCGGAACGGTTGCGTGGTATTCAGCACGAGCCCGGAGAACACGTCGTTCAGCGTGTTCTGGAGCGCGAGGCCGAGTATCACCGCCACGGCGCCGGAGGTCGCGACCAGGCCGCTCAACGGCAGGCCAAGCACGTAGCCGAGCGCGGCCACCGCGGCCGCGCCGAACACGATGGCTTCGGCGAGGTCGTGAAACAGCCGCTGGTTGCGCCACGCATGCGGCAGCAGCAGATGGTTGAGCAGCAGGCTGAACACGATCGCGCACTGGAGCCACCACGCGATGCAGACGGCCTGGACCACGATCCGATCGAGCCCGCCGAGCGACGCGGGCACGGCGAGCGGGCTCACGCCGGTCGCGAACAGCACGGCGCTCAGCGCGGCGAACGCCGCACAGCGCCGGATGGCGCGCGCCACGGCGCAATCGCGCCCGAACAGCCGCCACGCGGCGAGATCGGCCAGCACGATCGGCGCGCCGTAGAGCGCCGTATCGGAGAAATTCAACATGTCGGAGCGTACGCGCGGCGCGCGAAAGGATGGGCGCGGCAGCACGTACGTCGCCGCGCGGACGGAATCGTCGGGCACATGGCGTGCGGGCCGCCGACGCGCTGGCTGCGGCTAGGCGCGCCGGCGCATGACGCCCGGCAGCGGCAGCGGCAACACGTAGCGGCCGGCGCCCGCGATCGCGATCGTACCGAACAGGATCAACAGCATCCACGCGAACTGCGCATCGCGCAGCGGCCAGTCCGGGTGGACGAACACCAGCGCGACGAGCGTGACGATCATCACCGGCAACGCCGCCAGCCTCGGGTACAGACCGACGATCATGAAGACCGGGCACACGACCTCCGCGAAGATCGCGAACAGGATCGACAGCGTGCGGCCGAGATGGAACGGATCTTCGATGGCCGCGGCTTCGGCCGTGTAATGCACGATCTTCGGCAAGCCGTGCACGACGAGCAACAGCACGCTGGCGGCGACGCGCAGGAACAGCAGGCCGAGGTCGGTCGCGTGCCGGGAAAGGTCGGGTTGGTCAGGTTTCATGCGCGGTTCGTCGGTTGAGCGGGATGCACGGCGACGCGTGCGCCGGGCGTTGCGCCGCGCCGGCGTTCAGCGGGATCGCGCGACGTCGGCGAGCGCACGTGGTCGATGCGCACGCGTGCCGACGGGGTGTCGGCACGCGCCGTTCAGGCAATCTACGCGCGCCGCCTGCCGCCGTCCTGTATCCGGGCTGAATCGTTCTGAAACATCGGGGACGCGCACGAAGCCGGCGTCACGACTCGCGCGACGGCAGTTCGGCCTCGGCCGCATCGAATCCGAGCGCGTGCACTTCCGACCATGCATCGTGCACGACCTGCGTCGACCCTGCGGTATGCGCGAGCGCCGCCGCATACGCGGCCAGCACCCGCACGCGTGCATCGTCGGACACGCCGGTTGCATCCGCGTCGCGCATCGCATCGAGCGCGACACGCGCGCGCTCGCGACATTCGTCGACGAGCGACAGATCGAACAGGCACGGCACCGCGACGGCCGCAAGCGCGATGCCGAGCGCCGCGTCGCCCTGCGCCGAAAATGCCCAGTCGAGCGCGGCACGCAGATTGCCGAGCTCGCGCCGGACCGCATCGAGCCGGGTCGCGCCCTCCGGCCCGCTGCCCGGCGCGTCGCCATCGTGGGCCGCACGCCGGAACAACGCGAGGAAGTAGGTCGCGTGCGCGCGCGCCGCGGCCGCGCCCTCTCCGTGACTGTCGAGCTGCTGTTGCGCGTAGGCCCGCGTGGTCGTCAGCAGCCGGTAGCGCGGCATGCCGTGCGCGGTCTCGAGAATCACCAGCGATTTCGACACGAGGCCGGCGATCGTATCGAGCAGATCGGCGCCGGCCAGCCCGTTGGCGCCGACGACCTCGCGCACGGCCTCGATCGAGAAGCCGTCGCGAAACACGCCGAGCCATCGCAGCAGCAGGCGCTCGGCGTCCCCGAGCAACCGGTAGCTCCAGTCGTACATCGCCTGCAGCGTCTGATGGCGCGGCAACGCGGTGCGAA
>Ga0268256_1000876_pt1 | contig 20864 bp, 14 predicted proteins | sample AgamicAtAmrz_FD_200247 | JGI IMG/M metagenome (GOLD analysis project Ga0268256, IMG submission 200247) | Agave microbial communities from Guanajuato, Mexico - At.Am.rz (v2) (version 3) | ecosystem: Host-associated > Plants > Roots > Rhizosphere | place: Guanajato, Mexico | collected 2012-06-07
TGAAACTTACCCCGCTGACGCTGGTGATCAGTACGTTCTGTTATAGCCTTCCTGCATTCGCTGATGAGCGCTACCCTGCATTTTCCACATCACAAAATAATAACGTTAACGCTGCGAATATTCCGCACCCACCGGAAGCCTTTCATGGTCCATCAACCCAGGAAATCCCTGAGCTGCCGCTGATGGCGCAGGTCAGCCGCCAGACTGGCGAAGGGATTAAACAGCTTGGGAAAATGATCGCCCGCGGCTCATGGTTTGATGAGATCAATCCGGCCACGTCTGGCCTGGTGCGGAGCAGCGTGCTGGCCGGCAATAATAGCCATCACTTGTGGTATTACCGGTTACAAAACGTGGTTGTGACCGGTGAGCCAGACAATGGCATTCCTCAGTTAATTGATACACCGGAAGGCGTGACGCCAGTCCCCGGTCGTGGCGAAGTTGTCATATTGCCGCCACCGCCGCCGCCTGAGCCGGAACCGCCACAGCTCACACCCGCACCACAAATCCCGACCTATCTCGCCCTGCCCAACATGCTGTATGCCCTCAACGACACCATGCAAACCCGCTTCCACTTCGCTGCCCGGCAGATGAGCCTGGATGATCATCACAACCTGTTTGTGTATGGCTATAGCGGCGGCGAGCGCTATCGCAGTGCGCAGGGCGATAGCGATGCCACCAGCCGCTATCAGGGCTGGATGCTGGGCGCGCGCTGGACGCCGGAAGCGGAACAGAGCCCGCTGGCCTTGAGTGCGGGCGTGCACAAAGGTGTGATGACTATGCTGTCGGATACGCAGTCGGGTCGCAGCCAGTTGCGTATACAAACCCAGGGCATTAATGCGCTGATCGGCATTCAGCCGCCTGAGGGCTGGCAGCTGGAGATACCGCTGGGGCTGACGCATTATCGCGGCACCTTACGCCATGAAACTCAGGGTGAAGTTGCGCGGATCAGCGCCGTTAGCGGCAATATCGGTGCAGAAGCGGGCTGGCGCTGGCAGCAGGATGCGCATAGCCTGATGCCGCTGGCCGCAGCCGGTGTGCAGTGGTTGCATATTGCGGATTTTACCGAGCAACAGGATGCGCAGGTAGACTATCAGCTGGCGCCGCAGTTCAGCCTGGCTGGCGGTGTTAAGTATGATTATCAGCCGCTGTCGTCAGTGAAGCTGGGGCTGGAGGCGCGTTATGTCTGGCACAGCGGCAGGCAGAATACGCTGGATGCCGGCGATATGCGCGGATTACCGATTGAGCGCGCCCGCCACAGCGCCCAGCTGGGCGGTTACGTCAGCTGGCAGCTGCATGAAAACGTGGAGGTCGGCACGCAGTTGCAGGTGCAGCAGCGGCTGGATCGCCCCGGCGTGAGCGACTGGAATGTGTTGAGCGGCGTGAAAGTGGCGTTTTAAATTAATAATAAGGAAAGCGGTGGTGAATGGCTGGCGATGGGTGGTTTGGTCGCCATAAATGGCGCCCCTACAACGATGCGGGACAGGTTTTGTCGTCAGGCGCGTTCATGCGCATCTGTGGCAAGGTTGCACAGTACCGTAGGGTGCGCATTCATGCGCACCGGCGTGAATCGGTGGATAGATTCATGCACGTCTGTAATAAGGTTGTACAGCATCGTAGGGTGCGCATTCATGCGCACCGGCGTGAATCGGTGGATAGATTCATGCACGTCTGTAATAAGGTTGTACAGCATCGTAGGGTGCGCATTCATGCGCACCGGCGTGAAAATGTTTGCTTTGATAAACGTCATTGCGCAATAAATTGCGCCGCTACCACCCGTGCGGTTATAAGCGGCATCACATGGAAGGAATATCTGCGCGAGAAATCGCGCCATCATGCATGATTCATTGCGGATGCGATTTCTGCATTATCCAGTCGCACAAACCGTAGCGGCGCGATTTATCGCGCATTTCAATTACCGCACTACTCCATCACGACGCCTGCAAATAATGCACTACCGACTGGTTCAGCGTATCCAGCTTCTCTTCCAGCAGGAGAAGCCCTTCGCGGATGACCTCCTGCTCTTCAGCGCTTTGGCAGGCGCGCTCGATCTGCCCGCACAGATCATCGATCTCCCCGGCATAAATGATCTGCGCCGATCCGCCCAGCCGGTGCAGCGATGAGGCCAGCGCCGGCCAGTCCTGCGCATCAAAATGGCGCCAGCACTGCTGCATATCGTTGCGGCTCACCTCGCCAACCTTCGCCAGCATCTTCGCCACCATCGCATCGTCGTGATACACCATGGCGCGCAGCGATTCGAGCGACAGCAGCGAATCCAGCGCCGGCACTTCGGCGGCCGGCTCGTTGCTGCTCAGCAGCTCGGCCAGCTTGTCAATTTTCAGCGGCTTAAACAGGCAGGCGTTCATGCCCGCTTCCAGACAGCGCACGCGCACGTCCGATTGCGCATTCGCCGTCAGACCAAAAATTTTCACCGCGTTGCCGCTGCGACGCAGGGTCTGCGTCAGTTCGATGCCGCTCATGCCCGGCATATTGCAGTCGGTAATAATCAGATCGAACGCCTGATGCGCCAGCAGCGCCAGCGCCTCTTCGCCGCTGCTGGCTTCGCTGATCTGCTGGCCCAGCTCGCTGAGCTGGCTTCGCAGCAGCAGGCGGTTGGCCGGATGGTCGTCGACCACCAGAATATTCAGCTGCGGCAGCGCACGGCTGCGCGCCACGCGGGTTTTCTCCAGCAGCTTGCGCGCCCGGCGTGCCGGCATCATCACATTAAGCTGAATCAGCGTGCCGCGTCCCGGCTGGCTGTTGAGGTTCATGGTGCCCTGCATCTTCTCCAGCAGCTGGGCGCTAATCACCAGGCCAAGACCGGTGCCGGTCTGCTTGCGGCCCTCTTCGGTCTGGGCAAACGGCTGAAACAGTTTGGCCTGGTCGGCAGCGCTGATGCCCACGCCGCTGTCTTCGATCTCAATTTCCAGCTCCAGCGAACCGTCTTCCCACTCATGGCCGATCACCCGCACTTCCACTCCGCCTTCGTGGGTAAACTTGATGGCGTTATTGATGTAATTGGCGATCACCTGGCGGAAGCGCGCGGCATCGATAAACACTTCCAGCCCCGGCGGCGTGTCGCTGTGATAGTGCAGCGTCAGATTTTTGCCGCTGGCCATGCCGTCAAATAACCGCACCACCGGCAGCACCAGCTGCTCGGTGCTGACCCACTCCGGCATCAGCTCCAGCTGACCGCTCTCAATCTTGGCCATGTCGAGGATATCGCCAATCAGCCCCAGCAGCGTATTGGCCGACTCGTAGGCGATCTGAATGGCTTCGTTGTCGCGCTGTTTACGCCCTTCCAGTTCCAGCAGGCCGATGATGGCGCTGATCGGCGTGCGGATCTCATGGCTCATGGTGGCGAGGAACGAACTCTTGGCGCGGTTGGCTTCATCCGCCACCTTTTTCTCCGCCTGCAGCGCCAGCATCAGCAGTTCGTAGGCGGTAACATCCTGCCAGCCGCAGATCAGTCCGGTGATATTGCCCTGCGCATCGCGCTGCTCCTGCGCCCAGTGGTGCACCATGCGCGCTTCGCTGCCGTTTTCGATCTCAATTTCCAGATCCTGGGCGGTATCGCCCCACAGACTGTTATGCGCCAGCGCCACCAGTTCCGGGTCGTTGACCGCTTCCGGACTCATCAGCGGATAGAGTTTGCTGATAAGCGGCGACAGCGGATGGCGCTGATCGTAAAGCGAAAAACTCAGGCGCTGCGCGTCGACGCCGGCAAAAAAGCGCTGAAACGCACCGTTAGCACTGACCACGTTCCAGTTGCGATCCAGCACGTAGACCGGCGTTGGCAGGCCATTCAGCAGCGCATCACGAAAGCGCAGTTCAGCCTGCAGGTCAGCTTCTGCGCGACGGCGATGCTTCACCTCTTTGCCGCGATAGTAAACCCACGCCAGACAGGCGATCAGCAGCAGCGCGGTCAGCAGAGTGATGGCGTAAAACTGCGCGCGGTACAGCTGCCAGGTGGTGCGCGTGGTCTGCGGTGTGCCCTGCCAGCGGCTGGCAATCAGCGAGATTTCGCTCGGCTGAATGTCGGCCAGCGCTTTATCAATAATGCTCAGCAGCTCCGGCTGATCGCGGCTGACGGCAAAGCTCAGCTCCACCGGCGGCAGCGCCAGACGCGACACGATCTTCAGCGGCTGCTGCGCGTAGCGCGCCAGTAACGTGTTCACGCTCAGCTGGTTATCGATCAGCCCGGCGACCTTGCCCTCCTGCAACAGTTGCAGCGCCAGGCTGGCGTTATCCACTTCAGACAGCTGCAGCGTGGGGAAGCGATCCAGCAGCGCCTGACGCGCCGGATTGCCTTTGACGATACTGAGCTTCATGCCGGGATAGAGCGCCTGCGGCGCATCGGACTGGTCTGGCACCAGCAGCACCAGCGGCACCTTCAGGTAAGGTCGGGTAAAGCGTACCGCCTCATGTTGGCCGCCATCCTGTGCCACCGCTGCCAGCATCGCTACCTGATGCTGCTCCAGCTGCTGTACGCCGTCACGCCACGAATACGCCGGCACCGGGGTGAAAAACAGCCCGGTGCGCAGCTGGATCAGATGCAGCAGATCGGCGCTAATGCCCTGAAATTCACCCTGCTCATCCAGCAGCGCCAGCGGTGCGGAGAACGGATTGAACGCCACTTTCACCTGCGTATGCTGCTGTAGCCACTGCTGCTCGCGCGGCGTCAGGCTGAGCGGATCCTGCAGTCGCCAGACGTCCGGCCGCTGCGTCCACTGCCGCGAAATCAGCCGATGCTGTTCGCCGGGAATGGCGGCGATGGTGGCATTCAGCGCTTGCAACAGCGGCTGATTATCGGCTTTCACCACCAGACGGCTGCCGTACAGCGGGTCTTCCGGCAAAATCGCTGCCAGCGCCAGCTGATTGACATAGCTGCGCTCAATCAAAAACGTCGCCGCCTGCAGGCTGCCGAGCGCGTAGTCCGCTTCACCACTGGCTACCGCCGCCAGCGCCGCCTGGCTGGAGGGATAACGCACGATAGTGGCGTCAGGGAAATGCTGTTTGATTTGAGCATCGGTAAGAAAGCCTTCGCGCATGGCGAGGCGCAGCGGCGCATCGTACGGCACCGGCTGTGAGGCCTGCTTCTCCGCGGCGATCACCACCGGACGATTGATGAGAAAACTGTCTGTTGTCCTGAAGGCCGCCGCATCGTGCAGTTCGCGCCCCGGCGAGCTAAACAGCGCATCCGCCGCGCCGCTTTTCACCGCTGCCTGCGCCGCCGCCTGGCTGGGATAACGCACCATCACCGCCTGCATGCCAAGATTGCGCGCCAGCAGTTGCAGATAATCGGTGTAGATGCCTTCCACGCTGTTGCCGCTGCCCGCTGCCTCCTGATAGATCAGATAAGGCGGCAGCTCCGGTGTCCACACCGCGACGCGCAGCTCATGTTTAATGCGCAGCCAGCGCCACTCGTCACCGCTCAACTCAATATGCAGGGGTGCCAGCTTTTCACGGCTGAACAACTGAAATATTTCGGGCTGCGGCTGGGCGGCCAGCAGCGGGCTCAACAGCAGCAGAAGCAGGGTGACCAGGCGCAGCATCGCTACTCCATATGATTACGATTGGCGAAGGCAAAGAGATCGCGCAGGCTTTTGCAGTGCAATTTCTCCAGCAGACGGCCTTTGTAAGTTGAAACGGTTTTATTGCTGAGATTCATGCGGTTAGCAATACGCATGTTATCCAGCCCCTTCAACAGATAAGTGAACACCTGAAATTCCTGCGGCGACAGCGATTCCAGCAACTGCTTATCGGAGTGGATGTGATTCTCTTCCGCCGGCACATTAATACCGGCCAGCGGGAAGTAACCATAGCCACTTTGCGCTGCACGAATTGCGGTGATGATTTCCGGCAAATTGTCCTTTTTACTGATAAAACCATTCGCTCCGCAGCGCACACTCTGTACCGCATAAAAGTTCTGATTCTTACCTGAGACGATAATAATAATACCCGGAAAACTCTTAGCACGCAGCGCTTTAACCACTTCGATGCCGTTCAGCGAGTGAATATCAATATCCATTACCACGATATCCGGATAATGCTGGTCGATTAGCTGCAGCGCTTCATAACCATCATCGGTTTCGGCGACCATGCTATGCCCTTCTTTTTCAAGAAGAAAGCTTACCGCCATGCGGGCCATAGGATGATCGTCGACGACAATAAATTTCGCCATGTTTTATTTCCTGACGTGACCTTAAAGAGAAAAGTTAATTACCTGACTATTAGACTAATAAATTCAACCCTGAATCAACCACAATCAAATAAAAAAACGTAGGTCGCGTCCTACACACCACCGATGAACATTCCCATATCCCTGTGCGGAATTTAATCGTAAGATCTGACCATCGCGAATTAATTACTCTGCGAACAATATGAGTTGTATTTAAATGTAAGGGCGTAAATATGGGAAAGGAGGCTCCAGTGAAAACAGGCAGTGATAATAAGCCGAAGAGAATCATTATTGCGCTCAGCTGCCATTTTGCACTGACCGGTTTACGTGAGTTGTGCCAGCCGCTGAAGGATTGCAGCGTACAAACGCTGCAGATTGCGCCGGAAACGGTAGCGGAAGAGCTGATGTTCAACCACGCCGATTTACTGATTACCGAACTGCCGCGTGACGCCGCCGGCCTGGCCGAGCTGCTGCTGATTCCGGAGTGGTTTAAAGGCAATACGCTAATTATGTTAGACGAAGAGAACAGAGCTATGCGTCGCACATTACTTGATGCTGGATTTGGCGAAACCTTCATAAAAGCTGATTTACTGAACAGAGTTCAAAGCTTAATTAATCAGCAGTTGCAGCAGAAGCCTAAAGTCATTGATTACCATATGGTCGGCCGGAACGCATTGATTCGGGAAAAGCGGGTGATTTGTGCTCTGTTGCGCGGTATGAAACCTGCGCGCATTGCCGAGGAAATGGGCCTGCACCCGCGTGAAATCAGCCGCAGCAAAGTAAAATGTCTGGCGCGCAGCGGGTTTCCCTCGCTGAACGCGATGCTGGCCTGCACCAGCCGCCGCTCGATTTAAGCAGTGAGAAAGCGCCGCAATAAACCGCATGTTGCAAAGCACATATAAATCCGTAGGGTGCGCATTCATGCGCACCAGGAAAGCGCAGCAACAACACGCACCAACCGTAGCGGCGCAATTCATTGCGCTATCTACTACGGTGCGGCTGACGGATTCGCGCGATAAATCGCGCCGCTACGACATCTGCGGTCTGGAAACCGGGCAGCTGAATGGCGCAGCCATATCATCGCTGCAACCGGTGCGACTGGACAATCTGCCACCCGGACGGCACAGCAATAACAACACGCACAAACCGTCGCGGCGCAATTCATGGCGCAATCTACTACGGTGTGGCTGGCGGATTCGCGCGATAAATCGCGCCGCTACGTCACCTGCGGTCTGGAAACCGGGCACCTGAATGGCGCAGCCATAATGCCGCTACGAAACCTGCGGTCTGGAAATCGGGCATCTGAATGGCGCAGCAATAACACCGCTGCAACCGGTGCGAATGAACAATCTGCCATCCGGACGGCACAGCAATAACAACACGCACAGACCGTAGCGGCGCAATTCATTGCGCAATTGACAGCGATGCGACAGCCAGATTCACGCAATAAACCGCACATCGCAAAGCGGTTATGAATCCGTAGGGTGCGCATTCATGCGCACCAGGACAGCGCAGTAATAACACCGCGCACCAAACAGCGCAGCGAAATAATTACACAACCATTAATTCGCAGGATAATAAAAATTACAGACCGGTCTTAATTGACACACAACCATTAAAAGTCTAAACGGGCGCATCAGAATTCTCAGTTTAATTATTAAGACAAGGACTACAGACCACCGATGAACATTCGCATGGGAATTAAATAAAAACAGCACTACTATAACCTCATCGCTTAGCCATTCACTGAATGCAAAGCAATAACAAACAGCCGGATGAAAATAGAATGTAATTTCAGCGGCCAAATACTGAATTCACTAACCTTGTGAAAACGACATTAACCTTCTGATGTTTTCACAGCAAAACCTTCTCCATTTTATCAATCAGGGAAGAAGGTCATTCAACACAACAAAGGAAATAGAAATGATGAAAAACATGATGAAAACAGCCTGTGCGATCGCAGTTCTTGCTGCCAGTGCAAACGTAATGGCAGAAAGTGTAGATCTGTCAATTAAAGGTAATATTACCCCAGTAGCCTGTATTCCTGAAATAGCAGGTGGTGGGGTAATCGATTACGGCACAATTGCTGGTGACAGTCTGAAAGCTGATGACTTTACTTATCTTCCAGCCAGAACTACTAACCTGACTATTCATTGTGATGCTCCAGCTAAAATCGCATTGAAAGTAACTAATAACAGAACAGGTACTGTTCCTGGACGCCCTATTAAGAACGCTTACGATAAACCTACTGATGGAGCAAAACTGTTTGGCACAGAAAATGCCCCAACGCTGGGTTTAGGTATGGCTAATGAAAATGCAATTGGTGGTTGGGCAGCTACTTTTACTAATCCACTAGCTGATGATGTAAAAGCAGATGTAATTCTGACTTCAAATACTGGAACCAACTGGATTAAAAACTCATGGTTAAGCCCTACCCTTAACGGTACTCGTCTCTCTAGTATGGCGAAAACTGGTGAGCTGGTGCCGGTTGCTGCGCGCATTTTCTCATATGACATTAAAGTTGAATCATATATTAACAAGTCATCAGAACTGGATTTATCCAAGCCAGCTGCGCTTGACGGCTCTGCAACTATTGAGTTGGTCTACCTTTAATACTTTAAGCCGGGGAAGCCCGGCTTTTTTAAAACCGGGAAGAAAAATGCTTATTAACTCAACAAAAAAGTTATTCTTTTTAATCATCCTGAATTCACTCCCCAGCTTATCGCATGCAACTGGCATGTTGCCTGATAGTTCCGTTGTGATTATTGAAGAGAAAGACAGAGAGGGTAACTTAAATATCAAAAATACTGATAATTTCCCTGTTCTCTTACTTACGACCATACAGAACATTCCAGATGATCAGCAATCGTTACTAACTGTGACGCCACCTGCAGCACGTGTTGAAGCGGGCAAAGCACAACGAATACGCTTCATGTTAACCACTAACGAACCATTAAAAACTGAACGGCTTAAACGCGTCACTGTAGAGGGTATTCCTCCCCAGGAAAAAGGTAAGAGTGAATTGCGTATGACGGTGCGTCAGAATTTGCCAGTCATAATCCGTCCTGCCGGGTTAGAAAAGGATTTGTCGCCATGGAAGCGCCTGAACTGGAAACTGGACGGTAATTCGCTGCAGGTGAAAAACGACTCTCCTTATGTTGTCCGCCTCGCGCAGGTAGTACAGACCTTGCCAGACAAGACAGTTTGGCAATTACCGAATAGTTATGTCCTGCCAGGCCAGCAATTTACTTTGTCACCGGATGGCGGGAAAAAAGCCGGCAAGTCTTCTCAGGTACGAATTTCTCCCGCCACCACCTGGGGTTTCAGCGTGGATACCTATGACGCGCCGCTGACGCGCTAAACGGGGTGAACCGTGCCACAGCATAATAAAAATAAACCCCGTACTTTGCGTCCCAGCTTACTTGCTATCTCTCTGATGCAGGCGCTGGGCAGCTTTTCCGCCCAGGGTGCAGAGCCGGTAGAATTTGACCTGGCCTCGCTGCAGGCGCGCGGCGTCGATCCACGTCTGGCGGCGCATTTTAAAGACGCACCACGTTTTATGGCCGGTGATAACACCGTCAATCTGCGTGTTAACGGCAGCGAACGCGGCCGCATTCGCGTCCATTTCGACGAGCACGGTGAGCCCTGTATCGATCGCGCGTTTCTGCAGCAGGCGAAGCTGGTGGTGCCCAAAAGTTTATCCGATGGTGAACGCATCAGCCTGAACAGCCTGTGGCCGCAGGCGGAACTGCACGCTGACCCCGGTGAAGAACGTCTGACGCTGATTGTGCCGCAGCAGGCATTAGCGGCCGCCAATAACAGCGGCGGCTGGCAGCACGGCGGTGTCGCCGGCCTGGTTAACTATGATGCGCAGTATATGGATTCGGCTGGCCGTTTAGCCGGCGTCAATTTTATGCAGCTGTACAGCGAGGCCGGGATGAATTTCAGCGACTGGATTGTGCGCAGTCGTCAGATATTGACGCGCTTTAACGGTGAAACCTCCCTGCGTCATCAGGCGGCCTACGCACAGCGCACGCTGGCGGCATCACAGAAAGTGTTGCAGGCCGGTCAGATCAACCTCGTCAACTCACTGTTTGGCAGCGGACAGGTGCTGGGCATGCAGCTGTTTCCCGAGCTGTCACTGGAAAAACAGGGCGGTGCTGGTCTGGTGGAGGGCATCGCCAGCAGCGCCTCGGTGGTGGAAGTGCGTCAGTCTGGCGCGCTGGTGTTCAGCACCACGGTGCCGGCCGGCCCGTTCCGGCTTGAAGGCTTTTCGCTGCTGAACACCCGCAGCGATCTGCAGGTGACCGTGACCGGCAGCCAGGGCGATAAACGTGAATTTGTCGTGCCAGCCGCTTCGCTACCGCTTAGCGCCGCCAGCGCCAATGGCCTGTCGGTGGGCATCGGTAAACTGGAGCAAAACGGTAGCGCTGAAGCTCCGTGGCTGGCTACCGCCTCGCGCGGCTGGCGCCTGTCGCCGCGTAATAGCTTAACAGCCGGCGTGATGGGCTCTAATCCGTGGCGTGCCGTAGCGGCGAGCGTGACCAGTCAGCCGCTGGACAGCACCATTACCCGTCTGCAAACCACGCTGGCGGACGATGCGCAGCACGGTAATCGCGGCGTGGCACTGGATGCCTCGCTGAGCCAGCAGCTGAGTGAACGGGTGAGCTTAAGTTTCAATGCCAGCCGGCAAACCAGCGGCTATCGCGAACTCAGCGACAGCCTGCAGCGTGACCAGCAGGATAACCGCAGCCGCGCGCGCGACCAGTTCGGTGCGGGTATCGGCTGGGCGCTGGATGATTACGGTTCGCTGTCGCTGTCGTGGGCGCGCAGCCGCACCTTCGACGGTGACAGTATCAACTACCTGAACGCGGGGTGGACGAAATCGTTTGACCGCGCCTATCTGAGCATCAATGCCTCACGGGATAACGGCGGCCGCTACAGCACGCCGGACAATCGTATTTATATGACGCTCAACATCCCGTTCGGCGATGCGCAAACCGTCAGCAGCTACGTGAACCACAGCCAGCGCAACGGCAGCCGGGCCGGTATGCGTTACAGCAATCGCCTGAGCCAGGATCGCAGCTGGTCGCTGAGCAGCGAGCGAGATTTCCACAGCCAGCGCAACAGCGTCACCGGTGCGATGGATATGGTGACGCCGGTCAGTCAGCTCGGCGGCAGCCTGAGCAATAGCAATGACGGCAATACCAGCTGGTCGATGCGTGCCAGCGGCGGCGTGGCAATGCACCAACATGGCGTCACGCTGTCGCCGTATCGCATCAGCGATACCTTCGGCATCGCCAAAGTCGGTGATGAAAGCGGCGTGCGCATTGAAACGCCAGGCGGTCCGACCTGGACCGATGGCCGTGGCTACGCGGTGATTCCGTCGCTGAACAGCTTCCGCCGTTCTGACGTGCAAATTGATACGCGCAGCCTGAAAAAAAACGTCGATATCGTCAATGCGCTGCAGGAAACCAGCGCCGCGCGCGGCTCGGTGAGTTATATCGCCTTTGACGTGGTGCGCAGCCGCCGCGTGCTGGTGGATGTGAAAGACAAGGCCGGTAAACCGCTGCCGTACGGTGCCAGCGTATTTAATCCACAAAACCTGTTCGTGACCGCTGTCGGTGCCGACGGTGCGGTATTTATTCCGGGTGCTGGCGATGGCGGCAGGATGGATGTGCAGGTCGGTGGCGAAACGCTGTGCAGTTTCGACCTGACATTGCCGCCAAAACCTACCGAAGCGAGCCTGTATGAAACCGCCAGCGCGCAATGTAGCTGATAAGGAAGCAAACCCATGAAATACCCTTTTTCAGCGCTGGCGTTAGCGCTGCTGCTGTGCCAGAACGCGCTCGCCAGCCTGCCGCCGATGCTGCAGGACAGCCAGTGCAGTTTATCACTGGGCATGCCAGAGATTAATTTTGGCAACCAGACCCGCTATCAGCTGGATGAAGCAGGAGCCGGTCAGCTCTCGCCCGGTACCCGTGAACTGACGCTGGCGGTGGCCTGCCCCTACAGCCAAACGATGAAGCTGGCACTGCGCGGCGACCGCGCACAGAACGGGGCATTTCGCTATGGCGAACGCGGCAGCGTGAAGATTCGCCTCTTCAATGCCCGCGTTGACGGCCAGCCCGCAGAGCTGATGCGCAGCGGCAATGCGCAGGCCACCAGCAGCAACAGCATTGCGTTGCAGCCCGGTGAAACATTTGTCGCGGTGCGCGGTGGCGCGATCCAGCAGGGCAAAACCTTTACCGCGCAGGTTGAGATCACGCCGCTGCTGCCGGAGAGCGCGGCGCGCGCCACCCAGCTCAGCAGTAGCGAAGCACGACTTACCCTGGAGCTGCTGCGCTAACCCCGCGCTGCACCGCTCCGCCATTCCCGCAACGGGCGCACTGATGCGCCCGTTTTTTTACGCCATCACAAGGAGAACAGACATGGCACACTTCCGACTTTCCCCTCTCTCTTACAGCTGCGCGCTGGCGCTACTGGTTGCCAGCGGTGCGCAGGCGGCCTCGGCGTGGCAGGCGCTCGACGGTGCCAAAGTCGCGGCAACCAGCGGCTACGAATCACGCAGCGCGCGTGACTATCCGCTGCTGGCCAGCGGCGCCGGCAGCCTGCTCACCACCGCCGTGCCCGGCCTGAACTTCGTCACCACCGGTAGCCTGCTGTATGCGGCGCAGGCACTGAACGGCGGACGCATCGAACTGGATGGTGCTCATCTCGCCACTGACGGCGTGATGGCGCACGGCGCGAACCTCAGCGACGGACAATTAGTGATGCGCGGCGGCAGCATCAGCACGCTGGGCGACAGCAGCGCCGGCGTGATGGCCAGCGGCGACAGCGAGGTTACCCTGACGGATGTCACGCTCAGCAGCCGCGGGCGCGATGCCACCGGCGTTACCCTCAGTCAGGGCCAGTTGACGCTGCGCGACAGCCGCATCAGCGCCAGCGGTGAAAATGGCGGCGGATTAGCGCTGGGCGGTGGCGGACGCGGCAATGCGCGCGCGGCGCTCAGCGATGTGACCATTGAACTGAGCGGTGCCGGCACGCGTGCGGCAATCGAACTGGGCAACGGTACGCTGAACGGCAGCCAGGTGGCGATCAACGTCAGCGACCGTCATCGCGGCATCGAAATCTATAACCCGCAGGGCAGCAGCGGACGCGGCAGCGTGACGCTGAGTGACAGCCAGATCGTCACCGATGCCGGTGACGGCGTGTATACGCTGGGCGGCGATGTGCTGCTCAATAACGTTACGGTCGACACGCAAAGCGGTATGGCGGTCAACGTCAACAATCGCTCGACCGCCACGCTGCTCGGCGGCAGCTTTAACACGCACGGTGATAACGCGCACACGCTGTGGATCGCCTCGGAGAGCGCCTCCGCCCACGCACAGGACAGCCGATTCAGCAGCGAGGGCAACAACGCACATGCGTTTCACGCGCAGTTTGGCAACGCCACGCTGGATAATGTTGCGCTCAGCACGCAGGGAGCCGGCAGCTATGGTCTGTACAGCGAAGCGCAGGTTGATGCGCAGCATCTGACGGTTGAAACCCACGGCTCCGGCGCCATCGGCGTGTTTGCCGCGCGCGGCGGCAACATCAATCTGGCCAACACTCAGGTGCGCACCGCCGGTGATTCTGCCACCGGCCTGCTGGCCTATCCGGGCTCGGCGATCAGCGGTAAGCAGGTCGATGTTAAAACAGAAGGCGCTGGTGCGCACGGCGCCTGGGTGCGCTCTGGCAGTATGCAGCTGCAGCACAGCACGCTCAGCACCGCAGGCCAGCAGGCGGCGGGTTTGCTGGTGAACGCTAACAGCAACGGCGACAGCAGCACGGTAACGTTTGACAGTACGCACATCGTCAGCCAGCAGGGTGCGGCCATCAAAGTGACCAACAGCAACGCTGACATCACGCTGACCAACGGCAGCCAGCTGCAGGGCGGCGACGCGCTGCTGGACGTGGCGAGCGGTACGCTGCCGTCAGAAGTGACGCTGAACGCGGATAACCATGTAAGCCTGCAAGGCGACGTGCGCGCCGACGCCGCCAGCCGGGTGGCGCTGGCGCTAAGCAACGCCTCACAGCTGAGCGGCAGCGTTCAGGGCGCCGATAGCCTGACGCTCGACGCCAGCAGCCAGTGGCAGCTCCGCGCCAGCTCAACGCTCGCTGCACAGCGACGGCAACGTGAGCTTTGCCCCGCAGGCCAGCGGCTTCAGCACGCTGGATGTGCAGACGCTGAGCGGCCACGGCAGCTATCACCTGAACACCGATCTGGCAGCATTGCAGGGCGATCTGATTCGTGTCGCGGGTGCTGCCAGCGGCGATCATCGGCTGGGGATTAGTAACAGCGGGCGCGAACCGCAGCAGAGCGACGCGGCGCTGACGGTGGTGACTACCGGCGGCGGCGATGCCCACTTTGCGCTGGAGCACGGCGTGGTGGATGCCGGCGCGTGGCAGTATCAGCTGGAGCAGCGCGGCCAGGACTGGGTGCTGGCGCAGAAGCACGATGAGGACGAGCAGCCGCTGCCAACGCCTTCCGCCGCCACAGTCACCGCACTGTTTAACGCTGCGCCGATCGCCTGGTACAGCGAGCTGACCAATCTGCGTACCCGTCTTGGCGAAGTGCGCGACAGCGCAGCGCAGGGCGGCGCCTGGACGCGCGTCATCGGCAATGACTGGCGTATCAACGCGCGCAGCGGCGTGGCGTGGCGCCAGCAGATGCAGGGCGTGGCGATGGGCGTCGATAGCGCCAAAACCACCGGTTATGGCCAGCGCCTGCTCGGCGTGTTCAGCGGCATCAGCAAAAGCCGGCTGGCCTTCAGCGGCGGCAGCCAGGGCACCATCAACAGTTTCTATATTGGTGGCTATCACACCTGGCTGCTGAATGATGGCTGGTTCGCCGATGCGGTGGTGAAAGCCAACAACTTCAGCAACCGCGCCGACGCGCGCATGTCCGATGGTAGCAAGGCCAGCGGCAGCTATCAGACCGCCGGATTTGGTGCCTCGCTGGAGCTGGGCCGCAAGTTTAACTATCAGAACGGCTGGTTCGCCGAGCCATCACTGCAGTTCTCCTCGCTGTGGGTGCAGGGCAAAGCATATCGCCTGAGTAACGATCTGGCGGCAAAGGCGGCGTCTGGCGGATCGCGCCTGGCAACGCTGAACCTGACCGGTGGACGCGAGATGGCGCTGGAGAACGGCGGCAAAGTGCAGCCGTGGCTGCGCGCCGCCCTGGCGCAGGAGCTGGTGCGCGATAATGCCGTCAGCGTTAACGATCAACGCATGAACAGCAACCTGGCGGGCCAACGGCTGGAGCTCGGCGCGGGCGTTAACATCTCACTGACGCGCGATGTTGCGCTGTATGCGGACGCCAGCTGGAGCCACGGCGATAAGCTGGCATCACCGTGGAGCGGCAGCGCGGGCCTGCGCTGGCAGTTCTGATCCTCATCTGGCACGCGTTCAGCGTGCCTTTTGCTGCGGCGCCACTGTCTGGCTGACAGGGTGCCGCAGCGCGTTAAGCGACACGCCCTACGCGTCCACCGCCCTGCGGCTGAAACAGAAAGAACAGCCCGGCGCCGGGACTGATCACCAGCATACGCCCTCCCTTTTGCGGCTGCAGTTCCGCCAGCGCCAGCGTGCGCGCGTCATTGAAATCCGTCACCAGCGCCGGAAAATGCGCCATGCCGTTAATCTGCGCCCGGTACTCGCGCATCATACCGCGTCGCAGATGCAGCACATCATTATTGAGCCAGCGCGGCAGGCTGTTCGCCAGCTGATGCGCTGCCACCGGCCCGCCGGTATAAGCCAGTAAACGCACGCGGGCCTGGCGCGGCGGCTGAATAAAGTGGTGAATGAACCAATCCATGTATGCGTCTTTCATCCCTGCGCTTCCCCTGTGCTGACCGGCTGGCCTCAGGCTATTTTAAGGACTGGCAGGTTTAAGGTTAATGAGACCTGGCCTACGCGCCGGTCAGTGCAGTCTGACAAATGGGGGAGATTCTTAGTCGTTTGGGATTATCAGGCGTGCGCAAAGCAGTACCAGCATCAATACCGCTAAAAATGTACAAAAAAAACGCTATGCAATACACCCTTCACATCCGATAATGTTAACTTAACTTAACCCATGACTGACTTAAACACATCTCATGGTTAATTAAAGGTGACACATGGATATCACTCAACATATCGCCAGGCGCTTGCTGGAAGCCAGAACTGAAGCGGGACTCAGCGTCATAGCCGTGGCAGACGCAATCGGTGTGGTGCGGCAAACTTACAGCAAGTTCGAGCAGGCGCAAGGGGTTCCCAGCATTTCGCAACTGATCGCGCTTTGTAAGCTTTATGACAAACCGATTGGCTATTTCTCCGATCCGGATGAAGGCGAGTTTCGCTTTGCCATGCGCGCCGATGCACCGGATTTGCTTGATGCAAAATTGCGTAATGAACTGATTAATAAACTGAAAAATATTCACGCAATTGAAGACGCCGCAGCCGCTAAACAGCCGGAAGACCTGCCTAACTCGTTGCCCATTTTTTCCGCCAGAGATGAGGATTTATTGCGGGTTGAAGATAAAGCCAGCGAAGAGAGACGTCGCCTCGGCATCGGCGATGCGACCTGTGTCGGTGATATCGTCGCACTGCTGGAATCGTTCGACATCCGTGTTATTCCATTCAGTCACCAGGCTGATGAGGAGACTTCGGGGCTGCTGTCGGGTTTTTCTGCCTTTAGTAATAAGTACGGCACTGCAATTTATGTCAATAATCATCCTTCTATCTCGGTCGAGCGACAGATTTTCAGTATTTGCCATGAATATGCGCACATCATTTTTCACCGCGATGATTACACCGGACCGGCTAAGAATTACAAAACCCGCGGGAAAGCAGTCTCGCCTGAAGAAAAAGTGGCAAATCATTTTGCTGCCTGTTTCCTGATCCCTGAACATGCGTTGCGTAAACAGTTTCAGATGCAGGGAGGTGGATGGGCCTACGAAGAGACGGTGTTGCGGCTGAAAAGCATCTACAGGGTTTCTTTTGCCTGCATGGTCGACAGGCTAAGCAAATGCCGCCTGATTTCCCAGAAAAACGCTGGTTACCTGTGGGCCATCGTGAACCGTAAAGGCTGGAATCGCCATGAACCGCACCCGATTGCTGAGAAGCTGGAATATAAAGGGCGTTTAAAAGTACTGTCACGTAAGGCGTGGGAAGCGGGTTCGGCTTCCGAGTCATTTATTTCGGATTTACTTGAACTCAACAGAAAAGAGTTAAGCGTGCTCCTCGCAGGATGGTATGAAGAGCAGGAGGCGGGAGAGGATGCCTTTTGAATGCCCGCGCTGCGTTATTGACACCAATGTCCTGTCTGATTTTTACGAATGTGAATGCATCCAGTTGATATGGTCCCTGTTCCCCGGCGGAGTATGGATCGATCCTTACGTTTGCGAAGAGCTCAAGGCTAAATACGATCTGGATGTACAGCAGGAGCTGGCCAGATTGCAATTGCCTTACAACTTCACCAACGACTTTGAGCCTGAACATTATGCTGAAATGCAGGAAATCAAAGCGCGCAGGCGGGCATTGAAGCATGCGGATATCAGTTGTGTGATCAACGCGCGTGTCAATCAGGCAACCTGTCTCTCAGCAGACAATGCGGTTTATAAAACATGTCAGGAAAGACAAGTGCGTGTTGCCAGACACGGTGGCATTTTGCTTGAGGCCGTCAAAAGAGAAATGATTACAAAAACACAGGCGCTGGAGTTTTTTCAGGCTTTTCTTGATCGCGGCCTGACGATGAAGCCTTCAGTGCGCGAAGCACTAATGGTGCAATTTAGCTGAACCTGTGTGTAGATGATTATTTATCGAGCAGAAATTTGCCCTCACCCCGGCCCTCTCCCGCAAGCGGGAGAGGGAGCGGTCCGCTGCGGGTGGGGAATGCAGTGCATCACATGAGTTAACCAGGAGGGCGCAGCGGGTGAAAAGTATGCACCGCCCAGTTCCCTCTTCCCAACCGGCACTGGTCAGTTCCCTCTCCCGCTTGCGGGTGTACAGTCCGGGGACATCGTGAACACTTGTTCGGGGACATGGTAGACACTTACAACTAAGGCATAAGAACCCGTTTATGGAGTCGCTTATGCCCTGGGATGCGAGAGATACCATGTCATTACGTACTGAGTTTGTTCTGTTCGCCTCGCAAGACGGGGCGAACATCCGCGAGCTGTGCCGCCGCTACGGCATATCTCCCGCCACCGGCTACAAGTGGCTTCGCCGCTGGGATGAGGAAGGATCGTCCGGCCTTCAGGACCGCTCCCGCGCGCCCCGTCACTCACCCAACCGCTCATCTGACGACATCACTGAGCTGCTGCGTATGGCGCATGAGCTTCATCAGCACTGGGGGGCCCGCAAGATTAAGCGCTGGCTCGAAGACCGCGGGCACGGCATGCCGGCCTTCAGCACCGTCCACAACCTGATGGCCCGCCACGGCCTGCTGCCGGGCGCAGCGCCGGGCGTCCCGGCCACCGGCCGGTTTGAGCATGCGGCCCCGAACCGGCTCTGGCAGATGGATTTTAAGGGCCACTTTCCCTTTGGCGGAGGCCGCTGCCACCCGCTTACCCTGCTGGACGACCACTCCCGGTTCTCGCTGTGCCTGGTGCACTGCGCTGACGAACGGCGTGAGACGGTACAGGAGCAGCTGGTCAGCGTCTTTGAGCGCAACGGCCTGCCGGACCGGATGACGATGGATAACGGCTCGCCGTGGGGCGACACCACCGGCACCTGGACGGCAGTGGAGCTGTGGCTGATGCGCCACGGCATCCGGGTGGGGCACTCGCGGCCGTATCATCCGCAGACGCAGGGCAAGCTGGAGCGCTTTCACCGCAGCCTGAAGGCGGAAGTGCTGCAGGGGAAGTGGTTCGCGGACAGCGGTGAGCTGCAGCGCGCCTTCGACCACTGGCGGACGGTCTACAATCTCGAGCGCCCGCATGAGGCGCTGGAGATGGCGGTGCCGGCGTCGCGCTATCAGCCCTCATCGCGGCAGTACAGCGGGCGCGTAGCGCCACCGGAATACGACGAGGGCGTGATGGTCAGGAAGGTGGATATCAGCGGGAAGCTGAGCGTAAAAGGACTCAGCCTGAAGGCGGGCAAGGCGTTCAGGGGAGAGCGTGTGGGGCTGAAGGAGACGGGGGAAGACGGTTATTACGAGGTGTGGTGGTACAGCACAAAAGTGGGGGTGATCGACCTGAAGAAAAAGTCGATCACCATGGGTAAAGGATGTTAAAAGTGTTCACTATGTCCCCGAACACCTGTCTGCCATGTCCCCGGACTGTACAGCGGGAGAGGGTTAGGGTGAGGGAAAAACCACTATGAATTCAAACCATTAAACCGCCTGCGCGCACGCCCACGCTGAGCTCCACGCCCACTGGAAATTGTAGCCGCCGAGCCAGCCCGTCACGTCCACCACTTCGCCGATGAAATAGAGCCCTGGCACGTCGCGCGCTTCCATGGTCTTTGACGACAGCTGCGTGGTATCCACGCCGCCCAGCGTCACTTCGGCGGTGCGATAGCCTTCGGTGCCGTTTGGCTGCACGCGCCACTGGTGCAGCGTGGTCACCAGCTCGCTCTGCTGCTTGCTGTTAAGCTGCTTCAGCGTCACGTCCGGAATCTGCTGCAGCTCCTGCAATACTTCCACCAGCCGCTTCGGCAGGATCTTCGCCAGGCTGTTTTTCAGGCTGAGGTTGGGATGCGCCGCGCGCTGCACGTCAATAAAATCGTCCAGCGCGGTCTCCGGCGACAGGTTGACGGTGACAAACTCGCCCGGCTGCCAGTAGCTGGAGATCTGCAGCACCGCCGGGCCGGACAGGCCGCGGTGGGTAAACAGCATCGCCTCTTTAAACAGCGTGCCGTCCTGAGCGGTGATGGTGGTCGGCAGCGCCACGCCGGAAAGCGTGTTCAGCTGCTCCAGCAGCGGCTTATGCAGCGTAAATGGCACCAGCGCGGCGCGCGTCGGATGGACGCGCAGGCCAAACTGTTCCGCCACCTTATAACCGAACGGTGTTGCCCCCAGTCCCGGCATCGACAGACCACCGCTGGCGATCACCAGCTTGTCCGCGCGAACCGCCGAGCCATTCAGCTGCAGCGTGTAACCGTCGTCGTCGCGCGCCACGCTCAGCACTTCGCTGCGCAGCCGCAGCGTCACCTGGCCGGCTTCACACTCTTTCAGCAGCAGATCAACAATCTGCTGCGCCGAATCATCGCAGAACAGCTGGCCGAGAGTTTTCTCGTGCCAGGCGATGCCGTGACGATTAACCAGATCGATGAAATCCCACTGGGTGTAGCGCGCCAGCGCCGATTTGCAAAAGTGCGGATTATGCGACAGATACGCCGCCGGTTCGGTGTACAGATTAGTGAAGTTGCAGCGGCCGCCGCCGGACATCAGGATTTTACGCCCTGCCTTCTTGCCGTTATCCAGCAGCAGCACGCGACGGCCCAATTGCCCGGCCTGCGCCGCGCAGAACATGCCGGCCGCGCCTGCACCAATGATGATAACGTCAAACTTTTCCACTGCCTTAACCCACCTGATTTAAAGGCGCTGATTGTAGAGATCTGCGGCTTTTCGCGCCAGCGACAAAAAATTGCCGTAAATGTGTCATATTGTAACTTGCTCATTTTGCGGTCTTTTTGCCATTAATTACCTGCCGGATGACAAATT
>Ga0268256_1000882_pt1 | contig 20778 bp, 18 predicted proteins | sample AgamicAtAmrz_FD_200247 | JGI IMG/M metagenome (GOLD analysis project Ga0268256, IMG submission 200247) | Agave microbial communities from Guanajuato, Mexico - At.Am.rz (v2) (version 3) | ecosystem: Host-associated > Plants > Roots > Rhizosphere | place: Guanajato, Mexico | collected 2012-06-07
AGCGGATAGGTGCCCCGGTGGTCGGCTATGTATCGCGCCGTGTTGTGATTGACGTAGAGAATGGGGTAGCGCCCGGTCCTGACCTTGATGTGGGCGACATAGATCTGCGCATCGTCGAGTGACATGAACTGCGTCGTGTCCATGCCGTCGATATCGAGCACCATCAGCTCATCCGGCTGTGGATCGGCATAATCGAGAAAATGATTGGCCTGGTCGATCGGATTGCCGGGCCGCCCCAGATGATAGGCGCCCCATAACAGACCATTCGCCTTTGCCAGCATGCGGCGCGTTTGAAAGAGCTCACGGCTGACTGCGTATTTGCGCCACATCGTCCTGCAATGGGCCACCGTATCGCCGCCGTGATCGCCGGTGCAGCTGAAGCTTTCGGGCAATCCGTCGGAGGCCTTGGAGATGAAGCCGGCTATCCGTTTGTCCTGCAGAAACGCGTTCCAGTCGATGGTGTTCAGCTCGTAAGCATCGACAATCAGGGCGTTTTTGGGATCGCCCCAGGGCGGGCTTTCGCCGGCCGAAGGCTTGGAGACCGGCCCCATCAGGGCCAGGATCGTCAGCAAGCCGTAAATGAGGAGGTTACTCTTTCGGTATCCTTTCATGAAATAATAGTAAGGATTGCTGGTTAATCTTGGGTTAAGAAAGCAATCACTATAAATTCATCGTGGAGCCCCTCGTAACTCCTTAAATCGGTAGGGATTTGAGGAACTAAATAACGCGCTGCCGCGTTCTTTGTCGTCTATTCGGATATGCGACGAAGCAGGCAGCGAAACCTTGCTCGGGAAGCATTCCCGACATGAAACGCCTACAGACTTGAGTGCCAAGTCGAACCAGGGAATGGAGATGAAAATGCTTGGTTTCCGTGCAAAAATCGCGACAGTCGCCGTAACGGCTGCCGTCGCCCTGACGAGCTTCACACCGTCTTTCGCCATGCAGATGCCCGCCGCGCCGATCGTAAAGCAGTCCGCGCCCGCCCAGGCCGCGCCTGGCAATGTCGAACAGGTCCAATGGCGTCACGGCGGCTATTATCGCCGTGGCTGGTATGGAGGCTATCGCGGCTATCCGGGCTATCGTCGCGGTTATCGCTATTATGACGGCTATTGGTTCCCGCTGGCAGCGTTCGGCGCCGGTGCTCTCGTGGGCGGCGCGATCGCCAGCCAGCCGCGCTATTACGCGCCGGCTCCGGCTCCGAGTGCCGGCATCAATCCACGCCACGTCGCCTGGTGCGAGTCGCGCTATCGCTCCTATCGCGCTTACGACAATACGTTCCAGCCGAATTCCGGCCCGCGCCGTCAGTGCTATTCGCCGTATTTCTAAGCGGCAATTTCAGAACGACAAATGCCAGCCGTCCGGTTTCTCGCCGGGCGGCTTTTTCATACTTTGACGTCAGAGAATATTGACTCGCCTGAGCAGCCACCATGCCAGCAGCATGGAGGCGATGATGAACCCCACCGCATATCCGGTGCCGCTTGCGCCGCCCGCTAGCGGCAACCCCGATGTGTTCATGCCGAAGAAGCCGGTCACCAATGTCGGGGGCAGCAGAAATGCGGTCATGATCGACAGGATATAGAGATGCCGGTTGATCTCGGAGGCAAGCTTCGAATCGATCTCTTCGTGCAGCAGCCTGGCCCGTTCCTGCAGCGCATAGACGTCGTGCTCGACCGCTTCTAGGCGCCCCGTCAGCCGGCCGGCGACATCCTCGAAGCCGAGCGGCATCTCCTCGTCGTCGGAGGCAGCGGCGTGGCGCATCAGCGAAAGAACGGTCCGCAAATGGCGATGCAGGCGCACGATGGTCCTGCGGATGGGCGGCAGCTTGGCACGCTCGTCGCGCGACGTATTGCCGTGGACGAAATCCTCGATGCCATTCAGCTCTTCGCTGATTTCGATGACGACGGAGATCAGGGTTCGTTGGAACTCGACGACGATCAGCTCGAAGATATCAACGGGATTGGAAAATCGTGCGGCGTTTTTTTCGATCAGCACCCGGGTCCGGTCCAGGCTGCGCAGCGGCTGCAGCCGGGTTGTTATCAGCAAGCGATCAGTCAGTGCGAAATGCAGCCAGCCGATGTCGTGGGTGTTGTGGGCAAAGTCGCGCTGGAAGTCGACCAATGTGCCGAAAAGCATCTGCTCGTCGACCGTAATCGTTGCATGTGTCTCATGCGTGGTCAGCGCTATGCGGGCGGCTTCGTTCAGCCCCGGCGCATCCTCGAGGAAGGCCGGCACCCGGGCATCCACGAGATTGAGATGCAGCCAGAGAAAGCCGTCGTCGCCGAACAGCCTCGAACGATCGGTATCGTCAGGCAGGCGCTCCGGCTTGGTTTCGCCGGGACGGAGGCGGTATGCCCAGATAAAGCCTGGTATGGTGTTGGCTGACGTGAGCGTGTTCATGGGGGCATCGTTCGCATTGTCTGAACAGTTGCCTTAGTCTTCGTTCATGACGATTGTTTATGCAAGTCGCTGCTTGGGCGGAATAATCGCGGATGTAGGCGGCGATGTCACGGCCGCTCGGCGCGCGTAAGACGCATGTCACGTTCGGGTTCGCGAGATGATGGGATCGATGCTTCTTGCAATTTGAGAAAATTGACGTTTACGTAAAAATAAACTAGCTATAGCCACAAATGGCCGATGGTCCGGAGAGGCGGGTCATTGCCAGTATCGATCCGGAGGAAATCATCATGTACAAGGCGCCTGTCGAAGAAATCGCGTTCACGCTGAAATATGTCGCCGGCATGGAGCGCGCCATGGAAGAGGGCGTTCTTGGCGATCTCAGCACCGATCTTGTCGATGCCATCCTGTCGGAAGCCGGGCGTTTCGCCGGCGACGAGGTGGAGCCGCTTGCCGAGAATGGCGACAAGCAAGGCGCGAGGCTGGCGGATGGCAAGGTGGTTCTTCCCGATGGCTGGGAGAAGCTCTACCGCGACTGGATCGCTGGTGGCTGGAATGGCCTGACCGCGCCCGAGGAGTTCGGTGGGCAGGGTCTGCCGCACATGCTGAATATCGCGACGCTGGAAATGTGGAATTCCGCTTCGATGGCCTTCGGCCTCGCCCCGACGCTGACCATGGGGGCGGTCGAAGCGTTACGGGCTCACGGCAGCGAAGACCTCAAGAAGACATATCTGGCAAAGCTCGTCTCCGGCGAGTGGACGGGCACCATGAACCTGACGGAGCCGCATGCCGGCTCCGATGTCGGCGCTCTGCGTTCCCGCGCCGAACGCCGCGATGACGGCAGCTATCGCATCTTCGGCCAGAAGATTTTCATCACCTGGGGCGATCACGAAGCGACTGAGAACATCATCCATCTCGTTCTCGCCCGCCTTCCGGATGCGCTAGCCGGCACGCGCGGCATTTCGCTGTTTCTTGTGCCGAAATTCCTTGTAAATGAGGACGGCTCGCTCGGCGCCCGCAACGATTTTTTCGTGCATTCGCTGGAACATAAGCTCGGCATCCATGGTTCACCGACCTGCACGATGATCTATGGCGATGGCAAATATGGTGCGGAAAAGGGCGCCGTCGGCTGGCTGGTGGGCGAGGAAAACAAGGGCCTCGCCTGCATGTTCACGATGATGAACAATGCCCGCTTGGCTGTCGGCATCCAGGGTGTTGCGATTGCCGAAGCAGCGACCCAGAAGGCCATCGCTTATGCCCGGGAGCGCACCCAGGGCCGCGCACCGGGTACGACATCCTCGGGCATGAGCCCGATCATCGAGCATCCCGATGTCGCGCGTATGCTGTTGACGATGAAGGCTTTGACGCAGGGCTCGCGCGCGATCTGCTACGCCTGTGCGCAGGCGATCGACATGTCGCATCGCGATCCCGAGAGAGCAAAATATTGGCAGGAGCGCGCCGCATTGCTGACGCCGATTGCCAAGTCCTTCTCCACCGATGCCGGCGTCGATGTCGCCTCGCTTGGCATCCAGGTCCACGGCGGTATGGGCTTCATAGAGGAGACGGGGGCGGCGCGCCTGCTGCGGGATGCGCGCATCGCACCGATCTACGAGGGTACGAACGGTATCCAGGCCATCGATCTGGTGACACGCAAGCTGACGATCGCCAACGGCGACCACATGCGCGGCTTCATTACCGAACTGCGCGAGATCGCCGATTCCGTCGCCAAGTCCAATCTGGATGGTTTCGGCGAAACGGCGCCGCAGCTGCAGGCGGCCATTGCCGATCTCGAAAAGACGAGCGAATGGCTCCTGTCGAAGCAGGCGGACGGCGCCGTCGCTGAAGCTCTGGCGGGCGCCACCCCTTACCAGCGGCTCTTCGGCCTGGTGCTGACCGGATCCTATCTCGCCAAGAGCGGCCTCGTCGATGCGGGCGACGGCCAGGGTGGCAAGCGCATTGCGCTTTGCCGCTTCGCCGCCGAGAATCTTTTGGCTGAAACCACCGCCCTTGCCGATCGCGTCGTTGCCGGAGCCGGCAGCCTTGAAGCTGCTCGCATCGCGCTTGCCTAAGGATATATGATGACCGACCACATCCTCATCGAACGCCCCGAGACTGCGCCACAGGTCCAGATCATCCGCTTCAACCGGCCGGAAAAGAAGAATGCCATCACGCGCGCCATGTATCAGACCATGACCGATGCGCTAAAGGCAGCGGAGGCCGCGCCGGATATCCGCGTCCACGTCTTTCTCGGCACGGAAGGCTGTTTTTCGGCCGGCAACGATCTGGCCGATTTCCTTGCCTTCGCCATGAGCGGCAATATGGGGCGCGAAGTCATTGATTTTCTCGTTGCACTGGCGAGCACGAAGAAGCCCGTCGTCTCCGGCGTCGATGGTCTGGCGATCGGCATTGGCACGACGATCCATCTGCATTGCGATCTGACTGTTGCCTCCGACCGCAGCCTGTTCAGGACACCCTTCGTCGATCTTGCGCTGGTTCCGGAAGCCGCTTCGAGCCTGCTTGCTCCGCGCGTGATGGGACATCAGCGTGCCTTCGCCCTGCTTGCCCTCGGCGAAGGCTTCTCCGCTGCCGAAGCAAAGGAGGCGGGCCTTATCTGGAAGGTGGCGTCACCGGAAACGGTGGAGACCGAAACGCTGTCGCTGGCGGCTAAACTTGCCGCCAAGCCGCCCGAGGCTCTGCGGATCGCACGTGATCTCATGCGGGGTCCTCCCGATGCTGTCCTCGACCGGATTCAGAAAGAAGCCGAACATTTCGCCGCCCAGCTGAAAAGCGCCGAGGCGCGCGCGGCTTTCGAGGCTTTCATGAAGCGGTGAAACTCACCCGCCTCGTGCTTCGAGACGGCCCTTCGGGCCTCCTCAGCATGACGGCTAATCTCTGGCGCATCTCGATCGTGAGCGACTCCGCCCTCATGGTGAGGTGCGAAGCACTTAGAGCCGTTGCGCTTTTCTTCGAATCGCGAAAATGCTCTATCTCCTTGTTTTTATGCAATTCCTGACGGAAAACCGCTGCACTTTTCCTGGAATTGCTCTAGGGCGTAGCCTCGAACCACGAGGGTCGGCCACCGAATTCGGGGCGAAGATAATTACTTTTCCAGCGCCGCAACCACTTCGACATGCGAGGTCCACAGGAACTGGTCGATAGGGGTCACCCGCGTAACGCGGTAGCCGCCCTCGACCAGGATAGCGAGATCACGGGCAAGGGTCAGTGGGTTGCAGGAGACGGCGACGATCTTCTTGACCTGCGAGCGGGCCAGTTCCTTACTCTGGAATTCCGCGCCGGCGCGCGGGGGGTCGAAGACGACGGCGTCGTAGACCTTCAGTTCCTGCATCATCAGCGGCCGGCGAAAGAGATCGCGGCGCTCGACGCTGACGGGCTTCAGTCCCTGCGTGTTGCGGGCGGCATGATCCAATGCCGCAAGCGGCTTGTCTTCGCTTTCCACCGCATGCACGCGCCCGATCCGCGCCAGGCGAAGCGAGAAAGTGCCGCTGCCGGCGAAGAGATCGGCGATGCGCTTGGCCTTGCCGACATGGATTGCAACCAGCTCCGCCATGGCGTCCTCGGCCTGCTTGGTCGCCTGCGTGAAAGCACCGGGCGGCGGCGCAACCTGAACGCCGCCGAAATCGATCATCGGTTTTACCGGTTCCACCAGGATCTCGCCGTTCAGCGAGACGCGGGCGATGCCGCGAAGCGACAGCACCGTTTCGATCGTGCTACGGCGCTGCTTGTCCGAAAGAGACTTGATGCCGTCAACGGCAAGGTCGAGGCCCGTCTGCGTCTCCAATACGGAGATGCGGAAGGCTTCGGCATTGATGGCGATTGCCGCTGCAATCGTCTTGATGGCGGGCAGCCTGGCCATGATGCCGGCCGAGGCGATGGGACATTCCTCGATGGCGACGATGTGATGGCTTTCGGCCTGATTGAAGCCTATCAGCATATCTTTTTCAGTCTTGCGCGCGGCGAAGACGACCCTGCGGCGCTCGCCCGGATGCGCGGCGATGATATCGTCCACTTCGGGCGTCAGGCCCTTGGAGCGAAGCGCGTCGACAACCAGCTGGCGCTTGAAGGCGCGATAGGGCGCGTCGGCATAATGCTGCAGGGTGCAGCCGCCGCAGGCGCCGTTGACGCCATGTGGGCCGAAATGCCGACAGTGCGGCTCCTGGCGATCCGGCGAGGCGACTGAGATGGACATCAGCGTGCCCTGGCTCTTCACCCGCGCGATGGCGACATTTTCGCCCGGCAGCGTGAAGGGCACGTAGATTGGGCCATCGGTGCCCTGCGCGATGCCGTCGCCCTGGGCGCCGAGCTTCTGGATGGTAACGGTTTCGGTGCTCATGGCTTAATCCCTGCGAGAAGAAATTCCTGGTTGCCGTCGCCGCCAGCGATTGGCGAGGCGATGAGGCCGAGGCTCTGCCAGCCCATGTCTTCGGTGAACCAGCGCTCAAGCTCGGCCGCGACTGCCGGGGCGGAGGAGGGGTCCTTCAAGAGGCCGGCCTTGCCGATTGCATCGCGGCCCGCCTCGAATTGCGGCTTTACGAGCAGCGCCGCCCGGGCGCCCGGTTCGGCAAGCGCAAGGGCCGGTGCAAGAGCCAGCTTCAGCGAAATGAAGGAGACATCGGAAACGACGAAGGTGAAAGGTTCGCCGATATCTTCTGCCGTCAGATTGCGCGCGTTCAGCCCCTCGATATTGGTCACGCGCGGATCGTCCGCTATGCGCGGATGCATCTGGCCGTGGCCGACATCGATCGCCGTGACATGGGTAGCGCTGCGCTGAAGCAGCACTTCGGTAAAGCCGCCTGTCGAGGCGCCGACATCGAGACAATGTTGTCCCTTCGGATCGAGGCCGAAATGGTCGAGTGCCGCCACCAGCTTCAACGCGGCGCGGGAAACATAATCCTGCGCCGGATCGTCGATGTTGATCTTGGCATTTTCGGAAAAAAGTGCCCCCGGCTTCGTCACGATCTTGCCGTTCACGGTGACCGTGCCGCGCTGGATAGCATCGCGAGCGCGCGAGCGGCTGGCGAAGAGCGAAAGGGTGACAAGAAGCTGATCGAGGCGTTGCGGTTCGGACATGGGCTGTCCATGCCGGGCAATGCATTATGTTGCAAGCCTTTTATGCTGCAATCGGCGTTGACGCCGGATCGCAACCAGCCATAATCGCCGCAATCAACGGGTGAGGGGCATCATGTGGAAGATTGGTGGCTATGCTGCGCTGATGGCGATGTCAGCGGCTCCAGCTATGGCAAACGATACCATGGCCGAGCTGAGAACCGGCGGCCTCGCTTACGTCCGCACCGGCGATATCGGCATGGATCAGGAAAAGCTGTTCATTTCGCCAGAACAGGTCCGTGTGGATTACGTCTTTGAAAACACCTCCGACAAAGATGTCGAAAGCGTCGTCGCCTTTCCGATGCCGGATATCAAGGGCGACATCGACAGCATGGTTGATGCCGGAAATGTCGATTCCGACAATTTCCTGGGTTTCACCGTAACGCAGGATGGCAAGGCCATCATGCCGACCCTACAGCAGCGCGTATCGGTTGCCGGGGTCGACATGACCGACGAACTGAAGGCTCACGGCGTGCCGCTGCTGCCGCTCAGCAAGGCGGCGACGGATGCCGTCGCTAAATTGCCCGTCGATGTGCTCGAGGATTGGACAGCCCGGGGTTTGATCGCCAATGACGAATACGACGCCGACGGCCAGGGCATGAAACATCATCCGACGCCGATGTGGACGCTGCATACGACCTATTGGTGGCGCACCAAGTTTCCGGCCAAGGCCAGGATCGCCGTGGAGCATCGTTACAAGCCGAGCGTCGGCGGCACCGTCGCCATCACCTTTGCCGGCGACGAAGATTACCAGAAGCAGCAACTGCAGAACTATCGCGCCAAATATTGCCTCGATGAGGCCTTTTTGAAGACGGCCGTCAAGCTTGCCGCAGCGGCCGATAAGGGTGGTCGCGGCTATACCGAGAGCTGGATTTCCTATGTGCTGACGACGGGTGCCAACTGGTCCGGCCCGATCAAGCATTTCGAGCTGACGGTCGATAAGGGCAGTCCCGAGAACTACATCAGCTTCTGCGGTACGAATGTGAAGAAGATCGGTGCGACGACGTTCCAGATGACGGCGCAGGATTTTTACCCGGAGCACGATCTGGATATCCTGATCCTGGCCGCGGCGGCGGTGAACTAGCGTTGAGCTGAGCAGTCCGCGCAAATTAAATAAATTTAAAGCCGAAACCTCTACTCATGCCGGGGATTGCGGTGATCTGTTTCCAGATTGCCGCCTGCCATGAAGGCTTCGCGCGTCTGCGTCCCAATCATGCCCTCCCTGAATTCTTCGAGCATCGGCCGTACTCCCTCCCAATGACGGCCGGACGATGCTCGCCAGGACCGGCGCTCAGGAGGCGCTCGCTCATGTTTGCGAAAAAACTCTCTTTGAATGGCAAGCTTGCCATTACATTCACGGCCCTGATCGCGATTTTTGCCTGTGTTTCCGCTTTCGTTTATGCAAAGCAGGACGTGTCGGCCGGAGCCGCCGACGAGCAGGCAAAATCGCAGCAGCTCGTCAGCCTGATCGACGACTCCCTGCAGTCGATGCTGGAACAGGCTGTCAATCTGCGCGGTTTTCTGCTTCTGCGCAGCGAAAGCACCTACGGCGATATCTTCAACAATCGCGAGCGGATGCTGAAGAGCATCGCAGCCGCCAAGGAGGTCGCCGCCGATTCTCCGGATCTGCTGCAGGCGATCGATAACATGCAGAAGGCTGCCGATCTCTATTTCCATCAGCTCGCGGAGCCACAGGCCAAGGCGCGCAAGGAAACCGAGATGCCGCTCGATCAGATCGTCAAGATTGGCCAGAACGAAACCAAGGGTCAGCTTGATGGCTTCCGCGACGCTGCCGCCAAGATCAAGAAGGCCGCACGTGCCAGGGCGAGCGACCTCGCAGCCATGCAGGACGATGCCAATGGCGATCTTCGCCTGACGCTTATCGCCGGCAGTATCTTCGCTTCGCTCGCGGCCGCCGTGCTTGCATGGCTGCTGTCGCGGATCATCGTGCGCCCGATCGTCGGCATGACGGCTGCCATGGGCCGCCTGGCAAATGGCGAGCATGACGTCGAAGTCCCGGCCGTTGGCCGCGGCGACGAAATCGGCCGCATGGCCGATGCCGTGCTCGTCTTCAGGCAGGCTGGTATCGAGAAGCTGCGTCTTGCCGGTGAGACCGAGCGTATGCGCGGCGATGCCGAACGTCAGCGCTTGATGAATGACGAGCAGAAGGCGCGTGAAGAAGGCGAAATCCGTTTCGCCATGGAAGCGCTCGCCGGCGGCCTCGCGGCTCTATCGTCGGGCAATGTCGCAACCCGCCTTCACAACAGCTTTGCACCGCAATTCGACAGCGTTCGCGCTGATTTCAACAATGCAGTCGAGAAGCTGGAGGCGGCCCTGCAGTCTGTCGGCTCCAATGCCCGCGCCATCAATGCAGGTGCTGACGAAATCCGTGCGGCGGCCGATGATCTGGCGCATCGCACCGAGCAGCAGGCTGCCGCGGTTGAAGAGACGGCCGCGGCATTGGAGCAGGTCACGACCACGGTGCGCGACTCCGCCAAGCGTGCGGAAGATGTCGGCCATCTCGTCGAGCGTGCCCGCCAGGGTGCGGAACGGTCGGGCGAAGTGGTTCGCAACGCCGTTTCGGCCATGCAGCAGATCGAAAAGTCCTCTGGCGAGATCAGCAACATCATCAGCGTCATCGACGACATCGCCTTCCAGACGAACCTTCTGGCGTTGAACGCCGGCGTCGAGGCCGCGCGTGCGGGGGATGCCGGCAAGGGCTTTGCGGTCGTTGCCCAGGAGGTGCGTGAGCTTGCCCAGCGCTCCGCCAACGCCGCCAAGGAGATCAAATCGCTCATCACGACGTCGAGCGATCAGGTCAATACTGGTGTATCGCTGGTCGGCGAGACCGGCAAGGCGCTGGAATTGATCGTATCCGAAGTGCAGGAAATCAACCGCCATGTCGGAGCGATCGTGACGGCGACCCGCGAGCAGTCGACCGGCCTGCAGGAGATCAACACGGCTGTCAACAACATGGACCAGGGCACCCAGAAGAACGCCGCCATGGTCGAGGAGCAGACGGCGGCAAGCCATGCGCTCGCCCGCGAAGCTGCGGCGCTGAACGAACTGCTCCAGCAGTTCCGCCTCGGCGATGCCGCACAGGCTGCACCTGTACGGCCTGCCGTTGCGACCGCCCGCTCGAAGCCGGCCGCATCGCCGGCTCGGGCTCTGGGCCGCACTGTTGCCAAGGCCTTCGCCGGAAAGGCAACTGCAGCGGCTGCCGCCACCGCGCGGGACGATTGGGAAGAATTCTGATCGTTCGACGATGGCCTCGTGGGCGCCCTTTAGGGGCGGCTCACGGTGAATCATCTTCGTGGACTTCATCGGCCCGTCGCTTTGCGGCGGGCCGCCTTGTTTTTTACAGTGTGCATGAGAGCTGCGGCCTGTCCGACTTTGGTGCAGCGCCGCTGCGCCTGGAGCGTTCTTTCCCTGGAAGAATGGCTCTTTGGGTCATGATCTTGTTTTCGGCGGACCATCCTTTGATCGAGATTTATTAAATATTTGATCGGCGGCAGGGTTGCCCTGAGCGGCGAACGCCCCTTTTTATAGTACGCATGATGATGCTGAGGGAGATTCGAATGGGACAGCTCGTCCGAGTTCCGGCCAATGAAACACAGAGACTTTTGGCCGTACGCTCCCTGAATGCGATTCACAGCGGTCCGACTCCGGAGCTCGCGACCCTTGCGGAACTCGCTAGAGGCGTGTTCGAGACGCCCTATGCGGCAATCAACATTATCGATGAGGACTGGCAGCGCATAGCAGGGCAGGCGGGACTGAAGATCGCCGAATGCTCACGCGATATGTCGATCTGCACACGGGTGGTGTTCGATGACGAACTGTTGGTCCTTCCGGATCTCATGGAAGAACCGGAGCTGAAGGCTGCCCCCTTTGTTCTCGATGATCCCTATTTCCGCTTTTATGCAGGCGCTCCGGTGCGACTGGAGAACGGTTTGCCGGTAGGAGCCTTCTGCATCCTCGATCAGAGGCCGAGGCAGTTTTCCTCGAGTGAGGAGCAAAGTCTGAGACACTTTGCCCAGATCGCAAGCGCGCTTCTACGTCTGCAGAAAACGAACTTGCTGATGGGAATAGCCGAGAATGATCTGCGCGCAGCGGCCATGACCGATCCGCTGACCCGTTTCTTCAATCGGTCGGCGCTGGAAGCTGTTGTTGATGGCGCGTTGAGTACGGCGGTAGCGACAGGCAGCAATTTCGGCGTCCTCTATCTCGACATGGATGGCTTCAAATCGATCAATGACCGTTTCGGTCACAATGTCGGCGACGAAGTTCTGTGCGAGGCATCCGTGCGTATCCGTTCGGTCCTGCGCGCGGACGACATCGTCGTGCGCATGGGGGGTGACGAATTTGCGATATTCGTCCCGGACTCGCCTGACAAGAATGCACTCGTGTCCCTGTCAGAACGGCTGCTTGCAGCCTTCAGAGCCCCTTTTGCTGTGGATGGCGTGTCGATTTTCGCAAGGCTCAGCATCGGCGCCGCGCTCGCGCCGCATGATGGCGCGACGCGTATCCCGCTGTTGAAGAATGTCGACTCTGCGCTCTATCAGGCCAAGGCAGCAGGCCGAGACCGCGTAGCGGTCTTCAACGCACTCGAAGCCTGACGTGCTCGGACCTGGTGGTATCAGGCAGCCGTAGGGCTGCCTGATTTTTGCGAGTCATCCGGCTGCTTCGACAATCCGGCCGCGGCCGAGTGCCTGGAATACCGTCTGCACGATGCCGGCGCGATCAAGGCCCGCCATGGCATTCATGGCCTCAGGCTTGGCCTGTTCCATCCAGATATCGGGCATGACCAGCGAGCGGATTTTCAGGCCGCTGTCGAGCAGGCCTTCATTGGCAAGGAACTGCATGACCTGGCTGCCAAAGCCACCGACCGAACCTTCCTCGATGGTGATGAGGATCTCGTGGTGGGCGGCGAGCTGGCGGATGAGATCGCGATCGAGCGGCTTGGCAAAGCGTGCGTCCGCGACCGTCGTCGAAAGACCGGCGGCATCGAGATCCTCGGCGGCGGCAAGACTGTCGGCCAGACGCGTACCGAAGGAGAGGAGGGCGACTTTCGTGCCCTGCTTGATGACGCGACCCTTACCGATTTCAAGGATCTGGCCGCGTTCCGGCAGATCGACGCCGACGCCTTCACCGCGCGGATAGCGGAAGGAGATCGGACCGAGATCATAGGCGGCAGCGGTGCGCACCATATGCTTCAGCTCTGCCTCATCTGCCGCGGCCATGACGACGAAGCCCGGCAGGGTCGCGAGGAAAGCAGTATCGAAGGAGCCCGCATGCGTCGGGCCATCGGCGCCGACGAAGCCGGCGCGGTCGATCGGGAAACGGACCGGCAACCCTTGAATGGCCACATCATGCACCACCTGGTCGTAGGCACGCTGCAGGAAGGTGGAATAAAGGGCGGCAAAGGGCTTGTAGCCTTCGGCGGCAAGGCCGGCAGCGAAAGTCACGGCATGCTGCTCGGCAATGCCGACATCGAAACAGCGCTTGGGGAAGAACTCCTGCAGCTTGTCGAGGCCGGTGCCGTTCGGCATGGCGGCGGTGATACCGACGATTTTGTCGTCGAGGGTCGCCTCCTGCACCAAAGCGTCCGCAAAGACGCTTGTGTAGCTCGGCGCATTCGGCTTCACCTTCGTCTGAGCGCCGGTGATGACGTCGAACTTGTTGACGCCATGATATTTGTCGGCAGCCGCTTCGGCCGGGGGATAGCCCTTGCCTTTCTGCGTCACGACATGGATCAGCACCGGTCCCTGGGCATTGTCGCGCACGTTGCGCAGCACGGGCAGCAGATGCTCGAAGGAATGGCCGTCGATTGGACCGATATGGTAGAAGCCCATCTCCTCGAACATGGTGCCGCCGGTCACATACCCCCGTGCATGTTCGACTGCCCGCGTGATGGCGCGATCGACCTTCTTGCCGAGATAGGCGGTTAGTTTCTTACCAAAATCCCGGAAGCCCATATAGGTCCGGCCGGAGGCAAGACGGGCGAGATAGGCACTCATGGCGCCGGTCGGCGGGGCAATCGACATGTCGTTGTCATTGAGGATGACGATCAGCCGCGCGTCCAGCGCTCCGGCATTGTTCAGCGCCTCATAGGCCATGCCGGCCGACATGGCACCGTCGCCGATGACGGCGATCACACGGCGGTCGGTGTTTTCGAGCTCGGCGGCAACAGCCATGCCGAGACCGGCGGAAATGGAGGTCGAGGAATGCGCGGCGCCGAACGGATCGTATTCGCTTTCGGCCCGACGTGTGAAGCCGGAAAGACCGCCTTCCTGCCGCAGCGTGCGGATGCGGTCGCGACGACCGGTCAGGATCTTGTGCGGATAACACTGATGCCCGACATCGAAGATCAGACGATCGTTCGGCGTATTGAAGACGCTGTGGATCGCGATGGTCAGTTCGACAACACCGAGGCCGGCGCCGAGATGTCCGCCGGTACGCGATACCGCATCGATCATCTCGTCGCGAACTTCGCGGGCGAGCTGCGGCAATTCCCGGTCCTCCAGCTTTCGCAGGTCGGAAGGATATTGGACCCGGTCCAGCAGGGGCGTCTGTGGCATTTGTGTCAAGGCTGATGCCTCTTTCTTGCTATTCTTGGGCGGTTGTCCGCCTTTACGTCAAAACAGATTGCGACAAAAGACGCCGAATTCAAGGTACTCCCGAACAAGAAACATGTGGGAGTGTTATGAACCCGTTAGCCCTCCGGCAGGGGAATGAACTCTTCTTCGTCGCCCGGCACGATATCGAAGCGGCCCGTGCGCCATTCTTCCTTGGCCTTTTCGATGCGCTCCTTTGAGGACGAGACGAAATTCCACCAGATATAGCGCTTCGAATTGAGCGCTGCACCGCCAAAAAGCATGAGATGACAGCCTTTTTCGCCAGCCTCCAGCGTTATCGCATCGCCAGGACGGAAGACGAGGAGTTGATCCTGTTCGAAACGGTCGCCGGCGACGACGAGAGAACCGGAGAGAATATAGACCGCGCGCTCCTCATGTGCTGCTCCAAAAGGAAACGTCGTATTGGGCTGGAGCTGAAGATCGACGTAGAGAGTGTCCGAGAAGGATTTCACTGACGATTTCAGGCCCTCGAATTCACCGATGACAACGCGTCCGGTCACGCCGCCGTCGGCAATCGTTGGTAGGTCATCCTTTTCCGTATGGGCGAAGGAGGGATCGATTTCCTCCTTGTCGTCGGGCAGCGCCAGCCAAGTCTGCAGGCCGGACATGGCGAATGGATGGTCGCGCAGGTTTTCCGGCGTGCGCTCGGAATGCACGATACCGCGCCCGGCCGTCATCAGGTTGACGTCGCCGGGGCGGATCACCTTGGCCGTGCCGAGGCTGTCCATATGGCGGATCTCGCCATCGAACAAATAGGTGACGGTGGAAAGGCCGATATGCGGATGCGGGCGCACATCGAGCGCCTGGCCCGGCCGTAAAATCGCAGGTCCCATGCGGTCGAAGAAGATGAACGGCCCCACCAGCCGGCGCCGGCTGCTTGGAAGCGCGCGCCGCACGGAGAAGCCGCCAAGGTCGCTGGTGCGCGGAATGATAAGGTTCTCGATGGCATCGCAGGCGAAGGCATCGCCGGCCTGGGGATCGTTGCCTGGGAAGAAGGACATGAAGGCTCTCCTTTCGGTTGGGGCTCAACCTAGCGAGAAAGGTCGGGAAACTCAAATTTCCTGTATGAGATGTGCGTGCAGGTAGTCTCATCTTTCAACCTGTGCGATTGGCTCGAGGAATCTATTTGAGGGCCGTACGCATGGAAAGCACGAGAAATAAAACGTTGATCGCCGTTCTGTTGGGAACGACGTTGATGGGATGCAGCACGACCACCGATAAGTCTGCTACGGCCGTCGCAAAGCGCGCAGGTCCAGTCGCAATGGATCGCGGTGTCGCCGCATTTCGCGATATCTGCTTCGCCTACAAGGCACCCTATGCCGAAAGCTACGCCGCAGCGGCGCGATATGGCATAAAGAAGTTCGAAACCAAGCAAAAGTCGAGCTTGTTGTCTGGAAAATATACCTATTCCGAAGGCTCTACGGATGATGGGTCCCTCATCGTGGGTATCAATCCAAAGGGATTGTGCACTGTCCAGGACCGTCGTCATCCCGGTATGGCCGACGACAAGACCATCGAAGATCAATTCGCAGCGGTGATTCACACAAAATACCCGCTAGCCAGCCGGCTTCGGGAAAACAGCGTCTCCTACACGACAGTTGAAAATTGGAAGACCATCAATTTTGCATTCATACTTAACTACAAGGGCTACAATATGTTTGGCTCGCCGTTGTGATCTTACCTATTCTTCAGCCAGCCGCCAGCCTCACGCGCCATCAAGCGCTTCCGTGCCCTGCGGCTTGCCGGCACGGTCGAGCCTGATCTTCTCGATGCGGTTTTCCGCAGCCGAGAGCAGCGCCTCGCAATGTTTCTTCAGCGCTTCGCCACGCTCATAGATCGAAATGGATTCATCAAGTGCTACATCGCCGCGCTCAAGCCGGGCAACGATGCTTTCAAGCTCTGCCACGGCCTTCTCGAAGGAATAGCCTGATACATCTGCCTTGGCGCTCTCGCTCATCGTCAACCTTTCATCATGCGTAGAATATGCATCCCCGCCGACTCGGCGAGACCTTCCAGATCATAGCCGCCTTCGAGCAGGCTGACGACCCGGTTCTTGGCGCTGCGGTCGGCAACCTCGAGCAGCCGCCCCGTCGCCCAGTCGAAATCCTCGCCGGTCAGGTTCAGTTGCGCCAGGGGATCGCGATGATGGGCGTCGAACCCGGCCGAGATGATGATGAGGTCGGGGCGAAAGTCGTGCAGCGCCGGCAGAACACGGGATTTGAAGGCCTCGCGGAAATGATCGCCGCCGCTATTGGGCGACAGCGGCGCATTGACGATGGTGTTGTGCGCGCCGCGCTCCTCCTTCTTGCCTGTGCCTGGATAGAGGGGCATCTGGTGGGTGGAACAGAAGAGCACGGACGGATCGTTCCAAAAAATGTCCTGCGTGCCATTGCCGTGGTGCACGTCCCAATCGACGATGGCGACGCGCTCGGCGCCGTGGGCCTTTTGCGCATGGCGGGCGGCGATCGCGGCATTGTTGAAGAAGCAGAAGCCCATGGCCTTGGTCTTCTCGGCATGATGACCGGGCGGCCGGGCCGCGACGAAGACATTGTCGGCCGCACCGGAGAAGACGTCGTCTACTGCCGCCATGGCGCCGCCGACGCCATGCATGATCGCCTGCAGCGTCTTCAGGCTGGCATAGGTATCCGCCTCGATCTGGCTGATCTCGCCCTCGTCGCCTCTGTCCGGCATCGAGCGCAGCACGAAATCCAGATGCTCCTCGGGATGCGCAAGCAGGATCGCATCCTCATGCGCGGGCGGCGCCTTTCGCCGGTCCAGCCTCTCGAAATTCGGATGCTCCAGCGCAATGTTCAGCGAGCGAAGCCGGTCCGGTCGCTCCGGATGGCCAGGAGGAACGATGTGTTCAAGAAAGATCGGATGTTCGTAAAGACGTGTGCTCATGGGGCCAATCTATAAATGAGGTGTGACGCCTAATACAGGACATGGACAATGTCACTACAATGTCAACAATCCATCTTAACCACTTTGGAGTGGCGCCGTTTACTTATCGAGGCGCGGTGTTAAGCTTTCATTAAGGTCAGTACGGCGTCGGCCAGGGTTGTTGCGTGATGGCGAGAGTAGAACGATCCGATGTCATCGAGGTAAGGGTGCCGCCGCGTGATGTCGACCGGCACGGCCAGATGTTTATCGCCTCCTACATCTCGCAGGCCGAGACCGCGCTCTCCAACTTTTGGCGCACGCGGCCGCTGGTCGACGACGAGCCCGTCTATATTGCCAAGAAGGCATCATGCTCGCTGCACCGCGCCTTGCACTATGACGACCTTGCCCGTTACTCGATCAGCGTCAACAAGATTGGCGGCAAGTCGATCGGTTTCGTCGTGGCCGTCGAAACTGGCAACGAGCTGGCAGCGGAGGTGGAAATCCTCTGGCTCGCGGTGCGCGGCGATGAGCATGACCCGGTCCCGCTGCCGGAAGACACGCGCGACTGGCTCTACAAATATCTGGCGTGAGCCAGGCTAAGCTCCCCATCGCTGCCCGCAAAACCGTCGCACATTTTGCGCGATGTAATCAGCTCCGCTGTGGCAGAAGCGGGTAGCCGACCATGACGGCGCGGCCCACCAGGGCCGCGACCACAGCCTTGATGATATCGCCCGGCACGAAGCCCAGGGACCCGATAAACGCCTTGCTGAAGCCGATATTGATGGCGAGCCAAGCAATGCCGAACACGTAGAGCACCACCACCCCACCGATAACAGCAGCGATGAAAAAGCCGACACCCTGAACCAGGCCGCTCTGTTCCGGCTTGACCAGTCGTTCGGAGAGATAGCCGGTGATGAAGGCTGCGAAGATCCAGCCGACGAAGAAGCCGGCCGTCGGGCCTGCAAAGACGGCAAGGCCGCCGCGTCCGCCGGAAAGGACCGGCAGGCCGATCGAAACAAGCACCACCACCAGCAGCACCGCGATCGTCCCGCGCTTGGCGCCTAGGACGACGCCGGCAAGCATGACGCCGAGTGACTGCGCCGTGATCGGAACCGGAATGATGCCGATGGGGATTGGCGGCAAGAGGCCGAGCGCCACGATGATGGCGGCAAATAGCGCCGAGAGGACGAGATCGCGGGTGTTCATGGCGGCTCCTTCCGAAAAAGATCTATGTTCATTGACGCCGAATGCCGCGCGCGTCAATCGCCGCCGCAATATTGTCCGCATCGCGCAACGTCAGGATGATGAGCGGCGCGAGCGTGGTTGCCAGGCGAACCTTTATCCCGCGCGCCTGATGCGCTTCGCGGATCGCATGGTAACGATCAAGGATCTCGGGGACGAAACGAATGACGAGGCCGATCGCAAGTCCGATATCGGCGGCCTTGAGCAAGCCGATCTTTTCGAGCGGCATGGCAAGCACGGTGATTTCATCGATAAAGGCGGCCATCGAGGTCGTGGCCGTCACCGTGGCGGCGAATAGCGCCAGCGCCGTCAGTCTGAGCGCCGTGACGATCGCCGCGTGCAGCGGGCCGACCAGCGCTGCAAAAACAGCGAGCACGGCAATCGAGATCAGGATCGGTCGCAGCCGCTTCAATGCGTCTCGGATTGGTAGGCCGCTGCGGAAATAGAAGCCGGCGCCGACAAGATTTGCACAGGCAAGCAGCGCGATGGACTGAGTCAGAAAAAGCAATATGCCAAATGCGGTCAGAGCCAGCAGCTTCACGCGCGGCGAAAGCCGGTGGAGCCAAGTATCGACATCGACATGCAGCGTCTGCATCAGCCTGCCATCTCCCGGTAGCGAGTGATCGCTTCCTCTGCCGAAGCGTCGACGACGAGCCGGCCTTGATCGAACAAAAGCACCCGCTCGAAACCCTCGAGCAGGGGCAGGTCGTGGCTGATGACGATGACGCTTTCCGGCAGCCCCATCATGGTCTTCTGCACCAGCGCCCGGTTCTTGAGGTCGAGCTGGTTCGTCGGCTCGTCCAGAATGAGGATATCCGGGCCAGTCACGAGCACCGAGCAAAGGGCAGCCATCTGCAATTCGCCCCCGGAGAGCTCATGTGCCCGCCGCGCGCCGAGATGACTGACGCCGAAGCGGGAAAGAATGCCCTCGACCGCCGCATCGATCTGCGCCTTGTCATATCCGCGCGCCTTGAGGCCGAAGGCGATGTCGTCGCGCACGATGGGCAGGATGATCTGGTTTTGCGGGGACTGGAAGATATAGCCAACCTTGCCCAGAACCTTGGCGGCATCTCCGACCGTATCGAGCCCGTCGACCGCGACGCGTCCCGTCGTCGGCTTGACGAGCCCGTTGATCAGCCGCGCGAAGGTCGTCTTGCCGGAGCCATTGAGGCCGATCACCCCGATGCGGCGCTCCTGAAGCGTGAGATTCAGAGGAAACAGCGCAGTGCGCTTGCCATAATTGACGCCAGCGTTTTCGAAGCGGATGTCCAAGCGGCTTCCCTGTTCGGTAGTGTGATCGCGGAGCTATAGCGCATTGCATCGAATTATCAAATCGAGGCCTCTTTGAAAGCATGGGAATTTATGCCTATGATCGCGCAATGACGAATCTGCTCTCGAATCGTGACGCCCGCCGCGTGTTCCTTGCCAAGCAGGGGCTTGCCAATCCGCCGAACCGTGCCTTGACCAAGGCGGGGCTGCTGCAGCTCATCCACGACATCGGCTTCGTGCAGGTGGATAGCATCGCCACCGTCGAGCGCGCCCATCACCAGATCCTGTTTTCGCGCAACCAGACCTATCGGCGCGAGCACCTGACGGAACTCCTGGAAAAGGACGGTGCGCTTTTCGAGAACTGGACGCATGACGCCTCCATCCTGCCGAGCGCTTTCTTCGTCTATTGGAAGCACCGCTTCCGCCGCGAGGATGAGGCAATCATCGCACGCTGGCGCAAATGGCGCGGAGAGGGGTTCGAGGCGGCTTTCGAGGAAACCTACGAGCGCGTGCTGAAGAATGGCGCGATCACCGCCCGCGAGGTCAAGGCGGAGGATCATGTCTCCGGCGGCTGGTGGAACTGGCACCCAAACAAAACGGCGCTCGAATATTTCTGGCGCACCGGCAAGTTCGCCATCGCCGGCCGCACCAATTTTCAAAAGGTCTATGACCTCGTCGAACGCGTCCTGCCGGCCCATTTCCATGAGCCCGAAGTGGAGCACGACGAATTTGTCGACTGGGCCTGCCGCAGCGCGCTGCAGCGCCTCGGCTTTGCGACCTCAGGTGAAATCGCCGCCTTCTGGGATCTGGTCACGCCGCAGGAAGCCAAGAGCTGGGTCGAGACCCATCGTGACGAATTGACCGAAATACTGATCGAGCCGGCCGCCGGCGGCAAGCCGCGCTCGTCCTTCGCCTTCCTCGATTTCCATGAAACGCTCGACAGTCATGCCGAGGCACCGGCGCGCATTCGCGTGCTGAGCCCCTTCGATCCGACTCTGCGGGATCGCAATCGGACCGAACGTCTCTTCGGCTTCTTCTACCGCATCGAGATTTTCGTGCCCGAGCCGAAGCGCGAATACGGCTATTACGTCTTCCCATTGCTGGAGGGCGACCGGCTGATCGGAAGGATCGACATGAAGGCCGACCGCAAGGCGGGAACGCTCGATGTCAAACGCCTGTGGCTGGAATCGGGCGTCAAGGCATCGGCCGGCCGGCTGGAGAAGCTGGAAGCGGA
>Ga0268256_1000885_pt1 | contig 20760 bp, 15 predicted proteins | sample AgamicAtAmrz_FD_200247 | JGI IMG/M metagenome (GOLD analysis project Ga0268256, IMG submission 200247) | Agave microbial communities from Guanajuato, Mexico - At.Am.rz (v2) (version 3) | ecosystem: Host-associated > Plants > Roots > Rhizosphere | place: Guanajato, Mexico | collected 2012-06-07
GGCTGGAAGCGGAAAGCGCCGACATTCTGGCGGCTAACCAGCAGGATCTGGCCGATGCGCGCACTAACGGCATGAGTGCGGCGCTGCTCGATCGTCTGACGCTCAACCCGCAGCGCCTGAAAGGCATTGCGGATGACGTGCGCCAGGTGTGCCGTCTGGCCGATCCGGTTGGCCAGCTGATCGACGGCGGGCTGCTCGACAGCGGCCTGCGCATTGAACGACGTCGCGTGCCGCTCGGCGTGATCGGGGTGATCTACGAAGCGCGCCCGAACGTCACGGTCGATGTGGCGTCACTGTGTCTGAAAACCGGCAACGCGGCGATTCTGCGCGGCGGCAAAGAGACCTGGCGCACCAACGCCGCCACGGTGCGGGTGATCCAGAACGCGCTCATTGAGCATGGTTTACCGGCAGCAGCGGTGCAGGCGATTGAGAACCCGGATCGCGAACTGGTGAATCAGCTGCTGAAGCTGGATCGCTACGTTGACATGCTGATCCCGCGCGGCGGCGCCGGGCTGCACAAGCTGTGTCGCGAAAATTCCACCATTCCGGTGATCACCGGCGGTATCGGCGTGTGCCATCTCTATCTCGACGAAACCATGGAGACGGACGCCGCGCTGGAGGTGATTGTTAACGCCAAGAAACAGCGTCCCAGCGCCTGTAACTCGCTGGAAACCCTGCTGATTCATCGCGATCAGGCTGAGCGTTTTATTCCGGCGTTTCTGCAGCGTATGGCGCAGGAGAACATTGCGCTGCACGCCGACGAAAACGCGCTGGCGCTGCTGCAGCAGGGCCCGGCCAGCGTGGTGGTGGTGCAGATGCACCAATACGACGATGAGTGGCTGTCGAACGATCTGAACGTCAAGCTGGTGGCGGACCTTGATGAAGCGGTCGCGCACATCCGCATGCACGGCACCCAGCACTCCGACGGCATTCTGACGCGCAGTATTGGCAACGCCAATCGCTTCGTGAATCAGGTCGACTCATCGGCAGTGTACGTCAACGCCAGCACCCGCTTTACCGACGGCGGCCAGTTCGGTCTCGGCGCTGAAGTGGCGGTCAGTACGCAGAAACTGCATGCGCGCGGTCCGATGGGCCTCGAAGCGCTCACCACCTACAAATGGATTGGCTGGGGCGACGATACCCTGCGCCGTTAGTTTTCTCTCCGGCATCATAATGGGCACCTGACGCGGTGCCCTTTTTGATCGCTTTCGATCCAGTTATTTCCAGAGCTTTTCGTTTTATTCCTGTCATCTGTGGCGCGCCTGCGGCTTTTCGCCCATTTTTTGCTGTGGGTGCTGGTCTCAGCGTTACAGAACAATCCTGAAAACCCCTGTCAGAACAAGCTGTCAGAGATTCATTACTGGTTTCCACCAGGGCGAAGAGGATAATGATCGTCCAGCTTTATTGATAAAAGCGGTTGGGTAGTAAACTAGCGGTAATATAAAATGAACTGGTAGCAAAAATGAAAATAACATTCAGTCTTTTACTGATGGCAGACTATTAACTGATGGTTAAAAAAGAGAGTACGAGACAAGCTTTTACTGCCAGGCTGATTGCCGCATGCGAGAGCGCGGGAATTGTCGGACATGGACGGAACAAACAGGTCGCTCAGGCACTGCAACAACGGGGATGCAGGATCTCAACTCCAGGGGTCTGGAAATGGTTTAACGCGCAATCCATTCCGGATGACAGTAATCTGCTGGCGCTCAGCCAGCTGTTAGGCGTGCGCGTGGAGTGGCTGCAGTTCGGCATGGAAAAACCGGATGTGGCGCTTGCCCGTCAGCGCCTGATCGATCCGCAGCACATGTTCCGCGTCGAAAGCCTGGACATCGGGCAACGCAGCGCACAGGGTATTGTCGCGCGCGACGAACTGGTCGAGACCATTCAGGCGATTGAATACGGTCTGGATGAGGCGCGCGTGCTGTTTAACGGTCGTCCGGCCGAAAATATCCGGCTGATTGCCCTGAACAGTGACTCCATGGCCGGTACTTTTGCTCCGCGCGATCAGCTGTTCGTCGATATCAGCGTGCACCGCTTCGACGGTGACGGCATCTATCTGTTCAATCTCGACAACCAGCTCTACCTCAAGCGGCTGCAGTTACAGCACAAGAAGGTGGCGGTGATCTCCGACAACAAACGCTACGAGACCTGGTATCTGACGCTGGACGAAGCGGCGTCGCTGCAGGTGATTGCCCGCGTCATCATGAGCCAGGCGCGTGACTATCAGATTCTGGGCTGAGCAGCAGTGCGTTAACCGGCAAAAAAATAATCCGGCTGAAATCAAAAATTTAACTGTCGGTAAATAAAAAATTAACTGTCAGTGTTTGCCAATGCATTAGAACCTGTTAATAATTTGACCATAGATGGACGACATCTCTGCTCCCGGATGAGCCCGCTCTTAAACAATTGAGGCGCTGCACAAGCGCGAGACAACCCACCCAAAGTCAGTGAATTTTGGGATGGGGTGGATACGCACTTAGCAGCGTCGTCAGTTGTCCTCTGCTTTCACTCTCCTCTGCTTATACCTGGCCGTTTTTTACGGCCGGGCAAGCCAGTTGCGGGTGATTGCAGAGGGGCCACGGACGTCCCGGTCTGTGCCGAATCGCCGTGCTCACCACCCCATCGCCAAAGACTCATTCACAGGAGGAGTTATGGCGATTATTCAATATGGCAAATCAGTCTTTAGCGGAAACGCGCGCACCCGTCGCCACCGGCGGCGTCAGCCGCTCAGCCGCCTGAAGCGCAGCATCGACAGTGCCCTGGGCCTGGAGTGTGATGAGATCACCCTGCGCACCGCCGAGCGCATCTGCCAGCGGGAAATCCGCTCCCGGGTAGACCGCGCAGTACTGGCGCCTGCGCGGCCCTGCAACGACAACCCCAGCTTTGATAACTGCTGTTTGCCCCACGTTCATCTTTACGCCGTGCGTTAATTCTCTGCTGTTTTCCCAGTTCTGAACGGAACGTTTCACCTTTCCTCACTGTTTAGTTGCGCTTGAGCGTTGCGCTTAACGGCTGCCTGTCGCCCGGCGCAACCGATCAGCGAGGTTTATGTGTTGTGGTTATTTGCGCAGCTTTTCATGCCGTTGCGCCCGTCAAAGAGGAACCGTTATGAGCCAAATCATTGCCATTTTGAATTTCGAAGAGGGATACCGCGAAGCGCCTTACCTCGACACGCAGGGGTTTCCCACCGTTGCGGGCGGTATTCGCATCGGGCCGAAAGGCGCGTCGCTCAGCCACTATATCTTCCGCGTGCCGCGCCGCGTTGGTGACGTGTGGAAGCAGTGCATCGTTGAGGGCAAGGTGCAGGAGATGCAGCAGCGCGCGCTGGTGCAGCAGGCACTGAGTCAATGCAACGAGGCGCGCAGCGATGTGCTGATCAGCATGGCCTATCAGATGGGCGTCGACGGTCTGGCGCTGTTTCGCGGCATGCTCACCGCGGTGACGCAACGCGATTTCGACGCGGCGGCGAACGCCATGCTCGATAGCCTGTGGGCGCGGCAAACTGCGGGGCGCGCCCGGCGTCATGCCGAAGTGATGCGCACGGGCACCTACGACATTTATCGGGGGCTGTTATGAACATGCGCTGGCTGTTGTTCGTTATCGCCGTGCTGGCGGCCATTATCCTGCTGCTGTTGCTGCAGCGCTTCACCACGCTGGAGTTTGTTAAACACGCGCGCCTGCTGTTTAAAACCTGGTCGGTGTGGCTGGCGTCGCTGGGTTCAATGCTCAGCGCCTGGGTGCAGTCGTTTCCCTCTTCAGCGCTGGATGCATGGAACGCGCTGCCGGCGGATATCAAAGAGATCCTGCCGCACAACTATCTCGGCCTGATCGGTGCCTTCATGGTGGCGATGGGCGTACTGGCGCAGTTCGTGCGTCAGAAGAACCTGGTGGAGCAGAGAAAAACGCTGGAGGACAAATCATGAGCTTTCTTCTTTCTCAGCTTGCCGGCAGCTGGCACTGGCTGGCGGCAATTGGCGGCGTGATTGCCGCGCTGATTGCCAGCTACGCCGGCGGTAAAAAAATCGGCAAGGTGCAGCAGCAGGCGAAAGCTGATGTTGCGCAGGCCGAAAAGACCGCCGCGCAGGCGGTTGAAGTTAATCAGCAGCAGCAACAGCTGCGTGAGGAGGCCAGACGTGTGGAAACCCGTAACGGTAATCTTGATGACGCTGCTGCTCGTGACAAGCTGCAGCAGTCGAAATACCACCAACCCTGACGCACCCGTCGTTATCGACTCCGCCTGTTCGTTATTTTCCCCGATTTACACCCACGGCAGTGACGCCGAACGCATGGACATTCGCACCGTGCGCGCCATCAACAATCACAACGATCTCTGGGACCAGCACTGCCGCCCGGCGGCGCACTGACGCTGTTCTCTCGCTTTGTATTGCAAACCTGAAATGCCGAGGAGGCTAAGATGATCGAAGTTAACTCTTTTGCTGAACTGCGTACCACTGTGCCGGCCAAAAACGGCGATCTGGCGTTCCTGCGCCGCTATAACCCGGACTCCACCTTCCGTGGCGGCGGTGATTTCACCGGCTTTATCGGCACTACCACGGCCGCCGATGACGGCGGTACGCTGGCGGTCGGCAATGGCTTTTACTGGAAACGCGTGATCAACGATCCGGCCGACGTCAACGTCTACCACTTCGGCGCGAAAGGGGACGGTTACGCTAACGATACCGACGCCTTTAACCGCATGCTGGCGTGGACGCAGGGCTACAGCGGTAACATCCGTGACCTGCCGGTGCGTTTCCCGGGCGGTAAATTCCTGATTAACCCAATCGACATCAGCGCCACCGAGATCGCCTTTTTTGGTCTGCAGGGGGATGACGTGGAGCTGGGTTCGCTGCCGCGCACCACCATTATCTCCGACAAAAGTGCCAACACGGTGTTCAAAGTGAAGGCGCGGCGGACCGCGATCAAAGGCATTACCTGGCACGGTCAGGCATCGGCCGACGTCACCACCAACACCGGCACCATCACCGCCGAGATGTGCACCAACGTGCAGCCATTCTTCGAAAACACCTGCATCGAAGGCACCACGTTAAATATTTACTGTTTCCGTGCGCAAAACAGCGGCGGCACGGTGATTAAAGCGCTGGATACGCTCGACAGTAAATTCGACCAGATCTACTCGCTGTGGACCTATGGCCGGGTGTTTGATATTGGCTGGTCAAACTCGCCAAACGGCAAGTGGGACCACTCAACGGCTATCGAGATCTGCAACTGTAACTTTCAGACCGGCTACGGCGACGCCACGCTGTACATGCCGCGCGTGACGCAGGGCATCATGCGTAACGTGTGGATTGAGCACACGCGTAATCCGGGCGATCTGTCGGACGGTGCCTGGAGCATTGATACGCTGAACATTGAGGATTGCGGCACGCCGTTCAATCTCAATAATGCGCGCGTCATCATGCGCCAGATTGGCCTGCAGTCCGGAGCGAAGATCTCGAACGATATGGCCGGCACGCGCTGGCTGTCGACCTTTGACTACGGCTATCGCCGCGAAGAGCATCACGGCACGCTGATCACCGGCTCATTCCGCGCGGGCTACTACAGCGGCCACAAAGTCACCAACAATACCGACACCGATAACTGGTATCGCCTCGGCCAGCTGTTCTTCCCGACGGCGAATCAGCAGTGGGTGATGGAGCTGATTGGTAAAGCCGACGCCACCCAGCCAACCGGAACGGCCGCTTCGCCGGTCAATCTGGCGGGCACCGGGAAAACGTGGATTAACCTGCAGCGGCTGGAAACGGTATGGGCTGACGCCTGCCATATGGGGCAGCCAGCGGTGCTGGATATTCGCTACAGCCGCGTCGGCACCACCTATGCCGTGGTGTGGGTGAAGCTGCGCGCCAACAGCGGCGATACGCTGATTAATCTGAAGACCACCGGTCCGACGCGTTTTGAAGCCGGCTCCTGCTCGCTGTTCCAGCCTGATTTCTCGGTGGTGACGGATACCACCAAAATGGGCACCCTCAAACCGGCGGCGCGCTTTGGCCTGCACAATGGCGTCGCGGGTATTGGGGCTAACGAGAAAGGCGTGCTTACCGTCGCGACGGCAGCAGGTACGCCGACCAATAAAACCACGCCGACGGGCTTTGTGCTGGTCAATATCAACGGTGTCGATCGTAAGCTTCCTTATTACGATTGAGGCCAGCACCTTTTGGCGAGGCTGCAGCCTCGCCTTTTTTTGTGCCTGACGCGAGAGGGCGCTGATCCGCCGCGGTTATTCCGCGTCAAAACTAAGGCCAGCCCGGGTGATGCTGAAAAACGCAGCACTTAACCGGCACCATCTTGACTCATCCCCCCGATTTTTCTATGTTTACTCCCCGTAGTTCCCGCCTCAATGCCGGTATAGCTCAGTTGGTAGAGCAGCGCATTCGTAATGCGAAGGTCGCAGGTTCGACTCCTGTTTCCGGCACCATTTCAAACACTTCCCAGGTCTACCGAAATCAACTTAAAGCCCGTGTACTGCGGCTCCAAGCCCGTATCTTGTCTCCTGTTATCAACTGGACTCAACCGGAATCAAGTTATAGCTGGGGGCATAAGTAGGGGATTCTGTGTTCGGCCCAGGGATATGTCCCTAATGAAGCTAAACGCATGACAGATAGACACTGCTAATCCCATAGAGAAAGCCTATAAGCTGGCAGATGTTGCTGGTTTGTATCTTGAGGTTGTTCCTTCTGGTTCCAGATATTGGCGGATGAAGTATCGCTTCAATGGAAAAGAGAAGCGTATGGCTTTTGGTGTCTATCCGGCAGTGTCCATTGCACAAGCGAGGGCACTACGTGATGAAGCCAAGAAAAGACTGGCCGAAGGTATCGATCCATCGTTTGCTAAGAAAGAATAAAAGTTGGTTCGCGATGTGCAGCTCAATAATACGTTTCAGGCTGTGGCACTTGAATGGCACGGAACGAAGGTGAGCCGATGGTCAGAAGGTATGCCTCCGACATTATCGAAGCTTTCAATAAAGATATTTTCCCCTATATCGGTCAGCAGCCAGTCAACGAAATTAAGCCTCTTGTTCTGCGTCGGATGGAAAGCCGTGGTGCGACAGAGAAGGCCAAGAAGGTTCGCCAGCGCTGCCGCGAAGTCTTTCGCTACACCATAGTTACCGGTCGTGTGGAATACAATCCGACTGCGGATCTAACCAGCGCGATGTCAGGGCATGAATCGAAGCATTATCCCTTCCTTACCGTTGAGGAGTTACCAGACTTCTTTAAAGCTCTTTCTGACTATACAGGCAGCCCGCTGGTTGTTCTTGCCGCACGTTTGCTGATCCTTACGGGAGTTCGCACCGGCGAGCTTCGAGGTGCTTTCTGGAGTGAGTTTGATCATGAGAAAGCGGTGTGGGAAATCCCTGCAGAGCGTATGAAGACGAAACGGCCTGACCTTGTCCTCCTCTCTACCCAAGCGCTGGAAATCGTACAGCAACTCAAAGTCATGTCAGGGCAATATCCACTGGTGTTCCCGGGACGTAATGATCCCCGCAAGACGATGAGTGAAGCGAGTATCAATCAGGTGTTTAAGCGGATTGGATATACGGGGAAGGTAACGGGGCACGGTTTCCGCCACACGATGAGTACGATTTCGCATGAGGAAGGGTTTAATACGGCATGGATTGAAACCCAGCTTGCGCATGTCGATAAGAATGCGATTCGCGGGACGTACAACCATGCGCTGTATTTGGAAGGCAGGAGAGAGATGATGCAGTGGTATACGGATTATATTGATAAAGTTGGAAGGGTTGCTATCAGGAGTGCTTCATAATTAGATTTCTCTAAGCCTAACTGGATCGTTAGGAATACAGGAAAACTATACAATTATTGCTCCTCCAAAATGGAGGGGCTGAAAATAATAATTATTTTTTATGAAGCACATTTAAGTAGATTATTAACTTCCTCAACTATTAGATATAAGGTTTCTAAATTCCAGAAGTATATGTAAATTATAACTTATTTATTAGTTAACTTGAGGGGCGATAAATAAGTTCACATTTAATGATGCTACAAACCTCGAAATACTATCCCTTTGGATGTGAGTTGGTTTTTATATGTAACTAATTTACTTATATCACATTTCATAATACACAGCATTCATTGTTTTAGGTATAATAATCCGGTTACAGCATTTTAGATGAGTACATGTTTCTTATAAGGTTGTTATCTAAATGGATGATTTTGAAGATAAAAAAAGATTTGAAGAGGCAATCGAAGCTGGTCAACGAAATCTCCGTGCTGTACACCTACTTAGTAACTGGTGTTCTCACTCTGAATTTATTCGATCAGAGGGGAGAGGCATGATTGAGGCTGAAACAGGGTTACCCATTGGTCACATGGGAGTTCAATGCAAATTTGTTAAGCAAAGTTCAATGCTTAGCTGGCTTCTGGAAGACTCGGTTTACAGCTTCTATAAACAGAACTGTAAACATTGTAATCAACGGATTCCGGTGGGATTTCCCAATATTTTAGAGTTTGTAGGCCCAAGAGAAAAATCTGCCGAAGAACGAAATTTGGCTCGCAAAGAAGAAGAAAGGCAGAGAAAGCAGAAGCAGCTCAATAGACAACAAGAGCGAGCAGTATTACGTCTTTCACTTACTCTAGAAGAAACATTTGTACTTGATTTGCTTGATGAACTCGATCAAGAAGATATAGAGAACAACGATCCCCGTTTGGAACAACTTGCTAATCTGGCACCTGAGACATTTACAAGTAAAATAATTGAACACTTGTTGCCTGCAGTGTTACATGAGAAATTGCCATATTCAATGCCAGCAGCAAAAGCTTTAATAAGAACTGAATTATCACAAGCGGAAAAACTGGCAATTTCAGTATATTTAATAAACAACTACGAATATTGTCCACCTGCTATAGAAGCAACCCTCTTGGAAGCAGAGAATCTATCTGAAGATGATTTCTTAGAAGTCCTTTACCACTTTGTTAGAATGGCTGTTGAATCGCCTCCTGGAATGATGATTGGTACATTTGAGCGAAAAGTACTTAATAAAGGCCCCATTCAGTCACTTTTAAAAAAAAGACAAGCTGATATCTGTGATGTTGTTGATGAATACATAAAAGATACTCACCGGGGAAAATTTCAATTTGCTATTGAGATAATTATTGCATCGGATGATGATGAGCTGCTTCTAAGACATATTAGAAGTATATTTGCTAAGCTTATGCGTCGACGGACTCTACTCCCGGAGGAGCGGAGAGATAGCAGCATTCTTTTCTTTCTTCGGAAGGCTGCTACGAAATGCTTAGATAGATTTCCCGATGAAAGCGATAAAGTTATTCAATCCTATCTTGCTGACAAAGATGATATTGGGAGACATGAGGCCAATAGAGCTTACAGATCTGTACTGCGCAATAACTATAGAAAAAAAAGTAAAATAGGAAAGACGCAAAAAATAGCTTTTAGGCGTTTGCTCTGGGCTGCAGTGGATAATCCAGAGGATAGCATGGATGATGCAGGACAATTCTTTAGACACTCTTGGGACGAATTTGCTGAGCTTGCAGTTGATAATTTTGACGATTTGATCGGAGCGGCTGCAACGCTAAGCGAGAAATTTGAGACGTTGAATAAAGAAAAAATCATAGAAATAAATGAGAGTTTTCTAGATCATTTAGATAAAAGTAATAAGCGTAATGCTATTGATGACTTACAGGGTGCATTGATTGAATGGGCTGCGATTGGAGCAAAATCTAGAGGGAGTGAAGGAATCGATGATTTTCTTCAGCTCTATAGAAGCTTACCAGAAGAACAAACTCAAATGCGTGGGAACATGATTGCCCATGTTTCTAAGTTATTAACTGGTATTGACAGCCTAACACTAGTGCTCTCTGATTGGTATCGTGCTCTTATGGATGAGAGTACATTGATTCGAGCACGTGCCGTAGAAGCGTGGGAAAATGTTCCCTATGATTTAGTGAAGAATTTCCCAGATTTATTCTTCGAAGCATATTCAGTCTTGCTATTAGATCAATATGTTATGGTGCATCAGTATACTGTTCGCGCTTTGAGCCGTAGATCTTTTCCTGAGGAGAAACGGGGACTTGTGAGATCCCGGCTATGGAATCTAATTTGCTATTATACTCAACAAGATAAAAAAGATAATTTCATTGTAGAATGCATTGACGTTTTTGCTTCTCTTTGCTTATCAGATGAAGAGAGAAAGGGAAAAATTGGATTGCTTCTTTCTAATATATTATTAATTTTAGAAGGAAGTGCACTTTATGATGCTATCAATCGATTGCGTTTTCGTTTTGATGATATTCCCGGTTTTGTCAAAGTCGCACTCAAAGCAATTCAGGATAAGTATACTCGCAGTATTTCTATTGATGACTGCATCTCAGTGATATTAAAAGCGCCACATGATGAGCTTCTAAATTGTAAAGACGATCTCCAAAAAGCATTCAATGCTCTGAAACCATTTAAACCTCAACAATTTATTGAAGCATTAGTGTACGTGGCTGCGTTAAGCAAGTGTGGTGATAACGTAACTGCAAATGTTTGTTTAAAGGAACTACTGGAAAAAATTCCAAATGATGAAAGAAATACACAATGGAAACTTAAGGCTGCTTTAGTTACAGAAGCAGCTAGCATTGAACATGCCATAAGTGTTTGCGAACCCTGTAATGACTTAATTGAAAAATGGAATGGCCTTACGGCTGAGTTGGAGAAAGAATATGAAGAACGAGCCAAGTTTCGAGATTTTCCGCCAAGCTTTTTCTCCGAGAGTTGAGATTGCAGCAGCGTTGGATGGTGCACTCAAGTCCATTCCGAATGACTTGGTGAAACTTAAAGAAGCGTGTCAAAAGCTCAATGAAACGCTCGATGAGCTCGGTCAGGGATATGTTGAAGATCAATATCGTGCATATTACATAGCAATGACTATATTTGTAACTCTAGCTGAGTGGAAACATGCTATACGTAATGCTGAGACTGATGCTCAAAGGTTTTTAAATTCAGCACAATTAAAAGCATCAGAGATCGACATGACGACGAGTCTTTCGGAGAACAAACAATTTAATGAGTTTATAGAGCAAGTCCGTTCAATCAGTAAATTAGATTCATTAAAAAAAATACAAGACCAGTTAACAAGCTGGTCATTGCCACTACTCTTATTCGCAAATCTTCGCAATAAAAATATTGAGGGGATTAGGCAAGGAATATCTAGTAAAGGGACAAAAGAGAATAAAACGCAAGAATCAACAGTTGCATTTCTAAAGTTTGATATTGATGGGGAACCAGCTCAGCAATGGAATTATCTCAAGCCGGGTACGGCTTATGACCTTAACATAGAGGTCAGGGTTTCAAATTGGCCAAAAAGTGCAAATTTCCTCTCATTAAAGCCAGTGACAATTGATACTCGTGAGCGAGACTGGTTGCCTGATTTTAGATTTGAGAAACCAGAGGGGAAGGGCCCCTTCACACTGAAGGGGATCGGTCGTGTCGTCTTGGAAGTGGCAAATTCATTTGGCTCGAGACCTTACGAATTCCTATATGCTGCCGAGTTTGACAATTTAAGTAATTGCCAAAATATTGCTATCGTAGGACATAGGCGCTTATTACTTGAAGGTAGTGATTCCGCTCAAGCTCCATTAACTGGATTTTCAAACGTCGATAGGCATCTTATAAAAATTCGTAACATATTACGAGCTTTCCCTGGATTACACTCAGATGACATTGCTAATACAATGATTATACTTGGCGGCTTAGGAAATGTTGCAGCACAAGCTCTTAAAGCTAGTTTATTTATTGCTGGCACATCAGAGCAAAAATTTCAGCGTAAAATAGCCGAAATGCTTAGAAGTAGGAATGATATTGGCGAGAACTTACAAGGCCATCCAGAGGCTGCTGGCGGGATAACGGATCTCACATTTGAAGACATTCCGATAGAACTAAAAGTTGAAAATAATAAGGTTCTTTTCCCCAAGGATTTTCAAAAATATTTCGATCAAACAGCAGCTTATGCCATTGGATTAGGTAAGCGTATCGGTATTTTGGTTGTTCTGGAATCAACGTCAAAATCAGCGCCGGTGGGAGTAATAGAGGATGATATTGAAGTATTCACACATCCAACAGGTCAATCTCAAGTTGCAATTGTTGTTGTCGTCGTCAGAGGTGGTTTACCTAAACCCAGTTCTTATTCTCGATAGCCATTTATATCAACAATTAGTAGAATATAAAGATTATAGGAAATTGTATTCTGTCTATATGATTTTATTTTGTTTTATGCAGAGGGCTGCGTGTGAAAAGAAAAGTGGAAATAACCAAGAACAGCTTTTTTGAGCTTTTTTCTGATGCAATAACTCTTTATGAATTATCAGTAGCAACACAAAAAACACACATCAAAAAAACACTTGCAAAATCAAGTATACTTTCAATTAACTACGCTATTGAGGCTGCAGCTAATTCATTTTTATCTTCTATAGAAATATCGCAAAAGTTAAAGGATCAAATTGACAGATTATCTTCACTTGATAAATTTGACTATACTCTTCAATGGCATAAAGACATATCTTTACCTCGTGGAACCACTCAAACACAAATAATAAAAGAATTAATAGCACAACGAAATGCATTGGTACATCCCAAGATTAAAATTTTCACTGATACAATAGAAACAAAACCGGGTGAAGGAAAAATCGCTTATCAACACCAGTCTAATAGTCACTCCGAACAAGTTAAAAGTAATATATCAGGTATATCACTTGATCCTGAAACATATACTGAAAAAGATGCTTTTATTGCGATTAAGGCTCTTGTGGATTTTTTAAATTGCTACGTTAACGATTGGTGGGGTATTGATTTGGATACTTCTGCTTTATTGCTTTTGCCATCATGGAACGGCTCAATACAATCGCAACCAATAATTTATGAGAGTAACTCACTGGAGACTGTTCTAAGGCATGATCCTGAGCTAAAAATAAAGTTTATTGAGTTGCATGGTATATTTGAGCAATTCCAATAATACTCCATAAATTATTTATACCAGAAGGAATGATGAGAGGCGCTCCTTTAACCAAACTTTAACGCCTGCTTCTTCTCTTAGTCAATAACAGACGTTAAGCGCTACGGCATGTCGAAATTTTTTGCTGATTGATGAGTAATCAACAATGGTAAAAAACCATAAAGGCTAATTGTTCTCAACTAGTGCAATAAGCCGTAAGTACCGCGAATCCTTGGTCAGACTTGTATCTGTATCTTCAATTAGTTCTAGAATTCTCTGCAGCTCACCTGAAGTACGCGTGAATTTCTGTGGTGTTATTTTGTCCATTAAATCAAGTGTGGTTTCTGGAAAAATAGCTGCAATTGCTTCTTTACCACCGAGCTCCCTAGTGAATCTGTAGAACAAGTGATCAATTGTCTCGATTGGTACTAAGTATGTTTTTACTGAATCGTAAACCTCCGGAAACTTATCGCCAGTATCGTCAAGTAAACCAACCCATGCTTTTACAGAGCTCGTGGTTCTATATTGGCGTTCTTTGGGCCAGTCCTCTCTGATTAATGGGATCACATACTTAACCCAGCCACTCTCGTTTTTCTTCCCGACCAATCCTAACCAGGAAATAAACCGATTTCGAGCCTCGTCAGATAATTCTCGTAATATGGATCGCATTTCATTCCTGGAAGGACTGGAGGGCTCATCAGGGTGAAACATTCTCATTAAACCAAGCCATTGCGAAGCTCGAACTGAATAATCTTTTTCCCACGAAAGAGATTCGATCCAAGGTATAAGGTTAAGAAAACAGGGTTTAATAAGTTCAGCTACTGCAATCGAAGGCATATCATTGCAATGAAGATAACCATTCCATGCAGGTTCTGCTGCAGGATGTTTTAAGTCCAAAATAGGTATAAGCCATTCTTTTGCCCATGCAGGATCAACAAACATTAGCCAATTTAGATTGCGAGTCGTTATAGCTATAGTGTGGTCCGCACCTTCTCCTGGTGCAGTAAAAAGACGTTCAATACGAGACTTAATAGAATACGGAATAAGCGAGCCAGCTTTTTTTTCTTCACTTGGCATTACTTGAAAAAGCGCTTGAGTACATTTACCGACAGGACCATTGATTGCATGGCTGAATGTACGCCGAGACTGTATTACAACCTCACCATTTCGGATAACTTCTCCGAAACCACTCCGTGTTGCATCAGCCCCACCGCTCAGTATGCCCTCTATGACATGATCGTAAACTGCCCACCCGAGATCCTCATCAAATTCAAGAGTCGCAACTAAATTTTGTTCAAGCCAGTTACTTAATGTATGTCGTAACTCGACCAAAGCTGTAACTGGCAACCGCACAATTCGGTTCAGGAATACTCGTCTCACCCTTGGTTTAAGATCTTTAGGTAATTCACTTATCATTGGCGACCAAAATTCCTTAGGGTAATCACCGCCTCTTCCTGCAATAGCTAGTGCAGACAAAGCCTTACGCGGGTTTTCTTTTATCAATCCGACAAAAGGTTGCCTACTAGTAAAGCTGTCATCTTCTCGTTTAAGTATCTCTTTTACTTTTGGGATTATTTCGTTTGCTGGAAGATCTAAGATTATATCTGGCTTTTCGTCTGTACGAACCCAACCTGTCCGTGAACCCCAATTGATGACAACAGATGTAGCCCAGCCATCATTCCAGTCAGGAATTCTTTTAATCATCGCAGTTAGTTGGTCACGATGAATAGTGGATATTTTACAGCCGCTTAGTTCGAGATAGCGAGCGTATCTAGCTACTAGTATCTCCCTTTGTTTTGGAATGTCTTCCTCAGGAAAATAAAGTAAATGGTTCGGGCCGGTTAAAATATGCTCTATAATTCGATTCTGATTTTCTTGCGAGAATTCTTCCCAACGATCAGTGAGCAGAAAAAGAAGTTCGCGGGTAACATTTGTGTCCCAAAATTCACTTTGATCCAAAGACAAAAGCTCTTCGGCAACACGGTCAGCCTCAAAGATGCCTGTTTTACTGTATGCATAAAGTCTAAGCTTTCGGAAGAAAAATGGCTCCTTTACTGGCCAAGTTGTTACGTGTGCCTTAGCCAATTCTGGCCACTTCATAACAACTCGGTCTAAAAGGTTGGCAAACCATGTCAATACCTCCGCACCTTTCGCGAAATGTTCTTCTCCTTCAACCGCACGTTCTGGATAACAACTTGGGCTTGGAAAGTAGTACGTATCAATATCCTCTAATATTCCGGAGGCAATTATTATTTGCGCTTCTAAAGCACTAAATACTTGTAGTAATACATTGTCAGGTACGTCTAAATCGTCATCATGTCTTTCGGTGAACACAACTTCAAATTGGCCTAGTTCGCTGAACTGAATTTCCTCCCAGGAGCCGCTTGGCGGTCTGACTTCACCCAATCCATACGGCAATTTCATTTCCAATCGGGGTGTCATTACCCTACGAAACTCTCGTAAAACACCAGCTGTCCAGCCTCGGTTTGTAATTCGATCTTTTAAGTTGTACCAATCGACGTCATAACGACGATTGCGGGGATCTTTATGATGTTCAAGAATTAAGCTCCACAGTTGACGAGAGCGTTTGTGGATAGATGTTGAATGCTCAATATTACGTTCAATATTTTGTAGTAGTAGAGGATGAATGCTGATTTTTCGGATAGCCCACCAAGCCATCACGGGGCTATCAAGAGATTTGCAGAACCAGGCCATGAGATGGCTCAATCGTTTCGGCATTGTCTCCAAACATCCAGCCAAGCGATGGTAATCTGACGGATTATCATCTTCGTCGCGCCATTCAAGGAGATTGTCGTTACTCACTCCACGTTTACGTTCATCATCAGAGATATCTTGCAGATCGTCATCAAGCCCATAAGCTCCTTGTGGATCGAAGGTCTCTGCATCATTGTCATCATGTTCGTAGTATCTTTTCTTCTGTTTGGCTGACCGAATATTTGCATCCATCACACAAATCCATTCAGGATGAGGACGTGGAATAGCTTCAGAGAATAATCTCGCACCTTGTGCAGTGCGAAGTATATGGGCAATTTGGCCACGTTCATACGGCGCTAGAATTTTCGGATCTTGCTGGCTTTTAGCGATAATAGAAGCTCGCCATCGACGTGGATCATCTGCTCGCTCAGCCCATGCTTCCAAAGTCCTCCAAAGGGCCGGATGATCGGAATAGGCTATGGCTGTAACTCCTCTGTCACGCCATTTGGCTTCGATATCCTCAGCAAGGCCGCGATCAAATGCATAAAGTCTGGAACGATCATACTGTCCATCATGATTGAGACCCTGAAGGAGGTATTTAACTGGTGGGTCTTCTGCCTGATAACCGACCAAAACAACAATGTATCGTTCCAGAAGAAGCTTAATAAAGTTGGTCGCCCATCCTTCTGAAAGATATGCTCGACCAAAGTCTGCACTGCTCAGCACATAAGGATGGTTTACAGCATTTTCGTCGACCAGACGGCCGTGAAGATATGTAATTCCCTCAATTGTCGAACCGAAATTCAGATTTGGGAAAGCTGGCGGCACATATCGAGTTAGATTATCTTGCGCTTGGTTAACCTCGAACAGTCGGTCAAAGTTCGTTGTGACAATCTGTGGAACTCCACTCTGATTTGAGGAAATTCTTTTAATCAGAGCATGCTCGCGTCCAACCTCTATGTCAGTTCTTGTAGTCCCCAGACGCTTTGATACCAAAGCATTCACCTCATCCTTGCCATATTCCAGATGTAGGAGGTTGAAAATTTGGTCGAGAGGGACATTCGCCGAAGATTGGTCGTGAAGCCATGGGCGAAATGCAGCCATGATTTCTGAATCGTGTGGTGGGTCAAAGTATTCAATTACATGCTGGGTAAGCTCTACAAAGCTTGGCATCCCTGAAGGTAATGAAACCCCTGCGCCACAAAGAAATACAACTCGCCCTGTATCACAGCGTTCTAAGAGGATATCGGGTATGGAAGGCCCTTCAGGGTTGAATCTCATGAGCTCAACTTTTCTAAGCGTTAATTTATGCTTGGATTCTACTATTCGTAGCCATGTGATGAACACAGGTAGTGAAAAACCTCTGATCTATCTCAAAGTAAACGACTGAATCATTCAGTCTTCTGACATCGATAATCACCTGAAACCTCTCTAGATGGGTAAGCGTACAGCGAGAACCCTATTGACGAAGAGAGTTATTCCGCTGGCAGTATGATGCGCTATCAAAGAGGCGATGATTTATGCCAACGTGATTGGCTCCGATCTGGGACCGAAAATTACACCTATTGGTAGCTTTGACCTGCGCCGCAGTGTGATCAACTGCAGCGCTCACCTCATCCTTAACCAGCAATCAGCGCCCGCGGTTCCAGAAACGCGCTGATACCCGCCTGTCCCATTTCCCGGCCGATGCCGGAGTGGCGGAAACCGCCGAACGGCGCGCGCGGTTCGTGAGCCAGCGTGTTGATCATCACGCGGCCAGCGATCAGCTGTTCTCCCACGTTGCGCGCATGCTGTTCATCCGCACCGATCACCAGTGCCGACAGGCCGTAATCGCTGTCGTTGGCCATGGCGATGGCTTCGGCTTCATCGCGGTAGGTCAGGATGCTCAGCACCGGGCCAAAAATCTCTTCGCGCGCCAGCGGCATTTCATTGGTGACATCGCTGAACAGCGTCGGGCGGATATACCAGCCGTGGTGCAGCCCGTCCGGGCGGCCGCTGCCGCCGGTCAGCAGGCGCGCGCCCTGTTGTTCGCCAAGCGCAATATAGTGCTGCACGCGCTGCCACTGTTTCTCGTTGACCATCGGCCCGATGGTGGTGCGCGCGTCAGCAGGATCGCCGGAGACCTCCGCAGCGACTGCCGCCGTCAGCGCCTGTTCGAACTCGGCCTTGCGCTGCTCCGGCACCAGAATACGCGTGCCAGCAATACAGGCCTGGCCGCTATTGATAAAGCCAGCCTGAACCGCCAGCCCGGCTGCCTGCGCGGCATCGGCATCCGGCAAAATCAGCGTCGGTGATTTACCGCCCAGCTCCAGCGTGACGCGTTTAAAGGTGTCGGCGGCGCTGCGCAGAATTGCTTTGCCGGTGGCGGTCGAGCCGGTGAAGGAGATTTTCGCCACCTGCGGACTGCGGCTCAGGGCTTCACCGACGCTGGCACCACGTCCGGTGACGATATTAAACACCCCCGCAGGCAAACCGGCGGTGTGCAGCGCCCTGGTGATCACCTGGGTCTGCAACAGGCTGAACTCGCTGGGTTTGATCACGGCGGTACAGCCTGCGGCAATCGCGGTGGCTAGTTTATGGCAGATAAAGCCCGCGTTGCTGTTCCATGGTGTGATCAGGCCGGCAACGCCGAGCGGCAGCATCTGCACCTGCGCGCGGCCTGCCTGTTGTACAAACGGATAGCGTTTCAGCTCTTCAATGACCTGCAGAATCACGTCAGCCGGATAGCGGCTCATCCACTCGGAGCGTGCGGTGGGCGCGCCGTACTCCTCAAGGATCGCCGCGCGCAGCTTGCTTTCGGCTCCGTTAACCGCATGGTACATCTGTTCCAGCAGGGTGATGCGCTGCTCCACCGTGGTCGCGGCGAAGGCGGGAAACGCCGCCGCTGCCGCCGCAATCGCGCGTTCAGCATCCTGCGCATCGGCCAGACGCGCTTTACCGATTACGCTGCCGTCGGCAGGTTTGATAATATCCAGCCATTCATCGCCGTCAGGAGTGACAAACTGGCCGTTGATATAGATGTGTTCAATCATGTGCATGGCTATGCTCCTTTGCATGTTGCGTGGCGGCAAAGTAGCACGCACCATCGGCGGCGATAATCCGCCTCCGCCTGCAAAGGGTATTGCGCGAAACGGAATAATTGATGAACCGGACAGGTCTGACTGAACTGGAAATTGTGCTGGCGGTCGCGCGGCGCGGCACCTTTAAAGCGGCGGCCAGCGAGCTGGAGATGTCGCCTTCGGCGGTGACCAATGCGGTTGCCGCGCTGGAGAAACGGCTGGGCGTGCGGCTCTTCAACCGCACCACGCGCAGCGTCGCGCTGACCGATGCCGGACGGCGTTTCAGCGAGAAAATTGTGCCAGCGCTGGCGATGATCCGCAGCGCGGCTGAGGAAGCCGGCAGCGATCCGGGCGATCCGGCCGGCATGCTGCGTCTCAACGTGCCGCCCGAGAGCAGCGCGCTATGGTACGCATCGATATTGCTGCCGTTCCTGCAGCGCTATCCACGCATTCGCGTCGATATTTACAGCCAGAAAGAGCGGGTGGATATCGTGGCCGACGGCTTCGATGCCGGCATTCGGCTGGCAGAAGATGTGCCGGGCGATATGATTGCCGTCAGGCTGACGCCGGAAATGCGCATGATTGTGGTGGCCGCGCCAGCCTACCTCGCACACGCGGGCACACCGCAGACGCCAGAGGCGCTCGATCAGCATCAAACCCTGTGTATGCGTATGGCGGACGGCAGCGTTTACCGCTGGGAGCTGAGCCAGCAGCAGCAGCGTTATCGGCTGCAGGGCGAGCCGCGTATGGCGGCCAGCGACATGAGCGCCATCCACCAGGCGGCGCTGGCGGGGCTGGGCATTGCCTGTATGACGGAACAGCAGGTTGCGGCGGATGTGCAGGCGGGCCGACTGGTGCACCTGTTGCCCGGCTGGCAGGTGCCTCTCGGTGCGCTCTGCCTTTACTATCCGGGACACCGGCTGGTGCCGCCGGCGCTGCGGGCGCTCACCGAATTTGTGCGTGAGCAGCGTGATGCTTCTGCCTGATCTGAAGCCGGATGACGTCCTTTATCAGGCGTTCAGTAACTTCAGCACCTGCTGCGGCAGCTGATTAGCCTGCGCCAGCAGGGCGCTGCTGGCCTGTTGCAGAATTTGCTGACGCGACAGGCTGGAGACTTCTGTGGCGTAATCCGCATCCTCAATACGGGAACGCGATGCCGCAATCGCGGCGGTGGCGTTACCCTGCAGCGTTTGCGCCGAGAGCAGCCGGTTAGCAACGGCGCCCAGACGGGTGCGCTGACTGTCGATTTGCCCGATAGCGCGATCCAGCGTGGCAAGCGGATCGTCCGGATGTTTCAGGCGGATCTCTGAACCGGTCTCGGCCACGCGCAGCGTCGTAAAGTTGGTGGAGGCATCGGTCACTGACGACAAAGCCGCCTGGAAGTAAATCTGCACGTCACCCACGCCCTGCAGGGTTTTCAGCATCAGGTTGCCGCTGCTGTCACTGCGCACGAAGGTGGCGGTTTTATCCAGATTGCCGTTCGGCACATCCATGTAGTAATTGCCGTCGGCGTCGAGTTTCAGCACATCATTACTGCTGTTGCCATCGACATCGGTATAGCGCACATCCACATTGGCCGGATCGAGCGTGATGTAAGAGGTGCCGGTCACGCTGTTTACCGCACTGAAGCTATTAATGCTGCTGGCGCTGGTCGCGACGATGCTCAGGGCATTACTGGTGCCATCCGAGGTCGCGCTGACGGCGGCGTTATAATACTGGTAGTTACCGCCGCCGTTATCCACTTCCATTACATACTGCCCGCCGCTGGTGCGCAGCAGACGGCCATTGCTCACCGCGTTGCCGCTGGCATCGCTGAAGCTAAGGCTGGCGGTGCTGGTGTCGATCGCCGGCGTGTCGGTCACCGTGGTCGGCAGGGTCGCGAAATCACTGTCGGTTTTGGCGGCACCGCCGGTCATGCGTGCCGTTACCGCGCCGCTGCTGCCAAAGCTGAGCGTGGCCGGATACCAGCTGTTGTTCTGCTCAATATAATACTGGCCATTATCCTGCGTTAACGTGGCTGCG
>Ga0268256_1000890_pt1 | contig 20629 bp, 17 predicted proteins | sample AgamicAtAmrz_FD_200247 | JGI IMG/M metagenome (GOLD analysis project Ga0268256, IMG submission 200247) | Agave microbial communities from Guanajuato, Mexico - At.Am.rz (v2) (version 3) | ecosystem: Host-associated > Plants > Roots > Rhizosphere | place: Guanajato, Mexico | collected 2012-06-07
CCGCTGATTGCGACTGTCGGCTTGCCGTCGAGTGCTGCCTGCAGCTTCCCGGCCCAGTTGGAAAGGGGACCGTCGCCGGATAAGTCGATGTTGACGGCCGGACCGCCCGGCAGGTGCAGCAGCCCGGCCAGCATGCCGTCGCGCGGCTCCGAGATTTGCGTCTTCAGTTTCAGCTTGTTGTCGGCCGGCGCAAAGGCGATATCGGCGGAAAGTTTGGCATCGGGCACATCGTGCCTGAAGGCATTGAGTGTCAGACCCATACTGCTGCTGTTTGCCTTGACGCTGCCGTCGGCGGCGAGAATGAAGTCCTGCCCGGCAACGGCCTGTCCGATGCGAAGATCAGGCAGGGCGATGGCGCCGATATCGATGGCGATGGGCAGGGAGAAACCGCTGGAGCTTGCCGGCTGCGTTGCCGGCGCAGGGGCGACCGTCGAAACCGGCAGCCGTTCGAAATCGACGACATCGGCTTCGACGCGATCGGCATGGAAGGTGCCGGTCAGCAAGGATAGGGGAGACCAGTCGATGGCAAGGTTCTGCACCTTGGCATAGGGCCCTTTCGTGTCGGACACAGTGATCGAACCGACCCTCAGATTGCCGTTCAGCAGTCCTGAGGGCGCGGCGATGGCGATCGTGCGATCCGGCGTAGATGCGAGCTTTGCCACCTGATCGACGGCATAACCTGTTGCAGAGGGTACCAGGCCGACGACGAGCACAGCCGCGATCACGAGCAAAAGGATTGCCACGACCGCATAGGCGATCCAGCGCACCAATTTCCCGAGAATTCGAATCAATATGCTCATGAAAGCGACAGTAGCCTCAATTTCGTAACTGTGTGCTGAAAGGCCTGCGACAACTCTGCGGTTTATCAGAAGGCCTGACCGATGCCGGCATAGATGCCATAAGATGTGCCATTGTCATATTTCTTCAACGGCACGGCGACATCGAGCCTGATCGGACCGAAGGGCGTAGCGTAGCGCAAGCCCACGCCGGCGCCAATGCGCAGATCGGACGCGTCGGGCAAGACGCTGTCGGTGACGCTACCCATATCGACGAAAGGTACGATACCGATCGTATCGGTGATCTTCACGCGGGCTTCGAAGGAGGCGGTCACATAGGAACGTCCGCCCGTTTCGTCCCCGTTGGAGTTGTAAGGCGAGATTTCCTGATAGCTGTAGCCGCGCACCGAGCCGCCGCCGCCGGCATAGAAACGCCGGGTGGCAGGAATGTCCTCAATGCTGTTTGCACCCAGCAGCGAGCCCGCGGCAAGCTTGCCGGCGAAGACCACGTTGTTGTTGGCGCCTATGCCCTTGTAACCGGTGATCGAGCCCTCGAAGGAGCTGAAAACCGTGCCGCCCATTGCCTCATAGCTCGGCTTGGCACTGATGGAAGCACGAAAGCCTTCGGTGGGATCCAGCTTGTTGTCGCGCGTGTCCCTGATGTATTCGAGCGGGATCGCGACCGTCAGGTAATTATGTTTTCCGAAAGCATCGGTGGTATCGGATTCATAGGACACTTCGCCGCCAGCAGATACAGTGTCCTGATCGTTGATTTCATAGGCGAGGCCGCCGCTCGCCGTCACGGTGTTGGCGTCGTAGGCGTCCGGATGCAGGCTCTGCATCTTGAGGCCGGCCGTGAAGGTCGCTGAAGGATAGAAGGTAGCCGGCCGGACATAGGTAATGCCGGCGGTGTAGTCGAGCTGGCCGACATCCGTGGTCTCGCCGATGCGTGATACCGACCCTTCGATGCGCAGCGAATCCGCGCGTCCCGTCAGGTTGCGGTGTCCCCAATAGCCTTGCAGGCCGAAACCGTCGATGGTGGAATATTGCGCGCCGACACCGAAGAAGCGCTGCTTGCCCTCCGACACCTCGATGGTCGTCGGGATGCTGCCATCCGGCGCCAGCTTGTCGGCCTCGCGAATGGTGACGCTGGAAAAGACGCCGAGCTTCCTCAAGCGGTCCGATGCCTTCTTCAGCTCGTCGGGCGAGTAGGGCTTGCCTTCGTTGATGCGAGCATAGCGCTTGATGAAATCCGGATCGACCGATTTCTGGCCGGTAACGCCGACATTGCCGAAGGGAGCGACGGGACCGCTTTCGACTTTCAGCGAGACATCAACGGTATTGGTGGAATGATCGGCGACAACATCGCGCTTGTCGAGCTTGGCGAGCGGATGACCTTTGTTCTTGAAGTCGGCGACCATCTTGTCGCCCGCCTTCAGAATGGTCAGCGAGCCGGCATCGCCGCCGCGCACGAGGCCATAATCGGCCGGATTCAACCGCGCAGCGTCGCCGAGCAGGTTGATCTTGCCCAGTTTGAAGACAGGGCCGGGATCGACGCTGATCGTGACGGCAACAGGCTTGGCGCGGCTGAAGGTCGGCGTCGGCGGCAAGGCGTCGAGAGGCGCGCCGTTGATGGCGATCGTAACCACCCCGCCGTAACGGGCCTTTTCGTAAAGCGCTGCGATCAGCCGGTCACGATCGTCGCGCGCCTTCACGACGACACCAAGGTCGCCGGATACCGGCTTCTTTTCGTCGGAGATCAGCATCGAGCTATCGCTCAGTGCTTCCTTGAGGTCCTTGTCGAGATTGTCGGACTTGAAATCCACCGTGTAGCGGACGGGATCGGAAACCTGATCCGCCGTTTCGTCTTCACCCCAGAGCTTGATGCCGAAGAGTTTGAATGCAAAGGCATTTGGGGCGCACACCGGACCGAGCGCCAGGACTGCCGCAACCGCTGCCACGGTTCCTGCCTGCCGATACGCAATACTCTTTCTCGGTTCAGTTCTTTTATGCATACGCCGCTTTACGGTTACATGAGAACTTACTCAGTTTGACGTTTCCCGGGAGTTAACGCGCGGCCACCATAGAGGCAAAAGTCCCTCAGGTGTACCGTTTTGGAGTCAAAAACCGGGAAAAGATAACCTCTTGCGGGAAAAAAGCCTGCGTTTCACGGCGAGATTCCACTTGTTCTGTCGAGCTAAAAACGGCGTGTCGGAGCCATTCTTCGACAGCGAGAGCGACATCAAAGATCTTGCCGCCTGAATAAAAAATCCCGGGCTTGTGGCCCGGGACCTTCGAAATTCGATGAAAGACTGATCAATAGCCGCCGTAGCCGCCGCCATAACCACCGCGATAGCCGCCGCGCGGGCAATCATCGATGTAGCGACGTCCGTAACGATCGCGGTAGTAGCACTGGCCGGGCTGTTCCTGAACGCTGCCGATGACGGCGCCGGAGACGCCACCGATCGCTGCGCCGACTGCCGCGCCGCGGACGTTGCCGGTGACTGCGCCGCCGATGATCGCGCCGGATGCTGCGCCGATGCCAGCGCCCTGTTCTGTCGGCGTGCAGCTTGCGATAGACAAGCCGACCAATGCGAGCATAAGAACTTTCTTCATTTACTCTCTCCAACGTTAGTTAAGCCGAACCCCGGCCAACGTCGTCCCAATTCTTCAGCTCCACCACGATGGGCTGTCTTTACAGTCCTGCAATGATAGAAAATATCGTGCAAAATATGATTGTCTATTGGTGGACGTCAGTTTTTTTATTGCTGAATAAAGGCGGCCTTGCGCCTGGAGAATAAAACAGTCCTTTGCGAGCATAAAATCAGCCTCCTCTCTAAAGTAGAGGTTGATTGGATTGCGAAAAAGTCAAATGATGCTCCTTGCCTCTGGAGGAGAGGCGAGGAGGAAAATATGGCAAAAGTGACTTTGACGGTGAATGGCCGTTCGGTCAGCGGCGAGTGCGAGGATCGCACGCTGCTTGTCCATTTCATCAGGGAAAAACTCGGCCTGACCGGAACCCATGTAGGCTGCGACACCAGCCAGTGCGGTGCCTGCGTCGTGCACATGGATGGCAAGTCGGTGAAGAGCTGTTCCATCCTGGCCGTTCAGGCTTCCGGCTCCAAGATCACAACCATCGAGGGTCTCGCCGCCAATGGCGAGCTGCATCCGGTTCAGGCCTCCTTCAAGGAGCATCATGGCCTGCAATGCGGCTTCTGCACGCCGGGCATGGTGATGGCATCGGTCGACATGATCAACCGTCATGGCGGCAAGCTGGACGAAAAGACCGTTCGCAGCGAGCTCGAAGGCAATATCTGTCGATGCACCGGCTATCACAACATCGTCAAGGCAGTGCTTGCGGCCAATGCCGAGATGAATGCCGCCAAACAGGCGGCTGAATAGAGTTTCACCGAGACCGTCTGGCTAAACGCCCGGGCTGTGATCTTGGCGGATTGCCGGGCCCGGAACCCCAATGGAGGATGTGATGGGCGTTGAAGGCATTGGCGCGCGCGTGGCGCGCAAGGAAGACAAGCGATTTCTGACGGGCAAGGGGCGCTACACCGACGACATGGTGACGCCGGGAATGAAATATGCCTATTTCGTTCGCAGCCCGCATGCACATGCGAAGATCAAGGGCATCGATGCATCGGCGGCTCTTTCCATGCCGGGCGTGATCGGCGTGCTCGACGGCAAGCAGCTGCTGGCTGACGGCATCGGCAACCTGATCTGCGGCTGGATGATCCATTCCAAAGATGGGTCGCCGATGAAGATGGGTGCTTGGCGTCCCCTGGCGGCCGATACGGTGCGCTATGTCGGCGATGCCGTCGCTATCGTCGTGGCCGACAGTCTTGGCGAGGCGCGCGATGCGGCCGAAGCCGTAGCGGTCGACTACGAGGAACTGCCTGCCGTCGTCGAGGCGGTGGATGCGCTGAAAGCCGGCGCGCCACAGATCCATCCGGAAGCGCCGGACAATCAGATTTTCGACTGGGAGCTTGGCGACGCGGCAGCGACTGACAAAGCGATCGCCGAGGCAGCACATGTCACCGAAATCGAACTGCATAACAACCGTCTATCGCCGAATGCCATGGAGCCGCGCGCCACGCTCGGCATTTATGATGCCGCCGAAGATCATTATACCTGCTACACGACCAGCCAGAACCCGCATGTGGCCCGGCTCGTCATGAGCGCCTTTTATAATGTTGCGCCGGAAAACAAGCTGCGTGTCATCGCTCCTGATGTCGGCGGCGGTTTCGGCTCGAAGATCTATATCTATCCGGAAGAAATCGTCTGCCTCTGGGCATCGAAGAAGACCGGAGTGCCTGTGAAGTGGACGGCCGACCGCACGGAAGCCTTCCTCACCGACGCCCATGGCCGCGATCATGTTTCCAAGGTCAAGATGGCCTTCGATGCGCAAAACCGCATCACGGCGCTGAAGGTCGATACGATCGCCAATCTCGGCGCCTATATGTCGCTCTTCTCTTCGTGCGTGCCGACTTATCTTTATGCGACGCTGCTGTCGGGCCAGTATGCGATCCCGGCGATCCATGCCAATGTCCGCACGGTCTATACCAACACCGTGCCGGTCGATGCCTATCGCGGCGCAGGGCGTCCGGAGGCGACCTATCTTCTGGAGCGTACGGTCGAGACGGCGGCGCGCGAACTCGGCGTCTCGCCGGCGGAATTGCGGCGGATCAATTTTGTCCGCACCTTCCCTCACCAGACGCCCGTGATCATGAACTACGATGCCGGCGACTACGAAGCTTCGCTCAATGCCGCCATGCAGCAGGCGGATTGGGATGGTTTTCCTTCGCGCAAGGCGGAGGCGGCCGCCCGCGGCATGAAGCGCGGCATCGGCATGAGCTGCTATATCGAGGCCTGTGGCCTTGCGCCGTCGCAGGCCGTCGGCGCGCTCGGTGCCGGCGTTGGCTTGTGGGAATCGGCCGAGGTGCGGGTGAATGCGGTCGGGACCATCGAAGTGCTCACCGGTTCGCACAGTCACGGGCAGGGGCATGAGACCACCTTCGCGCAATTGGTCGCCGATCGCCTCGGTGTGCCGATCGACAGTGTTTCCATCGTCCATGGGGATACCGACAAGGTGCAGATGGGCATGGGCACCTATGGTTCCCGCTCGGGCGCCGTCGGCATGTCCGCCGTCGTCAAGGCGCTCGACAAGGTGGAGGCGAAGGCGAAGAAGATCGCCGCGCATCTGATGGAGGCCGACGAAAGCGATATCGTCATCGAAAACGGCGAAGTGAAGGTGGCGGGCACGGATAAATCGCTGCCCTGGTTCCAGGTGGCGCTCGCGTCCTACACCGCGCATAATCTGCCCGCCGGCATGGAGCCAGGCTTGAAGGAAACCGCCTTCTACGATCCGGCGAACTTCACCTTCCCGGCCGGCTGCTACATCTGCGAGGTGGAAGTGGATCCGGAAACCGGCAAGACGGAGATCGTGCAGTTCGTCGCGGCCGATGATTTCGGCAACATCATCAATCCGATGATCGTGGAGGGGCAGGTGCATGGCGGTATCGCGCAGGGCATCGGTCAGGCATTGCTGGAGGGCGTGCATTATGATGAGAGCGGTCAGCTTCTGACGGCGAGCTTCATGGATTACACCATGCCGCGCGCCGATGATCTGCCGTCATTCCAGCTTTCGCACCAGAACACGCCCTGCCCGAACAATCCGCTGGGCGTGAAGGGATGCGGCGAGGCTGGCGCCATAGGCTCGCCGCCGGCGCTGATCAACGCCATCACCGATGCGATCGGCAACAATAGGCTGACCATGCCGGCAACCCCGCTCAAGGTGTGGGAAGCGGCGCAGGCCACGGCCTGAGGCAAGAGGAGGATAGGACAATGTATGCAACGAATTACCATCGCGCCTCCTCGGTCGACGAAGCCGTCAAGCTTCTGTCGAATGCCGATGAAGGCAAGTATGTCTCCGGCGGCATGACGCTGATCGCCACCATGAAGCAGCGTCTCGCATCGCCGAGCGATCTCGTCGATCTCAGGCATATTCCTTCGATCAAGGGGATACGCGTCGATGGCCGCAGGGTCACGATCGGGGCGGCGACCACCCATGCGGAGGTCGCCTCTTCGGCAGCGATCCGTGCGGTCTGTCCGGCGCTTTGCGACCTTGCCGGCATGATCGGCGATCCGCACGTCCGGCACATGGGGACAATCGGCGGGTCCGTCGCCAACAACGATCCGGCGGCGGATTATCCCTCGGCAATGCTGGCGCTGAATGCCACCATCGTTACCGACCGGCGGCAGATCGCGGCTGACGACTTCTTCCGGGGTCTGTTCGAAACGGCACTGGAAGGGGCGGAGCTCATCACCTCCGTCGCCTTCGACGCACCGGAAAGGGCAGCTTACGCAAAATTCCCCAATCCGGCTTCACGCTATGCGATGACGGGGGTCTTCGTCGCCAAGGGGACCGGGGGCGTGCGCGTTGCCATTACCGGTGCCGGTGCGGATGGAGTGTTCCGCCATACCGAACTGGAGCAGGCGCTTGCGGCGAACTGGCTGCCGGACGCGGTTACGGGCGTGACGGTCGATCCGTCATCGTTGCTTTCCGACCTGCACGCCACGGCGGAATATCGCGCCAACCTGATCAAGGTCATGGCCAAGCGCGCCGTGGCCGCCGCCTAGATTCGCCATGAACAAGCCGGAGCGGCAGGGTTTACCCTTCGCTCCGGAGAGAGTGTTTCCAGCATGGTTTCGATTGTCAATTTGACGTGAATGGTTATTCTTGTCTGGAATTGTTCAAAATTAGGGGCCATTTGCCGCAGTGGGCGCGAAAGCAATGCGGAGGGGTTGACGTGTGAACCGGCATTCTCGAAAACGGTCGCACGGTACTGGAGCATATGATGGATTTCGAAGCATTTTTTAAAGGCGAGCTGGAAGGCCTGCACAATGAGGGCCGTTATCGGGTTTTCGCAGATCTCGAACGCCGCCGTGGCAATTTCCCCCGCGCTGTCAGACATACCCCGAACGGCCCGCAGGAAGTGACTGTCTGGTGCTCCAACGACTATCTCGGCATGGGCCAGCATCCGAAAGTGATCGAGGCGATGAAGCAAGCGATCGATCACTGTGGCGCGGGTGCGGGAGGCACCCGGAATATTTCTGGCACCAACCACTACCATGTTCTGCTCGAGCAGGAACTCGCCGATCTCCACGGCAAGGAATCCGCCCTGATCTTCACCTCGGGCTATATCTCCAACTGGGCGACGCTCGGCACGCTCGGCGCGCGCATTCCCGGCCTCATCATCTTCTCGGATGCGCTCAACCATGCATCGATGATCGAGGGCATTCGCTATGCCAAGTGCGACAAGGTCATCTGGAAGCATAACGATCTGCACGATCTGGAAGCCAAGCTGAAGGCTGCCGATCCCAAGGCGCCGAAGCTGATCGCTTTCGAGAGCGTCTATTCCATGGATGGCGATATCGCCCCCATCAAGGAAATATGCGATCTCGCCGACAAGTATGGCGCGATGACCTATCTCGACGAAGTGCATGCCGTCGGCATGTATGGCCCGCGCGGCGGCGGTATTGCCGAGCGCGAGGGATTGATGGATCGCCTGACCGTCATCGAAGGCACGCTCGGCAAGGCATTCGGCGTCATGGGCGGCTATATTGCCGCTTCCACCGCGCTCTGCGATTTCATCCGCTCGTTTGCGTCGGGCTTCATCTTCACGACCTCGCTGCCGCCGGCTCTGGCTGCGGGTGCCGTCGCCTCGATCCAACACCTCAAGGTCAGCCAGTTCGAACGTATGCGCCATCAGGATCGCGTACGCAAGCTACGTGCGCAGCTCGATGCCGCCGGTATTCCGCACATGCCGAACCCGAGCCATGTGGTTCCGGTCATGGTCGGCGATGCCGCCAAGTGCAAGTGGATTTCCGATCTGCTGCTGGACGCCGGCGTCTATGTACAACCGATCAACTATCCGACTGTGCCGAAAAAGACCGAGCGCCTGCGCATCACGCCGACGCCGCTGCATTCCGATGGCGATATCGAGCAGCTGGTCGGTGCGCTGCATGCGCTCTGGTCTCGCTGTGCGCTCGCAAGGGCCGTTGCGTAAAAGACGGCTTCTGCCTGAAAAAGCAAAATGCGCTTCATTGCGGAGTATCGGTGTGATGCCGATTTCCGCAATGATTGTTTGTGCCGGCGTTAGCCGCGGCTTCCCAAAGCCAGGCGGCAGGCAAGGCCGGTAAATACCGTTGCCAGCAGATATTGCGGCAGCTTCGGAAGGCGCTTGATCGCCGAGAACCGACCGCGGATGTGGCTGCCAAGCAGGATGACAGAGCCGTTCACAAGGAAGCCGATCCCGTTGAGAATGGTGGCGAGCAAGGCCATCTGCAGGATCATCGAGCCGCTGGGATCGACGAATTGCGGGAAGAGCGCAAGCACGAATAGAGCCATCTTCGGGTTGAGAATATTGGTCGCCAGGCCCTCGACGAAGATGCGCTTACCCGAAAGGCGCTTGAGCCCGGCCGACGGCGCGAACGCAGAACCATGCGAGCGGAGCGTCTTGACGGCCAGATAGAGCAGGTAGGCGCAGCCTGCCCAACGCACGATCTCATAAGCGACAGGCACGGTCAGGAAGAGCCGCGACAGTCCGAGGGCTGCCGCCATGGCGTGGCAATAGGTTCCGAGTGCAATGCCGGCATAAGTGAGGAAGCCGGCGGAGCGGCCCTGGCTGACGCTGCGCGAGGCGATGAGAAGCATATCGGGACCGGGCGTGGCGGTGAGCACCAGCGCGGCGGCGGCAAAAAGAATGATCGTGGAAAAGTCCGGCATCGTGATTCCCTTGAAAGTGAAGCCGGAATTTCTCTCTAGCATCATTGTCGGGAATGGCAACCGCCAGATATGCGGTTGCGTAGCGAATGCGGAGTGTTGCGATCTATTGTAAGATTATACTTACGCAGCCTTTTCCCGCTGGGCGACGAGTGCTGCGGCGCGGCCGCGCGCTTCCTCATCTGCGGCAAAGACCGCATCCATGCTGTCGGCGCTGCCGGTTGCTATCATCTCCTCCATGACGGCTTCGGCGACATCGGCCATTTCGAGGAAGCCGATGCGGCCATCCACGAAGGCGTGGAAAGCGATCTCCTCGGCAGCGTTCATGATCGCGCCCTGCAGGCCGCCGCGCTCCAGTGCGGTGCGGGCAAGGCGCAGTGCCGGGAAGCGCACTTCGTCCGGCGCCTCGAAATCGAGCCGGGCAAGCTTGGCGAAATCCAGACGGTCGACGTTGAGCTTGGTGCGGGCGGGATAGGTCAGCGCGTAGCCGATGGCGGTGCGCATGTCGGGACAGCCGAGCTGCGCCAGAATGGAGCCGTCTGTATAGCCGACCATCGAGTGAATGACGGATTGCGGGTGGACCACGACCTCGATCTGATCGGGGCGCACATTGAACAGGTGCTTGGCCTCGATCATCTCCAGCGCCTTGTTGAACATGGAGGCGCTGCCGATCGAGATCTTGAAGCCCATCGACCAGTTGGGATGGGCACGCGCGATTGCCGGCGTGACATTGGCCATTTGCTCGCGCGTCCAGGTGCGGAAGGGGCCGCCCGATGCGGTCAGGATGATGCGCTCCACCGCATGCTGCTGGTCGTCTTCCAGCGCCTGGAAAATGGCGCTGTGTTCGCTATCGACCGGGATCAGCCGGCCACCGCCTTCGGCAACGGCGCGCACGAAGAGATCGCCCGCGGAGACGAGACATTCCTTGTTAGCAAGCGCGATATCGGCGCCGCGGCGCGCGGCTGCCAGCGTCGGCGCAAGACCGGCTGTGCCGACGATCGCCGCCATCGCCCAGTCCGAGGGCATGGAAGCGGCTTCGATCAAGGCATTCTTGCCGGCGCCGACGGCAATGCCGGTGCCTGCAAGCGCATCCTTCAGCTCCTGATAGCGCTCTTCATTGGCCGTCACGGCAAAGGCGGCGCCGCAGGCCTTGGCCTGCTTGGCCAGCAGCTCGATATTGTCATGCCCGGTGATGGCGGCGATATCGAAGGCCTCACGTCCGCCCAGCTGGGCGATGACGTCGAGCGTATTCTGGCCGATGGAGCCGGTCGAACCCAATATCGTCAGGCGACGACGCGCCGTGCTGCCGGTGTTCATTCAGGTATCCGCATTTGCTGCTGTTCCCCATGGCTCTACAGGGGATTGCCCGGAGCGGCAAGTCCGGAGCCATGCAACTGCTCCTCCGCCGGTACACGCGAAAAGCGACCGTGTGAATTAGTCATATTTTTTTCAATCTCGATTGAACCAAATGCAAAGTGCTGCGTTTTCCGACCACTCGAATGCGGAGGGTCACGAATGGTTTTCAAGGCGGCAACGTTTCACGGGATGGAGCTCTATCTGGAAAACGAGCAGGCCAGGCGCTCGGCGCTGGAATCCGCCGTTGCCAATGCGCTCGCCGTTGCCGGCGGAATCGATGCTTCCGATGTCACCGTGATTGCCGCAGGCCAGGAAATCCGCCTGCACGGCTCGGTCGCGACCTATCAGGAGGTGACGCGGGCAACCGCGGTTGCGGAATCCATTCCTGGCGTGCGGCTGGTGAGGAACAGGATTGCGGTGGGATAGTAGGGCTTTGAGTTCAGGTTCATGCTGTAACTGATGGCTCTCACGGTAGGGGGTCGCATATGAGCGAAAGCCCCTTCTCCCCGCGGGGAGAAGGTGGCCCGAAGGGTCGGATGAGGGGCGTGCTCTTGCTGACCAATCAATTGAGTCTATTCGGCACTTGCTGGAAGCGCTATGGATATAGTGAGAGCTAACCGTTAGGTGCTGAAGGCAGCAAGTGGCGAACGATTTCACGAAGCAATTTCTGAAGATAGCTGACACTCTTGGGCCAGCAGCCGAAGGGGCCATTCTTACATTCATCTCGGTTCGACAGGGCGAGCAATTCATGTTGATCGAAGGGCAGCTGATGCTTGGCGTCGGTCAGACGCCAAAGGCTTGCTTTCGATCTCCAAACGTCCTCGCGGGACAATATCGCCTGTCGGACCTGAAAAAAACTGTCGCACAAGTGCTTGAGGAGATTGAGGCTGGAAGCCTGAGGCTTCCCGATGGGGAAATCTTTTTTGGGGGACATGAAGCCGGCGGTTACAGCTGGGGATATGATCCATGTCATCCCGCTGGAGCTCAGTCACGGCTCGAAGTTCTGACTGTGCTCGGCCGCGAGCGCGGGGTGTTGATGAACGAGAAGATCGTTGATTGGGAGCTGCGAGCCTCAGACCCACCTTTCGACACGCTCATCGAGCTAACAAACGATTTCGGTCTGCTATACACTGGAGGCTCTGTTCGGTTCGAGGCCGCTGCTCCAACGATCGTTGGTGTCGACACCGACCAGAAGGTAGACGGTGAGAGCGCCACTCTCGGGCTCAAGCTGCTAAGGGGATTTCCCACCGATCGGGCGTTCCTTGGATACAAAACCCTAGTCGATAAAAGCGTTGTCGATCGCGGAAGACTGCCCGGAGCTGCCTTTCAATGGACTGACAACGGACTCGTCCAGCACGGTTTGGCAACGCTCAAGGTACCACGATCCGCCATCGTACAGTGCTTTGCTGGATACGATGGGCGCGCTCAAGCGTACGGGTGGATAGTTGACCCGAGCAATCATCAAAATGCTAGACGCGTTGCCTATGAGGGATTTGACAAAGATCTCGCCAAACTGAAAGAGGGGCTTCTCAAACCGCCTGGTGCTCCACATAAAAACCAGCAAGCTATTTTCGAAGCTGCCGCATCATGCCTGCTCTGGATACGAGGCTACAGCCTTTCATTGTTAAGTACGATTAGAGAGGGACCTGACATATTGGCGACAACGCCTAGCGGCCATTTTCTCGTCGTTGAATGCACAATGGGAATATTGAAGGAGGATTCTAAACTTACGAGGCTGGGACAGCGTGTAAAGTTCGTGCGCGACAATCTAGAAAAATCTGGCAACCCACATCTGAATGTGTTGCCGGTCATGATTACTGCGTTGAAGCAGTCAGAAATCGAAAACGAAATCACGGCGGCTCTCGAACAGGGCATTTTTGTAATAACGCGGGAAGGGATCGAGGCGGCCCTCGAAAACAGTTTTTTTGGTTCCCGACCCTGAGCGTGAACTCAATGAGGGTTTAAAGATCTTGGCCGAGGCTTCCTCCAAGCACCTTTCACGTGAAGGAGGGTAAATCCTCGCTGGCCTTGGCAGCGGATCAGTTTTGTCGTGCCAAAGCTAACGCCGATCTGCGCCAAGCTAGAATCGTGAATAGCGGAAAATGGTGATCTCGACGCGATTCGAACGCGTGACCCTCAGATTAGGAATCTGATGCTCTATCCTGCTGAGCTACGAGACCACTCGGCATGATCCATACAAAAGCAAAGGCCCGAAGCCAAGCCCTTTTGCGTCTTGGAGACAATCTGTCTTGAGCGTGCGCCCCGCGCGGCCTTGGAGGCTGCGCGGGGTGATTATGCAGCCTCAGGCGTTGAGGCGCTGTTCGGCGAGGCGCACCCAGTAGGAAATGCCGTGGGCGATGGCTTCGTCGTTGAAGTCGTAGGCCGGGTTGTGCAGGCCGGCGCTGTCGCCATTGCCGACGAAGATGAAGGCGCCGGGGCGGGCGAGCAGCATGTAGGAGAAATCCTCGCCGCCCATCATCGGGTCGATATTCGGGATGACATTGCCCGCGCCCGCGATTTCCTCCGCGACAGCAATCGCATGGTCGGTCTCGTCGGCGTGATTGAAGGTGACGGGGTAGTTGCGCTGGAATTCGATCTCGACTTCCGCGCCGTGGCTCGTCGCGATGCCCGTCACGATCTGCTTGAAGCGCTGCTCGGCAAGGTCGCGCATTTCGGGATCGAGCGTGCGCACCGTGCCACCGAAGCTTGCATCGTTCGGAATGACGTTATGGGCGTTGCCGGCGTTGAACTTGGTGACGGAAACCACCACCGATTTCAGCGGGTTGGCGCTGCGCGAAGCGATAAGCTGCAGGTTGGAGACGATCTGCGCGCCGATGGCGATCGGATCGATCGTCTTATGCGGCATGGCGGCATGGCCGCCGAGGCCTTTGATGGAGACGGTGAATTCATCCGTTGCCGCCATGATCGCGCCCTTGCGAATGGCGAAATGGCCGACCGGCAGGCCCGGCATATTGTGCATGCCATAGACTTCGGCGATCTGGAAGCGCTCCATCATGCCGTCCTTGACCATGGCATCGCCGCCAGCGCCGCCTTCTTCTGCCGGCTGGAAGATGACGGCGATGTTGCCATTGAAATTGCGGTTCTCAGCGAGATATTTTGCCGCGCCCAGGAGCATGGCGGTGTGGCCATCATGGCCGCAGGCATGCATTTTGCCAGGCGTTTCGGAAGCATAGGGCTTGCCGGTGATTTCGGTCAGCGGCAGGGCATCCATGTCGGCGCGCAGGCCGATCGTGCGTCCCTCGCCCTTGCCGCGGATCAGGCCGACGACGCCGGTGCGGCCGATGCCGGTCACCACCTCGTCGACGCCGAAAGCGCGCAGTTTCTCCGCCACGAAGGCGGCCGTATTCTCAACGGCATAGAGGAGTTCGGGATGCGCGTGGATATGGCGGCGCCACTCGGTCACTTCGCCCTGGAGTTCTGCGGCTCTGTTCAAGATCGGCATATGCTGATTTTCCTGCTGCTCAATATCGATTCTGGTTCAACCTGCGGGCCCTTGGCACAGCCTCGGCCAGCTTATCGCGGCCCTTGCGGCGTGCCATCGGGAAATAAAGTCGTCAATCGCCTTTGCCTTCTCCTAGCCATATAGGTTAAATAGACGAAGCTTTCGAGAAAATTCCGGACTTCTGAAGGATAGATCGTGCCGACGAAGCAGAATCGTTTGTATGCCGCCCTGCGGCTCGTTCCTATGGCCGCAGCAGCATCTATGCTTTTCCTGTCGACCGCTGAGACGGCCGGAGCCAATCCGCATATTCTCGTCGACGTCAGTACCGGACGCGTTCTCGACCAGCAGGAGGCGTTTCGCCGCTGGTATCCCGCCTCGCTCACAAAGCTGATGACGACTTACGTCACCTTCCGAGCCATCCAGTCCGGTCAGGTCCGTCTCGATACGCCCGTTGTCATGTCGAAGCTTGCAGCGGCACAGCCGCCGGCGAAGATGTACTTCAAGCCGGGCCAGAAGATGACGCTCGACAATGCCTTGAAGATGATGTTGGTCAAATCGGCAAACGATCTCGCCATGGCCGTCGCCGAGACGGTCGGCGGCTCGCAGCAGGGCTTCGTGGCGCGGATGAATGCGGAAGCGGCGCGCCTCGGCATGCGCGACTCGCATTTCATCAATCCGAACGGTCTTCCCGGCAAGGGGCAATATACGACGGCGCGCGATCTTGCGATCCTCAGTGTGGCGCTGCGCCGCGAATTTCCGCAATATGCCGGCTATTTCTCGCTCGAGGGCTTCACCAACGGCGTGAAGCAGGTGCCGAACATCAATATGCTCATCGGCCGCTTCGACGGTGCCGACGGCATGAAGACCGGCTTCATCTGCGCGGCCGGCTTCAACCAGATCGCCTCCGCAACCCGCAACGGCCGTACGCTGATCTCGGTCGTTCTAGGCACCGACAGCCTGGCGGCGCGCGCCGACGATTCCGCCAATCTCCTGGAAAAGGGCTTCCAGAACCAGCTGTCGACCCGCGACACGCTCGCAACCTTGAGACCCGACGCGCCGCTTGTGGCCGATGTCGCCGATGTGACGGCCGACATCTGCAGCACCAAGGGCGCGCAGGCGCGCAGCGAAACCCGCGATCCCTTCGGCCGCACCAAGGTCCAGTCGCCCTATATCCACGAAATGGACCACGAGCCCAATTTCGTCTATGCCGGCCTGATCGGCGGCCAGGACATCGCAACGGCCGCCAAGGGCGACAAGGACGATGTGACGGCGAAAGGCGACAAGGCGACCAGGGACAACAAGATCGCCATCTCCGGCAGCGCGTCCAATGTGCCGGTCCCGATGCCGCGACCCACTTTCTAATATCGGACAGGAATCATGAGCGTTTCGCAGCAAAGAGTGCCGGTTGCCATCCTGACCGGCTTCCTCGGTGCGGGTAAATCGACCCTGCTCAATCGCATCCTCAAGGATGAGGCCATGCGCGATGCGGCCGTCATCATCAACGAGTTCGGCGATGTCGGCATCGATCATCTGCTGGTGGAAAGCTCCGGCGATTCTATCATCGAGCTTTCCGATGGCTGCCTGTGCTGCACGGTGCGCGGCGAGCTGGTGGATACGCTGGCAAACCTGATGGACGCAATGCAGACCGGCCGTATCCGGCCGCTGAAACGGGTGATCATCGAAACGACCGGGCTTGCCGATCCTGCTCCCGTCATGCAGTCGATCATGGGCAATCCGATCATTGCCAACAATTTCGACCTGGATGGCGTCATTACCGTCGTAGATGCCGTCAACGGGCTGCAGACGCTCGACAGTCACGAAGAAGCGCGCAAGCAGGTGGCGGTCGCCGACCGGTTGATCGTGTCCAAGACCCGGATTGCCGGCGCCGTGCCGGAAGCGCAGCTGGAGAGCAGGCTAAGGGGGCTCAATCCGCGCGCGCAGATCCTGAATGCCGATAGCGACGAGGCGGGACGGGCCGCGATTCTGGTCAACGGCCTCTACGACCCGGCGTCCAAGATCGCCGATGTCGGCCGCTGGCTGCAGGATGAGCTTGAGGCGGACGACGATCATCATCACCATGATGAGCACGATCACCACAACCATGATCATGACCATCATCACGGCGATCATGGACACCACCATCACCATCATGGGCACCACCACGGCCATCGGCATCAGCACGCCCATGATGTCACGCGGCATGACAGCTCGATCCGGTCGTTCTCGATCGTCGAGACCCAGCCTATCGATCCGATGGCGCTCGAAATGTTCATTGACCTCCTTCGTTCGGCGCATGGTGAAAAGCTCCTGCGCATGAAGGCGATCGTTGCCATGTCCGATCGGCCGGAGCGTCCCGTCGTGCTGCATGGCGTGCAGAATATCTTCCATGCGCCCGTGCGCCTGCCGGCCTGGCCCGATCCGGAAGACCGCCGCACGCGCATGGTCATCATCACGAAGGATCTGCCCGAGGATTTCGTGAAGGGCCTATTCGACGCCTTCCTCAGCAAGCCGCGCGTCGATACGCCTGACAGAGCGGCGCTGGAGGACAATCCGTTGGCCGTGCCAGGGATGAAGTTTTAGTTAAACTCGATGAGATCCAACAACCCGCCTCGCCCTTCGATAGGCTCAGGGTGAGGCGGGAGCGTAGCGAACCTCGAACCACGAGGATGGCCACCGGCCGAAAATCGTCACCCCTTGCGAATCACGAAGCGATGGCCGCCATCCGTCTTCTCGCTCTCGAGAAGCGTGTGACCCTTTTCATTGCAGAGATGCGGGATGTCGATGACGGCGAGCGGATCCGTGGTTTCCACGGTCAAGATCGCACCGCTTGCCATGCCGCGCAAACGCTTCTCCGTCTTGATCGCCGGATAGGGGCATTTCAGGCCGCGCAGATCATAGATCTCGGTATCTGGACTATTCACTCTTGGCCCAGAACTTCCAGAAAGGCGGCTTCTTGGCCTCTGTCTGTGCGGTCTCGACGGCCGGGTTCGGCGCGTAGGCGAGCGCGTTGAGGCTGGAGTTCATGGGGTTTGCCGTCGGGATAGGCACATTTGCCGGAATGTTGGCTGCAACGATCGGGCCGGCCGCGGGTTGCTGCGCAGGCGCCATCGGAGCACCTGTCGCAGGGCTTGCCGTGGCCACGCGGATACTTGCCGTCGTCGGGTTGCTCGTCGGGCTGGCAACGGTGCCGCCGCGCGCCACCTGCTGGGCCGACTGGTTGGACATCATCGATTCGAGATCGGCGACCTTCATCATCTTGCCGGCGGCAAGTGCGGTGCCCGTCGGTGCATAGGCGATATCGTGGCCCTTGCGCTGCTTGGCGACGATGGCTTTGCGCTCGGCTTCGGTCGGGTCGTACCAGGCCATGCCGTCGAACTTCTTCGAGGCAGCGGCATAGTCTGCCTGATACTGCTTGTCATAGGTCGCAAGCGCCATCTGCAGGGCAGGCGGCGTGGTCATGACAGGGCATTTGCCGCTGGCGTTGAACGGACCGCTGGCCTGCTGGTTGAAGACGTATTTCTTCTCGCAGACCTCGACCTCGGGTGGGCGCTTGGTGACTTCGAAATTGTCGTAGCCGATCTTCAGCATCTTCCAGAATTCGATATTGGGGCTGAGGCGATGCTTCCACATGTTTTCCGCCGTCATGCGGAAGGGGAAGGCTTCGAGCTGAACGGCCTTCTGCCCGCCCTTGAAGGCGTCGCGCGCGAAGGCATAGATCTCCAGCACCTGCTGGTCGGTCATAGAATAGCAGCCGGACGACGAGCAGGCGCCGTGGATCATCAGATCGGCGCCGGTGCGGCCGTTGGCAGCATCGTAACGGTTCGGGAAGCCGGTGTTGATGGCGAGGTAGTATTTCGAATTCGGGTTCAGGTTAGCCGGCGTCAGCATGTAGAAGCCTTCCGGCGCCTGCCGGTCGCCTTCCTTTACCTTCGGGCCTAGACGGCCGGACCAGGCGCAGATCTTGTAATCGGCGATGACTTCGAAACGGTTGCTCTGGTTCGCCTTCAGGATCTCCATCACGCCTTCTTCCTTGAAGATGCGGATCATGATCGGCGAGTTGCGGTCCATGCCCTTCTTGGCCATGTCAGCAAGAATATGGCTGGGAAGCGGCTGTTCGACCTTGTTCTTCACCTTCGACAGGTCGATCGACGCGGTGTCCAGCGCGTCGTTGCAGCCGGCGAGCGCCAGCGCCATCAGGGAAATATAGGCAAGGTGACGAATGCGCATTCTGACTTGGTCCATAAATGCGAAGAGTGGCTGCTCGATCTGTTTCGCCACTCCCCTCGAAGCATGAAACGGAATCATAGATGGCTTATACTTGAAAATTCCTTACCAGCCTATGACGTGCCCGCAGCGCGTCGGCAAGCTTTTCTTTGCTATAAAAGCTTCGATAACGGAAATGTGGCCAAGGTTTGGCCTCATTTCCGCTTTTGGCGATCACTTTTTTCGAATGCTGCTTAGAGATTGCGACCGATGTTGAGGAATTTCTGGCGGCGGTCGCTGCGCAATTGTTCGCCCGAACGGCTGGAAAGCTCTGCAAGCGCGTTCGCAATCGTTTCGCCGGCCGCGCTTATTACCGCGTTCGGATCGCGATGCGCGCCGCCGACAGGCTCGGAGATAATGCCGTCGATCACGCCGAGGCCTTTCAGATCATCGGCTGTTATCTTCATGTTGGTTGCGGCTTCCTTGGCGCGCGTTGAATCGCGCCAGAGGATCGAGGCCGCACCTTCGGGCGAAATTACGCTGTAGATCGAATGTTCGAGCATATAGACGCGGTTGCCAACGGCAATCGCGATGGCGCCGCCGGAACCGCCTTCGCCGATGACGATGGAGATGATCGGCACCTTCACGCCGAGACACATCTCGGTCGACCGGGCGATCGCTTCGGCCTGGCCGCGTTCTTCGGCGCCGACACCCGGATAGGCGCCGGCGGTATCGACCAGCGTGATGACGGGCAACTGGAAGCGGTCGGCCATTTCGAGGATACGGATCGCCTTGCGGTAGCCTTCCGGCCGGGCGCTGCCGAAATTATGCTTCAGGCGGCTCTTGGTGTCGTTGCCTTTTTCCTGGCCGATGAGGGCGACCGGCTGGCCGCGGAAGCGGGCAAAGCCTGCCTGGATGGCGGCATCCTCGGAAAATTGGCGATCGCCGGCCAGCGGCGTGAATTCCGTAAACAGCGTACTGGCGTAATCGACGAAATGCGGGCGCTGCGGGTGGCGGGCGACCTGCGTCTTCTGCCATGCGTTGAGCTTGGAATAGATGTCGGCCATCGCCTCGCGGACGCGGATTTCAAGCCGCCCGACTTCCTCGGACGTATCGATGCTTTCGTCTTCGCTCGCCAGTTTCTTGAGCTCGTGAATCTTGCCTTCGAGATCCGAGATGGGTTTTTCGAAGTCCAGATAATTGTGCATGAGGTGCGTTTCCGATCCTTTTGCCCGTGACGAGAGATGGCGGCTTCAGCCTGTATGCCGGTCCTAATCCTGTTTTTTTGCCTGTTTGGCAAGGGGGTGATGCGTTTGGACCAGCTGATGAAGGCGTTCTTCCAGCACATGTGTGTAGATTTGCGTCGTCGAAATGTCCGAATGGCCGAGAAGTTCCTGCACGACGCGCAGGTCCGCGCCGTTGGCGAGAAGATGGCTCGCGAAGGCATGGCGCATCACATGCGGTGAAATCATCGAAGGCGTCAGGCCGGCCCGGATGGCAAGGTCCTTGAGATCGCGCGCAAAAACCTGACGCGGCAGATAGCCCTGCCTGGAAGCAGCTGGGAAAAGCCACGGGCTTTCGGGGGCGGGGTTCTTGGCGTTTGCCGCAATCTCGGCCTGCAGCCGTCCATAGGTCTTCAGCGCCGAAATGGCCGACTGCGACAGCGGCACCAGCCGCTCCTTGTTGCCTTTGCCGCGGATCATCAGGAAGCGGCCTTCCTGATCCAGCACCTTCGCCGGCAGAGAGATGAGCTCGCTCACACGCATGCCGGTGGCATAGAGCATTTCCAGGAGCACCAGCATACGCAGGCGCTGCAGCCGGTCCGGTCCGTCGGCAGTGGCCTCCTCCTCAGCCTGGCTCAAAAGTCTCGTCACCTGATCGACGCCCATCGTCTTCGGAAGGGCGCGGCCCTTCTTGGGAGCATCGAGGATCCCTGTCGGGTCGTCCGTGCGCAAACCTTCAGCATAGAGGAACTTATAGAATTGCCGCATGGCAGAGAGCCGGCGCGCCTGGGAGGATGGTTTGAAGCCCTGGCTCGAC
>Ga0268256_1000893_pt1 | contig 20591 bp, 11 predicted proteins | sample AgamicAtAmrz_FD_200247 | JGI IMG/M metagenome (GOLD analysis project Ga0268256, IMG submission 200247) | Agave microbial communities from Guanajuato, Mexico - At.Am.rz (v2) (version 3) | ecosystem: Host-associated > Plants > Roots > Rhizosphere | place: Guanajato, Mexico | collected 2012-06-07
AAAACAGGATAAAATAAGAAGCTTCTGAAGCCATTTAAATATAAATATTTAGGATTTATTTTTGAGAAATAATAAAAAGCGCATCTAAAAGACGCGCTGAAAATAATTTATTAATTGAGTTTTTCATTCCTACGGAATGGAGCTTCCAGGATGGATTACTTCAGTTTTTTTTCACCAGTCTGGTTTTACACCCACAAAGCAATCCTCTCGAAATTCTAATATTCACTACGGCTGTATTGTTTCAGCTGCAGGTGACCATTTTCACTCTTCTCCAGCGAGAACCGCGCGGCAAACAACCTACCCGGCCCGGTGTGCGGGTTTGTTAACTTATAATAAGCCGCATACCTGTCACCCGGTCTGAACTGAAAATCAAAAATGGGTAGGCATTGACCCTGAACAACAGGGAGTTGCTGATCGGGCTGACCAAAGGTTTTGTATACCTCACGACCTGATTCAGTACCAAACTGCACAGAGAATATTTTATCCTCCACCCTGGCCGGAACGGTGATGCATACCTGACTATCGATCAAACGCGCTTGTGCGGGGTACTCTTGAGGAACAGGATCCATAGGCCCTGGGCAGCCGGTGAGCAAAAATACACCCGCGATTAAAATGAATTTATTCATCGTCTACCCTCGCCCATAAATGATTTCTTCATAGAGTGCAGGAACATCTTTTAAATGGTCTATGCCCCGGTAATTGCCCATCAGTTCCTTTCCTTGATTATCACGCCATGTCCTCATTCCGTAGACCGTTAACAGCCAGTAGTCCGCGATGATAGATGCCTGCCTTTCGAGGCTATAATCCGTAAGCTTCTCTTTATCGAGTCTGTAAGTATAATCAGCGGCCCAGCTAAAAGAACCACGCAATCTTCCCCATCGACCTGTCTGGTGCTGCCAGACGTGCGCCAATTCATGAATAAATAAATGCTTCAAATCAATAGATACTGATGCTTTTGAGTAGTCCGCAACATACTTCTCTTTTCTTAACCACAGTTCACCATTTGGTGTCATCGCAAACTTTGGATGCTGCCACCCAAAAGGTAAATAGCTATCGCAGTGTATCCATACCCGGCTATACACAATCGAATCACTATAGATCCTTCGAGCCGTAGGCTATCTCACAGGGAGTCATCAGGCGCAACGTCCCTTCTTCAGGTTGCATATCAATTGCTGACATAATTAAGTCCTTTTAAACCAAGAGAGGTAAGGATTTTATTGAGGGCTATTAGAATTGCCCAGATTTACAACGCTCAATATAAGAAAATATAGAATAGAGGAGATGAGAATTTATAAATATGGGGAAGCTTTTATTTAATGCAAATACAGAAAAAAAAATGGTTTAAATAAATATAATTATCCCTATTTGATTAATCATGTGATATTCATAAAAATTTATTGAACCGGGATTCTCACTCCGACTTGCGCATGTTAGTAAGTTGTTGTTGAGTGAGTAAGGTTGTTTAGGTTGGCTGAAGAGCGCAGAAAGCCTTGCGGATACAGGGGTAGGAAAATTAGGCTGTGACCGGCGATAACCAGCAATTTAGTTGCATGCTCAGCCTGCACATAGGCTCACACTCGAAAACAGCCCGGGTAGGCTCGAGTTGAATATTTTTTCTATCAATAGGGTAGTGGTAGCTAACTCAGAAATGCTAGGAAATCCTAGCTGTTATTGTTACTGTATAACAAAAAATGAGGTAACCATGAATACTACGTTATACAAAGATTTCAGTTTTGAAGCCGCACACCGTCTTCCCAATGTTCCGGAAGGCCATAAATGCGGCCGACTACACGGACACTCTTTTGTCGTACGCCTTGAGATTACCGGTGAAGTTGATAAACACACAGGCTGGATTATTGATTTCGCTGAACTCAAGGCCATTTTCAAGCCGACACTAGATCGCCTGGATCATTACTATCTCAATGATATTCCTGGATTGGAGAATCCCACCAGCGAAGTGCTTGCTGAATGGATTTGGAATCAGATTAAGCCGCAACTCCCAATCCTTAGCGCAGTCGCCGTTAAAGAGACATGCTCTGCAGGCTGCATTTATCGCGGTGAATAACAGACAAGGAATAGCAGGTGCTATTCCTTGCTAAATCAGCCCAGTTCGCGAATAAAGGCAGCAACCATGCTTGAGGCTCCCTTGCCTGCCGGATAAATAATATCCTCGCGGCAACTGGTTACCGTATAAAACGCCTGATGTTTTGAGCTACCGCTGGCGAAGATAAAGTAGTCCGCTTTTCTCGCGGCATTGATCAGCGCATCCGTGGCCACATGATCAGCATTAAGTTCAATAGACAGCCCCGGATACAGTTTCATCAGCGCCTCTCTACCGCGTCGGGCGGCGGTTTCCGTCAGGCTATAAATCACCAGTCTTTTCCCGCTGAGATCGCGATGTAACGGAGAGGCTACACCCGCTGGCGTGATTTCCGTCGGGAAGGTGTTGCCGGCGTCATTACCCAGATAGAGCCGTTCCACCATGCGAGCCAAAAGCTGCATGCTGTTGTCCAGCCTCTCCCAACGACGCACCAGCATCTCCTCAACGCCCACCCAGAAGCGTAACCGGCGAGCATCATCGCTACTCACCCGATCATACAGAACCTCTGCAATATCAAGCGCGTACTCCACCGTACGTGATGATTCATTCTTCCTGCACAGCTCCTCGATAGCGTCAAGCGCGTCAAGATACTCCTTGTGACTGAAGCTACCGGAAAGCAGCGTATCAAGGATCATACCGCCAAGTCGGACATCTTCAACGGAACTGACACCTTCCAGCGCAAGCAGCGTCAGCCATTCTGACCATAAAGAGGAGGAAACGCTGACGCCATACTCATTAAGCCATTGCAGCACGTTAGGTAAACCGTCACGCAGCGCCTGACCCAGCATGCCAGTCGGTTGTTGGCCCAGCAGTTGCATCCACTGCTGCTCATCAAAGGTCGCAGGAAGCCAGTCCATATACTGTATCGTCAACTGCTGACGTAATGATTCATACTGCTGGCTGTCCGTCGCCTGCTGAACGTCAAGCAGCCAGAGATGCCAGCCATAGCCCTGTGGTTCACAGCGTTTCTTTAGCCCCAACCAGGCGTCCCAGTACTTCGGCGTTGCCCGCAACGCCTGTTGCGTGACCTCTGGCATAGCACTCATCTGAGCAAAAATTTCGCTCTCGCGCTCCACGTCCGCCATGAAGGCTTCGGCTAATAAGGCTATCGCATCGTCAACGCTCAGCAGTATCACTACCGGGGCCTGGATCAGTTTCTGTTCGGCATCCTGCACAACGGCTGGCCGCGCGCTGGCATCATTGACCCAATCCTCAACCTGTTGAATCCAACCCTGCTGCAGGACCGGGCTAGCCGTTTGCCACCCATTAATGCCCAGCAGTGCCGCCCCCATCGACCAAAGCTGCCAATCCGGGAGGAAGTTGTCGTGATGGGCAAACCCCGGCTTAGTTTTGTACAGCGGCAGCATATCAAGCGCAAGTCGGCGGGCACCATCCCTTAAATCCTCCGGGAAGTTCGCCTTCTGAATGGCATTCATCATGTAATGCCCGGTCGAACGCAAAAGCAGGCGCTGAATACGTTCAGGCACTCGCCCCTGAAGCAGCACGTCCAGGCGGGGGAAGGTCAGTATAGCTTCCCATTTCGCCGAGGCAGCCATCCCCTGGAGTTCGAGAAACAGCAGGTTCAGCGGCGACAACGCCTGATTTCCCCGAAGCTCCTGTAGGTAGAGCTCAGCGGCTTTTCCATCATGGGCATGACAGGCGGTGTAAAAGTCACGCAGGATACGCCCTGTCTGTCGGCTAATCAGCGTATTCAGCACCGGTCGTTGACGATAGAGTTCCATGACCGTTTCCAGCATGGCATACACTCTTTTCGCCCGCTCCCCCCGCAACTTCGCAGCCTCTTCTGCCGTTGTCGCGGCAACCTGTAAAAAATGGAAAGACAGGATTCCATTCGGAGATCGCTCAAGCAGCAATTGTTCCCCTGGCTCGGTTGGGTGATACAGCGTTTTGATATCCGCACTTGTATCCGCAGAGCCCAACGCTGCCGTCAGCACCCGCCGCAATTCCTCAAGACTGCGCCCATTTTGCGCCAGGCCATAAAATACCATCCGCCCCTTGCGGGCTGAAGGAATTATGCAGGGCATATGCTGCGCGTTGGCCTTTTGGATTAGCGTATTGATTTGCGGCGTATTGTACTCCCCGCGCATTGCCTTACCGAAATCCAGATATGTATCGTCAGCATAAAATTTTTCCAGCCAATCTGCCTGCATCAGAACGCTTCCTGTGATCCACTAAAATGGTACTGACTTTCGAATGCCGTTATCGCCTCGCCGATCATATGCGGATCGCAGCTCAGTTCGACATACTCTTCGTTTCGATTCACACCACTCCACGTAAAATTCATGGAGCCCTTCAGGAAGAAATGCGACGTTAACAACCCTTTGGTATGCAGTTGATCGCGTAGTTCCAGACGGTATTCCGCATGTCTATTTAGCCTATTTTCCAGCCCTTTCATAAAGCTGCGGTTTTGCGGTAAATCGCGTGTCACCAACGACAGTTGCGCCCCGTTGTTGATGGCGCTGGCCAGCAACTCTATAAAGTCGACCTCGCGCCCTCCCCAGGCCGGCTCAATGCTGTCCCAGCTTCCGGCGCGATTATCCAGTAGCATAAAGTTGCTTACCCAGGGAGATACCAGCCAGATAGGTTCCGGCTGCAGAATCAATCCCACCAGCTGCGCGCTCAGCACCTCTCTAAGGACTCGCTGCCCGGTCGCGCCATGGAGGAAAATCTGGCGCTGGTTGGCTTTCGTTGTCATTGCACCATCTCCGCGAGTTCAATACGTAATATCAACTTATCCTCCTCACGTCGGGCCTCACCCAAGCGTGGATACAGCAAGAGGCCCAGATGATCAACGGCTTCAATCTGCACCGTAGTTATCACTGGATGGAGCTGGCTTAGCTGCTCGCGAGGCAGAATCAGCTCTGCACGCCCGTGTTTACGCAGCGCGACATGTAACAATGCTAACCAGTCTGGCCGATCGAGAGACATCTTCTCAATGCGCTCGCTGAACAGCGCGCCCGCCAGCAGGCGTTCAGTCACCACGGTACGCGAGCAGAACATATTGTAGAAACCAAGCTCGGCCTGACGAATCGTGTACCCACGCGGCCAGAGTAAATTCTGATTCCGGCACTGTAAGCCAAAGATAACCGTCGCTTCTGAATCCACGCCTCGGGCCTTAACGGCCAGCGCGTGCGCCATCGTATTCAGCGTAAACTCAACGCCAGACTGCGCCTCAAGCGAGGTCCACTCAGTCAGCAGTTGGTGAAGCTGGTCATCAGTGTCATCACCACTGCCAGCTCGCAGCAGACGCGAATACAGTACCGTAGTGAAGCTATGGGACAGGCGGAAACCGCGGCGTGAAAGCTGCAGCTGCAGATTTTTATTCGCCTCTCGACGCGCGTCCATATTACTAGCTTCGCGCACGTCCCTCACTGCCTGCCGCAACGTTTCATCGGTTTGCAGCAGCGCCAGCACCATGCGCAGGTCATAGTCGATCTGCTCATAGTCACTGGCAGAGAGATTTCGCACCAATACATTCAGGAAGGTGACAGGATCTTCCGCCCACTTTTGCTGCAGTCGGATCAGGATCCCACTGCCGCCTGACTCAATTTCACAGAGCCAGATTTCCAGCATTTCGTCCCCGGTTCTGGCATCTTTCGACCAGAGGGAATCGGTCACGACCGCACGCTCATCTACGTCCGGAAGGTGTGTGCTCAACGTCTGTTGGACACCGGCTGCCAAGGTATCCGCCAGTACCTGGCGCGCCCAGTCAACAAAGCCCTCGAGCTCGGCTACCGGCTTCCATAGCGCGTCGGCGCAATCGAGCAGCGACTGCTGGATCTCCGGACGAATAAGCAGTTCACGTAGATTAAGCTGCAGCGCCTGATCGCCACCGTTGGCGTTGTTGGCATCAGGCTGGAACAGGCTCGCGGGAATATCGACGAGCCTGTCCATCCCTTGCGCTGTCCCCATGACTCGCAACGCTGAGACAACGGAGGCACTGCTTCCCGCCGCCAGCGTTTCGGCCAGCAGCGTCATAAAGCATTCAATCACCCAATCAGCTTTAAAACTGTCGAACTCAAATTCCGGAAGTTGTCTGACTTTATGCTGGAAATAAACCGGCCGCAGACCACGCAGAATATCGTCCTGCTGTAGCAAGCTCAGGACATTTTCATTCGGGAGGCGAAAACGCAGGCGCATGGCGTCGACCCACTGTCGACTGCCTACCCCGACCTTTTCCCCCTCTTTCACCCAGTTAAATTCAACGTGGGCCCGATCGCGATTCTGGAAGCGTATCGATGCCTGCGATGCCGTGGAAAAACGCACGAGCTCCAGCGGAGTCATATGCTGATGGTTGAAAAAGGTAACGTCAGAAAGCGTGCCTTTCCAGGCACCTTTGGGTACCCGATCCGGATGGGCAACATGGGGGTTGATTAAGCTCAACGCCCACTGCAACTGAGCGTTACTTTTATCCGTTAGTTTGCGGATATCCGCACGTGTCGTCAGCACCTTCGCGGGTTTAATGACCGTGATCATCTTCCCCTGGTGTTCCACCGTACACTCTTCCTGATAGCTGTCGCCAAATGCCTCCGCTACCGGGAAATCAACGTACTGACGACCATCGGTCGCCACCGGCACGTAGGTTTCAGGCACCAGCCAGTCGGTACTGCTGTTTGATCTAATCGCATACCGCTTTGACAGTCGTCCCGGGGCAAACTCTCGCATTCCTTGCCAGAAAGAGAGCGTTTCCCACTGTTCAACATTATCGCGGCCGCGCATCAGACGAATATCCAGTTCCGGCAGATTCAGTTCACTAAACAGGTTTTGCGGAATAAATTCCGGCGCGGGAGAGGTCGTTTTATACTGCTCACCGTCGCCATCTGCCTGTGGTGCGCGCAAGGCTGCCCACTCAACGCCATTCACCGCCCAGTGTGACTTCAGGTTGCGTAAAATGGTCGGGAGAAACTCCAGCATAATCGAACGCGGCGGGCTCCAGAGAATACTCTGAATGGCATTTTCGGGCAGCTGAAGCGCATCCTGCAGATAGCGAATCAGTTCATTCTGCTTTCTGCCCCCTTTTAGCACCTCTTCAATTAGGGTAATCAGCGGGGTGTAATAACGTTTAAATTTCTGCGAGTCGCGCTCCGGTTTCCTGAGCATGCCGCATACATCCTTGAATGCCCCGGTCTTGCTAATCCAGTCGAGCGTCGCCATTGCCGCCTGCATTTTCTGTACATGCTGGTTACCTAGCGGCAGCCCCTGACGTTTAATCTCGGGGCTCATCAACCCTTCGTAGCGCTGGAATGCGACCCGGTCTCGGCCAAATTCAGAAAGCACCACCAGCATCCACGGACGCATGCCGCGTGGGCGACCGGCACGCCCTTTGCGCTGCAGATAAGAGGCTACATCGTTCGGCGCCTTATGCTGCAAAACGGCACCGACCAGAGGATCGTTATACCCTACTTCCAGCGATGAAGTGGCGACCACGACATCCGCTTGCGCGTTGACCCCGGCGTCCTGGCTCGACGTGCGTGAAATCACCTTGTTCTCAGAGAGGTCGTGGCCGATATCCATCGCCGCTTTCCAATTCTGCCCCAGTTCGGTCTTCAAACGTTCATCGCTTCTGAAATCGTACGGGTTACGCAGCGCCGCCAGCGGGGCGTGATCGATACGTGGAGGGATCGTCGTTTCCCAGCCTTCCGCATCGCTAAGGTCGTGATAGAGGCGGTTATTACCGTCGAGGGTGTCGGTAAAAATAAAGGTTTTCGTGCCCCACGTGCCTCTGGATTTATCCGCATCGCAGTCCAGCATGCGGGACATCAGCATCGTGGCCTGAATGGTGGTAGACAGTAACGCCGTCTCAGATACCGGATCACCGCGCAGCGCCAGCAGGTACTCGGCCCCCTCTTCGATCATGTCATCCGGTTCGGGTTCGATAAGGGCCACCTCTTCTTCGGGAGCCCCCACCAGATTCGCGAAGAAATGCTGAGCATCCGCCAGGGTAGCGGATAGCCCCACGAAGTGCGGCAGGCAGTCCGTACGCTGCATCCAGCGGCGCAACAACAGCGCCGTTTGCGCTCCGGTCGTCCCATTATAGGTATGAACTTCATCCAGCAGGACCAGTGTCGGCCCCTGACCTTCCCCCACACCAAACAGATGATTGCTCCAGCCGGAGTTCATCTGAAGGTTGAGCATTTCCGTGGTGGTAAACAAAATATCTGGCCCGTTGCCTTTGGCCTGTTGGGTATTACGGGTGAGCAGGATCTCGCTGTCATCCAGCTGATGCTGGCACCGGGTACAGGTCAGCACTTCATGAAGAGAGAAGATATCATCACGCCGCCATTCCAGTGCGCCACCGCATTGCTGCTGCGGATCTTTTGGCTGGGGCTGCTGGCATTTCATCAGTCCGAAGGGAAGACCGGATTTGCCTTTAACATCTTTTTTGCTCCACTCCGCCTTGATCGGCGTATCGCCAAAGAATGCGGCAATACGGATCTTTCGCCCCGCATTGGGCTGCATATAGCTATCCAGCTTGCGGCACTGGGCAAAAGTCTCAGCGAACTGATCTTTCAGCAGTTCTGTTCGTGGATAGATCGCCAGAATTCTCACCTTGCGCGCAGGGTTGCGGCAGATCTCATCCGCAAGGCTGGTGAGCGCAGGGAGATAGAACGACAGGGTTTTACCGCTCCCCGTGCCGGCGCAAACGATGGTCGCGCTGGCCGTTTTACTATTGCCCTGATGCATGCGCCAGTGCTGGATGATGCGCTCAGTGGAGCGAGCCTGGAACTTCGCCAGGCGAAAAGGCTTCGCAGATGCCAGCGCCTGCTTCATAATCTCGCACATCCGCGGGCTTAGTTTCAGTCGGGTTTTCCAGTCGGCAATCAGGGATTCTGGCTCAGCAACACGCTGCGGGTAGGTGCGCGGACGACGAATAAACCGGTAGTCAGAAACCAGAGTTTTACTCTCTTCTAGATACTGGCGGGGCATCCACTGGCGGAGGTTGCGCAACAGATGCACAGTCTCTCCCATACGAGTTCGCCACACTGGTAAACCGCTAACGTGCGGGACTTGAATCAACATGGCAGTATTTAACAGCGCCAGCAGAGTTTTATCACATTCATCATCAGTTGGAGTGCGCTTAAAAAGCTCGCATAATTCTTTTCTGATATGGGCAATCAGTTCTTCTTCACTGAAAATCCCTCCTGTGTCCCCCCACACCAGCAATGCATTTTCCTGCGCTTCAAGGGCATCAAGGATGTGATGCAGCACGGCAGTCGTGATTTCACTCATCCCAATAAACCTTTACGCATCACCTTGAATGAGTTCAGCGTTTCTTTTTCCTTCAGCCAAGCAAGGACTTCAGGAGTTAGTAAAGTCAACGATGCCCGATTGCTTCTGTCGAGTTCCTGGAAAAAGGCCAGAACAGACGGCGGCGCTTTAAACTCCATTTGCCCTTTCAGTTGGACCATCTGTGTGCAGTATTCCTGCAGTTTTTTGACCACCGTCGGCGTAGCCGGGCCCATCGCTTTCTGGCGATTAAAGTTGTCAAGTGCGGTTTGATATTCTGAATAAATACGATGGAAACCCAAGGTTTTTTGCTGCTCCAGGAAAACAGGTTCAAGCATCTGTTGGCTTTCAAGATCGTCAATAAATGTTTGCCAGTTACTCTCTGTTTTTTCAGCAAACGTCGTCTGAACGGACGCTAGTTTTTCTATCGTTTCGCCTAAATGGCCTTTTTGCTGGGCGTCATCATTAAGCGCCTGGAATTGCTGTGCAAATTCTTTTAATGCCGCTTCTGCATCATCAATCTTGTCCTTTGCATCAGTGTCAATGACGATATCCGACAGCGGCGAAGGCAATCGGGCAATAACCCCTAGCGTGGTAATCGTCACCTTTAAGGGGATGGCGACACTGTATAATTCATCGCGAACCTGTCGGTATTTTTCGTAGACGTTATCATCCTTCTTCACCTGCTTTTTAATCTGGAACTGTTCATTAAGCTGAGATATTTGCTGCTTAAGCGTGCTCATTGCTGACTCCTGCATTAGCCTTGAGGGTCTGAAGGCTGTCAGCTATTTCCACCAGCACTTCTTCAATCTGACCACGACATTCACTGATACGATGGCCGCCCTTATCCTGGTTGTAACCCGTAACGGCACTGTAAGTTTGCTTATACACTTTTTGCCAGCGCTGCAGTGCGTCCGTAATACGTTGCAAGGAAGCACCATCTAACTCGCAAAGCAGTTGCCATAGCCGAAGCGGATCTTCCTTTTGCTCAACGTTTCGCAATTTGACAATCATTCCCCACGTCCCAGTCTCTTTTAACGCACTTAATTCTTGCTTCAGGGTATTGCAGTCAATCACCGAAGAAATCGGGTAGTCACCTTCCTCACGAATGTCATCCAACAATGCGACAGCAGCATCGATGACTTGGACAAATGCGTCACTGTTTTCACAATCGCTAAAGCAGGCTATCTCCCTAATAGCCGGAGCTATCTCTTTCACCGTTTTGTCCGCCGCGGCGATAAGTTTAGTGTCAGCCGGCTTTTTCATGGCCTCCTGCACCATTTTCTGCACAAGGTCGCCTTCCAGAGCGTGATCGTTATAAGCAAACAAATTGAGCCATTGTGACTTCGAGTTTTCCCACTTCTCCAGCGCCTCACCGCGAATTTTGGCGATGCTGTCTGTGGCGGCTGATTTTTGTTGTCCGATAAGATCCGCTTTATTCATCAGCAGACGATTAAGCACGTCCTTAGAGTTATCGCTTTGTTTGATGATGCCAAGCGCGCGCGCCAGTTGGAGTTGTTCGGACATCTTCATTTCATTACTTTCACGCTTACTGCGCAGCAACTCGCTTAGGGCGTGGTTCACCCAGCGGTCAGTAAATGACTGTATGACAAGGTAGTCTTCCGCAGCATTTGGATATGACCAGTCCGGCCCATTCTTTCTGTCCATAAAGAAGCCAAAGCGCGCAAGGGCAAGCGATACTTCCGTTAACCAGACGGAGCGTTTCTTGTATTCAGCCTCGGTCACAAACTTCACGACCTGATTCAACCGACTGGTGTGAGAATTAGGGATATCAATATTGATAAATATCCCACTCCTAATCTCGGGTGTGTGCTTTGCACCTAACCAATCGGCATTGGCGCGCAGGTCATACATCATTGCCAGTGAACTACGGATGTATTTCGAGGTATCCTGATCAAGCAGGACATCCTTCAGAATCCAGTCAGCTACGCTGGTCTCTATTTTTTTAACGCGTTCAGCGAGTGGATCAGCCGGCACCGTAATAACGGGATCTGGACCTGTCGGCGGAATGACCGGTTCTGGCACAATGGGGACAATTGTTCCGCCTCCCGGCATCATGCCGGTAACGGGACCTTTTTCCGTCAACTCCAGTTCATTCGCCAGATCATCAAGGCCAAAACAGCGCACTACAGAGGCTGGTAATGCGGTAGCGAGTGCTGGGCCGCTGTCTGCCGGGAACCCCCAGATAGCCGCCACAGACTCGGCACGGTCTTGCTCGGCGAGAGTTTTTCGGCGCAACCAGGTACGTAGACCATGCGGCGCAGTAATCCCATCCAACTGGACAGGTGGGAAGCCCCCTGCCTCCGCCATCTCGCGATAGTTAGACATCACATTCAGCAAGATTTTGTTGATCACAATTCGTGGGTTGAATTTTATGCCTTTGTTACCGTCTCCACAGTGCACTTCCGCCAGCGCATGAATAGCACGCTCGTTAAATGGATAGAGAGAATACCCTTGCTTGCTGTACCCAAAAGCGTCAATCCCTTCGATGGTTTCTGCATGGTGATCCCAGTTTGGTACCCAATCGATATCACTGGTGCGCCGATCCCAGAACTCCCGCAGGGCTTTATCACCAAAGCGGGAGGCATTGATATAGCGACTGCAAAAATCAACGATCCGCTGGCGGGTTTCAGAGCGTTCCCCCACGATCTCTTCGATACGCCATTCACCTTTCGCACGATCACGCATACCCTGGCGGCGGCGGTTGTAACCCTGATAGCCCTCAGTAGTGGCGAAAGCCGAGCACACCGGGCAAAGCACCTCTTCACCATCACGCGTGCCTTCACGCTCCAGGCTGTCGATCAGCACATCCTCAATAGCTGTGATAAGCGACATATCTTCCACCAGCACCATCAAGGTCATACCCTGCTCGTGCAGGGCTTTTCTAATCTGTATAAAGAGATCGGAGAAACTACGCCCACGGAAGTTAAATAGCTGATTAAAAAGAGTTTGTGCCGCCTTCCCTAACACCAGGTTAAGAATATCGGCAGCTTCCTGCCGATTTGGCTCATGGGTATTGAGCCGGGTCTTGCCGATATAGGAACGCGTCGGCAGGCTCAAATCGCTAAGGTGAATACTAAAATCGAGATCTTTAGCCTGTAACTGCTGCTCACCCTCTTCTAGTTCATCGCTGTTCGCACCATTGACCAGGCGACTGGCAAAGCGATATAAGCACTGATCTTCTTTTAACAGGAACTGCTTAAAGTAAGCGTCATTGATCAGCATCGGCAGAGAGGTTTCTGCAGCGTGAATATTAATTTTCTTTAGCTCAGCGGACTTTTTACGCAATGCTTCCTGTTTTTCCGGACCAGCCTCAGCAGCTTCCTGCTTGAGAAGCTCATAATCTGCACTGGAACGGTTGTGCAGATCGCGCAGCTCTTGTCCCATCAGCATCAGCAGCCATTCGGCGATCTCTTTAGGCGATCGTTTATCGCTGACCTTATTGATATCCTCTCGTGCTTCATCAAAGACATCACCTTCTAGGCCATCCAGCAGCAGTTCCAGCACTTCTCGCAAACTGGCACTTTTAGGAATACGTACAATATGCCATTGATTCGCCTTGTATTCAGGTCTGAGCCGCAAGTTTGCATCCAGCCAACGGATAATATGAGACTTACCTACCCCGGTATTCCCTATGATTGGCAGCGGACGCTGGGCTTCCAGAAAATGCTGAAGGAGCTGCTCTTCTGTTTCGTAGCCAAACGGGCTGCCATCGGTCTTCATCCGCATGATACGGGCAGGTTCATGTACCGCCAGCAATGTGTGATCTGAAAGCTCTTCCGCTTCGTTGCGAATACACTGTTTAATGTTCTGCAGCGATGGCCAGTATTCCATCATTTTCATTTTAAAAGCTCCCCGGGGCTAACGGTACTGATGCGGCGGGTTTGGCCATTCGGCATAAATAACAGCACAGCCTGATGATCGTCGGCTCGGATCTCAAACTTCAACTGCATCGCGAGTTCTAGCCGAACCAAAGCCTGGCTCAGGGAGGCGCTCAGGTGCAGGGGCTCGTTAGGTATCCAGTTGTATGCGTTAATTAAAGGCTCAACCTGCTGCCGGTAACTGCCGCCATCCAGCATCGGTAATACTTCTGCTAGTCGGGTAATGAAATCAATCGCAGGCAGACTGCTGTGATTATCCAACACACTATCCAGCACATTCTCGATGGCACGGGTTGGGTCGACCAAATAACCTTCCATAAAAGGCTCAACAAAGCCGAGGAAAAACGCATATTCGAGGAAGGTCGTCGCTTCGTTAGATAAGTTAATCTGACGACGTTCACCTTCATTAACTGAATCCTTCAGCAACAGACCTACCGCGCCTGGCACCGTCTCTTTCGTCAGGTTACTTTTGCCCACAAACGTGTATTTATTCTGTGCCAGCAAAGCCGTGATACCTAGCAGGAAGGGTTGCCCACGCATCCCCTCCAGCAAAGTCTCTTTAGGTTCATTGGCCATCAACGTACGTAATACACGTCCCGGTAGATTACGCTCGTTTGCAAGAGGTGAATGAGGGGAAATGCCGGCTTCAGACTTCAGCCATAACCCCTCCTCAAGCCAGAAGTCCAGATTCTTACGCAGACGTTCAGCACCAATGTCACTCTGCGGCAGCGCTTCAGGACGCAGCAAGCTTTCTAATTCGTTCTGCAAAATAGGTTTATTACCACGACGGTTGAGCACCCGATCAATCAAGCAGATCAAGCGAATCTGACTTCCTGGGTGGGCGTTATTTATGATGGCCACTGCTTAAACTCCTTATAAATTGGTCCAGAGAACGAGCCCTGGGATCGCTTTCCCACCACAGCCTGCCACGAACGTTTTGTTCGAGCAGCATCTCGGGTGCTACGACGATTCGCTTAATGTCGCTAAACGGATCCAGATTTGGCAGATTTTCCCCTGGCATAACGATGACCAACTCATCCCAGCAGGTCGTGGCATCATCAGGAGAGAGTGCGCACCAGAAAGGCACACCTTTAAAAAGTTGTTGGGTGAGTTGTGCCAGCACCGTCGGGCTGGCACGAATAGCCTGAATGTCACGGTTGACGAGCAAGCGGGCAATCCAGTCAGTCCACTGGCGAAGTAGTAAAGCACTGGAGCGTGCGGACGGATAATAGACACGAATATCGCTGCCAATGCGCCCATGATTTTCATGAGATATGGCATGAGCGATAAGTCCTAGCGTGGGCGAATAAGGTGGTAACGATTTAGCCCGACAGCCAGGGCATCCACCGCACGCCAGTTCAGGCGCATAGCCATCCAGGGTATAGAACATTTCAAGCACGCCACATAGCGGCTTATCCTGATGCTTCAACCACTCTTCCAGCACAAGAAAACCTTTCTGTCGCGTTTGCAGTTCCTTGGATCGAAGTTGCCTTAGAGTACCATTCCACACCTGCTTATCGAGATGGCCATCGCGATGCAGTTCAACCTGGATGTGGCTGAAATAATGATTGAAATAGCGGTCTACGGTGTCTTCGTTCTGCTGATTTGAAGCAAACTGCTTAAGGTCGGGTGCGCAAAAATGCAGACTTAGGAAACCCGCGCGTTGCAAAAGCAGAAGGGTGCGCCAGTTCCAGGCAATATTCGCCCGCGAATCGATTTTGATACTATCGTGTTTGGTTGCAAGATAGACCGAAAAGCGCCCTTTTCCTTCCGACTCGCGGTTCAGATGCATTTTTTGCCAGCGGAGAAAGCCCTTTTTCGCGCCAATGAGATTATCGCGATTCAGGCGGCGAGCCAGAGCGATTTGGTCCGGACGGTAGATTATTTGCGCAACTGAGGCAAAACCATCCCGTCCCCCTCTTCCGCTCTCCTGATATAATCTGTCGATGTTTTCCGGCACTGCAACGTGCAGTACCGATCGCACATTGTTTTTATCCATACCCACGCCAAACGCTGAGGTGGCAACCATGATGTCGAGGTTATCATCAGCCCAGTCAACAATCTGCTTCGCTCTTTGCTTCGGGGACGTTTTACCGTGGATCAACCCACTGCGTTGATAACCCGAAGTGCGTAAATATTGATGCCATGAGAGCGCATCCTCTACCGTCGTCACATAGAGGATCAATGGCCGCGGCAAGGTTTGAATTGCCGCCTCAACCTGCAGTTGGTAATCATCCTTATCCTTCGCTTTGTGGACATACCACATCGGTTCCGGACGCAGAAAACTGCCGTTCACTTCAACAATCGCTTTCGGACAATCGCCTGCAAACAGTTCTTTCAGGGTATTGAGCGTTGACTGACTCCAGGTCGCGGAGAGTAGTACAGTACGAATGCTCGCTTGTGCAACCTCCACCAGCGATTTCACCAGCGGCGCCAATAACTGAAATTCCGGGCGGAATTCAGCTCCCCACTGGTCGATCAGATGGGCTTCGTCCACGACCAGCGCCTCAATCAACTTTCGTTTCGCCAGTGAGAATAGCAGCAGCAACAGGCTGCCGCTGGACGCCGCTTCAGGTGAACAGAACAACAGTCTCTGCTCACCTGCTTTAATACGTTCTTTAAGCGCGTTGCGTTCTTCTGCCGACTGCCCACTGTGCCAGGTATATTCGCCGCCGTGATCGACTCCTGCCTGCTGAAATACCTCCTGAGCACGATGAGCCTGCTCAATAGCAAGGCTGATCGTGGGGACTATTACTAACGTCAACTGGCCAGGGGAAGCCGCAAGCATCAAGGAATGGATGATGAATGTCTTACCTGCCCCGGTAGGCAAATTGATAAAGAGGAAGCGGTCTTTCTGGCTGGTCAGAACTGTGCGAACAGCCAGTTGCTGGCCCACAGAGGTATAATGGGTATATTTCACATCATGCAACAATGTCGGCAGCAGATTATCTAGCGGCGGTGCTTGTAGCATTCGCCGTTTGTCATTTCGCCATACAGACAATAAATCTGGCGCAATCTGTAGCGCTTTTTCGTCCAGCAAGATCTCGCCAGGGTAATCCCGATTACGACATAAGCCGGCGCGGGCTAATTCAGGCGTAGAGATAAGTTCTTTTAGCGGTAGACGTAACGGTAAAAGCCCATGAGCATGGGCGCATTGCAGAGCGTCATAATAGCCATGTAAGCGGTCAGCCTGGCCTGCATGTGGATCGTTAAGGCACCGCCACAGACGATAGAAGAACTGGCACTCATTCTTATTGATTTCAACTGAATCATCCTGACACTGCTCAGAAGCGAGGCGCTCACGGAGTCGCCTCCATTGCATTTCCATCTCTTACTCCACCTGGAACGTCTCTGGACTGCATAAAATGATTGCCTTGATTGCCATCAGTCGATGATCGACAGGCAACTCGTCACTTGATGGATAGCGCAATTGCTGACGCTGTTTAGCCTTTTCGGTTAATGCCAACACTGTGTTTTTCCAGGCTTCGGGTTCGAACCAGCGCGTCATTTGTGGCCAGACATCTTCCCTCAGATTCATATCCTCGTATAAAGCAGTACCCTTTTTATCGTAGGGTTTCTCCAACAGTGTGACGACCCTTGGATCCACGTCGTGACCATTAGCATCGAGCCAGAATGACTCTATACGCGGGCTGAAAGATTCATCACCCTGACGCTGGGCAACAAGCTTATTGTCACCCGTTAACATCGCGCTGCTAAGGTACTGGAAATGAAAATAAAATTGTGGCGATGGCAACTTAAGCATCTTCATCATACGAAGGATCGCCATGCTGGTGCCGCGTGGATCGCTTTGCATTAATTGCCAGACTGTATCAACGAACGGCTGCCCATAGCGGAAAGGATAGGTATTGTTTGCCAAGCTGGACTGTGAGCGTGACAGGCACATAATGGCTGTAGAAGGAGGATAACCCTCTGAAAAATCTAGCCCAAGCAAACAGTTATCGATAAAAGTTTGCACATCGACCAACGTTCGCGGTTTATACTCGTCACGTTCAAAACGCAGGCGGAAACCTGTTCTGTTCTCTTCAATTTGCTGATTAAAATTGAGCGCTTTGGTGATCCACTGCAACATATCCAAAGCGCGCTGTTCCGCGTCGTCTTCTGACTCCATCAACGCTTCCGAGAAAGCTTTTGATGCAATGACCTCCTGCTCCATCGACAGCAGATTTTCTTGTTCAAGGACGCGCTTGCGCTCTATTGCAATGAATCCATTTTCACCGCCAAGGGCGTCGGTTGTCGCGCTAATCTCAGGAATACCTTTCAGATGATAACGTCGCCACATCTGATTGATCTGTTCATCAAGCACAAACTGGAGGCTCGCCACACTTTTCTGGAACAAGTTAATTCCCTTATCCAGAAGGGTGACCCACTCTGATGAAAGGCCTTGCCGCTCTGGCAGCAGTACCAGGCTTTCAACCTCTTTGAGCCCGCGTAAATTACCAGAATAACGATTGAAGCGCCCCATACGCTGTTCGAAGCGGTTAAAATCCCGGCTCAGGCTGTAATGTACTGCCAGACGCTCTTTTCCATGCAGATTGAGACCGTCTTCCCCGCGTTTATCGCAAATCAACACCTGCCAGTTGCTGTTTAATGCAAATTTATCGGGCTCATGGCGCGATACTTTCCAGGGCGATTGCAAGCCCAGTTTGGTGAAAAGGTGGACTGATTCCGCTTCTTCGTTACAGAAAATGACCGCTTTCCCCTCTTTATGGCTTGCAAACCATGATGTTAGCGTGGTCATCAGTTGTTCGTCTTTTTGACGCTGTTCCTGTTTCGCAATGGCGATACCTTGCTCAAGATAATTTTGCTCATATTCACTTGCGGAACCTTGTTCCAGCGCGAGGCGAGCCCGGCGAGAATAGGTCAAGGGACTGGTAAACAGGGCATCGACCCAGGCGTTTAAATTATCCGCGGTGATATGGCGATGTTTTTCAGGTGAAAGCCTCGCGCTGGCACGCCAGTCTTCCAGCAACTCATCCAGGGTGACATCTTCTGGCTTAACAGACCAATGGGCAATCGTCAGACCTGCTAGGCCAGGGAAGAGACAGGCAAGAGAGGGATCTTCACGGCGGTTGCGAAGTAATCGATGGAAAAGCCGATAATGCTCGCCAATCCATTGACGTAAAGCCAGAATTTTTTCGCTTCGCTCTTCACCTTCTTCATCGGCAATAAAGTCAACTAAGGGGCGTACAGTTTCAATTAACGCATACAGCGCTTCGTCATCCGGAAAAAGATCTGATAATTCTTCAAGACATTCTTCGATCATGATGTTAGGCGTTTCAGGTTGCAGGGCACTGTAGACCCCACCAAGGCGCTCGCGCTCAGCCACTCGTTGCATAAAATGTTCGTAACCGGCCGTGTCCAACGTCCAGGCCTGCTCATTGAGACAATGGAGCATCGCGAGAAAGTTACGTTCGTTACCGTGCATCGGCGTCCCTGAAAGCAACAGCACGACGCCAGTCTCATGACATAGCGTCGCCATACTGGTATACCGACGTTTAAGCGTTTGTTCTTCGGACCAGGCATGAGAAGCCAACTGGTGCGCTTCATCCACTACCACTAACGTAGGTTTCCAGGCTTGCAGCGTAGGATCAGCGATTTCTTCATGACTGCAGAGACGGATTTGCCGCGTTCTGCCCCCTTCCTTCATGACCTCTTCCAGCGCAAAGCGGCCAACCAATTCCTGACACCACTGTTCTTCCAGAGCTTTCGGCACTACCACCAGAACTCGAGCATCGCGATTCAATTCTAAAACATGTTCGCGGATGACCAGACCTGCCTCAATCGTTTTGCCAAGACCAACTTCATCGGCGAGCAGATATTTTGGATTTTGATCCTGAAGAATGCGGCGGACAACGGCTATCTGATGGGGCTCAATTGCAACACGACTGCTAATCAACGAGGACATCGATCGACATGCCGCACGTTGTTTAATCCACGCGCTGACAAATCGCTCGCGCAGAGGGTAAAAAAACGGAGCATCGTTTGAACGGGCAGCAAGAAAATGGGCAGGGTTCATTGCTAAACCTTGCCCATAATTGGGATAGAAGATCTCCGTCATATCCACAACAACGCCCTGCCCTGAGCGAACAATCAGTAGATGTTTATTCTCAGGTCTGGGCCCACCATAGCGTCCGCGGCACCATAGCCCACTCTCCGCCGAGCGGAAGAAGACAGTGCTTTCTTCATAAAGTTTTGCCAACACCAAAGTACCAATGTCCGCCACCTGATTATTAACTTCTGATTCAAGAGGAGAAAAGAACCAAGCGATTTCGGCTTTGTCAGCGGAGTGCAAGCGCAAAATTTTAGCAACCCCACTAAATAACGAAGAAGTAACCAGATCACCTTCCGAAAATGTAGTGGATTTTGTTGTCATTTTTCTCAACCGTATGGGTATGATTGCCACGATAAAAAAATCGTATTTTTTAATGAGAAAAATAATACACGTGAATGATAGGATTAATCAATTCCAACCGAAGAAAACCCTTAATAAGGGGTGGTAAAGGTCGTGACATCGCTCACATAATGAAAAAACCAATAAAATCAATTGTGAACATAATGATTTATGTATGTCAGATGTATATAGGGTTAATTTCTCAAAAATCAATCACAATATGGAATTATTTTATTAATAATAAAAAAGCCTCCAGTTAACAACAGGAGGCTTTAAATTTAACTTATGGATTATATATTAGCATTAACAGCCTTAATATAGCTGGTTACCAAGTAATCAGTTACCAACGATATATCCTTTGAAAGATTTTGTAGCTCATTCCATTTACGAATAACACGTTGGCCATCTATATCAGTGCCAAAATCCCACGTTCCACTACTCCATGCACAAAGCGGCTTAATTCGGTTTAGCTCTTCAACAAAACGAGTATAGGAAGGGATCTCAGTCCAACCAGGTTCACCTTTATAGTCCTGATGTACTTGATCGATCTCATCCATCAGACTTCCAAGTGAAAGAATACCAACGCCATGTAACAAGCGGGAATAGCGAGGCTTTTTGTCCCAGTCATCAGTGAATACGGTTTCTACAGCCGACCAAAAGTTATTCAGCAATTTAACCATTTTCTCTTCATCCCCCAACCCTGTGGCCGGGTCGCGGAAACGATACAAAGCTCCCTCACGAAGACTGGCATCGATCATTTTGATCATCGAATTATCAGCAATAACCCCATCCGGATTGGTAGCTGTTTTGATGCGCCCCGCAAGTGGGCCTTCACCAAAGTTCAGCCGTTGAGTTAGCAGCGAAGGAAACTTACGTAATTGCAGATCGGATGGCAGACGCCCGTGGGTATGCGGTGCCAGCTCATATA
>Ga0268256_1000895_pt1 | contig 20555 bp, 18 predicted proteins | sample AgamicAtAmrz_FD_200247 | JGI IMG/M metagenome (GOLD analysis project Ga0268256, IMG submission 200247) | Agave microbial communities from Guanajuato, Mexico - At.Am.rz (v2) (version 3) | ecosystem: Host-associated > Plants > Roots > Rhizosphere | place: Guanajato, Mexico | collected 2012-06-07
CCGACGACGATGCGCGCAAGCCGCTCGAATCGCAGCCGTTCTACCGCCTCACCCGCGCGATGCTCGCGGTCGAGACCGCGCATGCGGCCGTCGAGGACGGCGGCGACCCGAGCAAGCTGCTGCACGAAGTGAACTACCTGCGCGTGCTGCTCGACGAATGCCGGATCGCCGTCGACGACGTGTTCGCGCACCTGTACCGCAACGGCGTGTCGGTCGACATCGTGTTCCAGGTCGAGCGGATGCGCATGCGCATCCTGCGCGCGGAAACGCTGCTGAACGCGTGGATGGCACGCGACGACCTGCACGGGATGGCGCACCTCACCGCCGAGCTGGTCGACGCGAACCAGAACAGCCAGAGCGTCGCCCACCTCGTACGCAGCAACTTCTCGCTGTTCGCGCGCAAGCTCGTCGAAACCAACGCGGACACCGGCGAGCACTACATCTCGCGCGGCCGCACCGAGTACCTGAAGATGCTGCGGATGGCCGCGGGCGGCGGCCTCGTCACCGTCGTGACCGTGTGCGTGAAGTTCGCGATCACGGGCGCGCACCTGCAGTCGATGCTCGAAGGGCTGCTCGCGGGCATCAACTACGCGGCCAGCTTCATGCTGATGCACTTCCTGCACTTCACGCTCGCGACCAAGCAGCCCGCGATGACCGCGCCGACGCTCGCACGCGAGCTCGACGACACCGGCTACGAGGAAGGCGTGAAGACGTTCGTCGCGTCGGTGATCGCGCTGATCCGCACGCAGGCGGCCGCGATTTCCGGCAACGTGCTCGTCGTGCTGCCCGTGTGCCTGCTCGTGCAGCTGTTCGCGAGCAACGTGCTGCACGCGAACCTGATCTCGCCGGAGAAGGCGCACGCGACGCTGCATTCGTTCTCGCTGCTCGGCCCGACGCCGTTCTACGCGGCGCTCACCGGCGTGCTGCTGTGGGCGTCGAGCCTGCTCGCGGGCTGGGCCGACAACTGGTTCGTGCTGCACCGGGTCGGCGACGCGCTCACGTACAACCGCCGGCTGCGCCTGACGCTCGGCGCGACCGGCGCCGCGAAGCTCGCGCATTTCTGCCGCTCGAACGTCGCCGGCGTGGTCGCGAACGTCGGCCTCGGCCTGATGCTCGGCCTCGTGCCGGCGATCGTCACCGTGTTCATGTTCCCGTTCGAGGTGCGACACGTGACGCTGTCGGCCGGCTCGATCGGGATCGCGCTCGGCGTGCTGGGCAAGGGTGCGCTCGGCACGCCCGAGCTGTGGTGGGCCGCCGCCGGCGTGCTCAGCATGGCGATCCTCAACGTGCTCGTGAGCTTCGCGCTCGCGTTCACGATGGCCGTGCGCTCGCGCAGCCTGCGCCCGACCAAGGTGCGCGCGCTCGTCGCGGCGATCGTCCGCACGGTGCTGTCGAACCCGCTCGCGCTGTTCTGGCCGGCGGGCAACCCCGCCGCGCGCGCCGGCCAGCCGGGCACGCACTGATTTGCGCGCGGTGGCGGCGCCCGGCCGGGGCGCCCCTCGCCGCCCTCCCGGCACGCGCGAGCGGCCGTCGCCCCGACGCCGCCGCGCCGAAACGCCGGCCCCGGTCGCCCGCGCCGCGTACAATAGTGGACTTTTGCACGTCCTCACCCGCCTTATGTCCTCGCCCACCCTGTTCGAATTCTTCGCCCCCTGCCCGCGCGGCCTCGAAGCGGCGCTTGCCGCCGAGCTGGCCGAAATCGCCGGCCGCCACCTGAACGGCGCGCCGTTCACCGCGGGCGCGCAGGTGCCGGGCGGCGTCCATTTCAGCGGCGGCTGGGCCGCCGGCATGGCCGCGAACCTCCATTCGCGCATCGCGAGCCGGATTCTGCTGAAGATCGCGCACGGCCCGTACCGCAACGAACAGGACGTCTACGCGCTCGCGCTCGAGCAGCCGTGGGAACGCTGGTTCGCGTCGACGCAGACGCTGCGCATCGACATCACCGCGATCAAGTCGCCGCTGAAGAGCCTCGAATTCACGACGCTGCGTGTGAAGGATGCGATCTGCGACCGGATGCGGGACAAAACCGGCTCGCGGCCGAGCATCGACACCGGTGCGCCGGACGTGCGCGTGTTCGCGTTCCTGACCGTCAACGAGTGCACGCTGTACCTCGACACGTCGGGCGAGCCGCTGTTCAAGCGCGGCTGGCGTCTCGACAAGGGGGCGGCGCCGCTGCGCGAGAACCTCGCGGCCGGCATCCTGCGCCTGACGGGCTGGACGCCCGGCACCGCGCTGTACGACCCGATGTGCGGCAGCGGCACGTTCCTCGCGGAAGCCGCGCAGATCGCGCTCGGCGTGGCGCCCGGCGTCGAGCGCCGGTTCGGCTTCGAAAAGCTCAAGCAGTACGACATCACCGCGTGGCAGGGGCTGAAGGTCCCGGCGCTCGACGCGAAGCGCGCGGCCCGCGCCAAGCGCGGCGAAGCGCTCGGCGTGTACGGCAGCGACATTTCCGGCGACATGCTCGAGAAGGCGCGCGCGAACCTCGAACGCGCGGGTGTGCCGTCGGTGTGGCTCAAGCAGGTCGACGCGCGCGGGATGACGCCGCCCTGCGACGGGCCGGGCATCCTCCTCGCGAACCCGCCGTACGGCGAGCGGATCGAAGTGCGCGGCCGCAGCGCGCGCGGCGAGGTGCGCGAAACCGGCCGCAACCGCGGCAACGACGACGCATTCCGCCGCACGCACACCGACGCGCCGGACAGCGAGTTCTTCAACGCGCTCGGCGATGCGCTGAAGCAGCGCTTCACGGGCTGGCAGGCGTTCCTGCTGACGTCCGACCGTTCGCTGCCGGGCCAGTTGCGCCTGCGCGAATCGGCCAAGACGCCGCTGTTCAACGGCGCGCTCGAATGCCGGCTGTTCCGCTTCGACCTGATCGCCGGCAGCGTGAAGGCGCGCCCGGCGGCAGCGGAAGGCGACGACGCGTAAGCCAGCCGTTCGCTTCCACACGCAACGATTTCCAGGGGCCGCCATCGCGGCCCCTGTGCTTTTGCGCAGCCGGTCAGGGCTTCGACTGGGACCAGCGCACCATCGTGAACGGCAGCGCATGCCCCGTCTCGAGCAGCGACTTCAGGCTCGACAGCACGACCGGCCGGCCACCGCGAATCCCGCGATCCCTCTTCGAACCGGGCGCGAGCCCGTCGTGCGTGACGGTCAGCTTCACGACGCCGGCGAGCGGCTCGACCCGACAGATGACAACTCTACTGACAATACGGTGTCAGCAGCCCGCGCTCACACTGCAATCCCGGCGCAATGCAGGCTGGTTTCCACACCGAATCCGCATAACAACGCAAACAACGCAACAAGGAGCTCGTCATGACGTCAGCAACCGCCACTGCCACCCCGGAACGCGCGATCGCCTGGTTCGACATTCCGTCCCTCGATTTCGACCGCGCGATCCGCTTCTACGAAACCGTGCTGCAAACCACGTTGCAGCGCGCGGTCATCGGCGGCGTGCCGATGGCGACGTTCGATCGCGACGCGTCGAGCACGGGCGGCAGCATCGTGTTCGATCCGCAGCAGATCAAGCCGAGCGCGAACGGCGTGCTCGTCTACCTGAACGCCGGCGAATCGGTCGTCGCGGCGCTCGAACGCGCGAAGCGCGCGGGCGGCGTCGTGCAGGGCTCGGTCGTCGAGTTGCCGAACAACTACGGCTACGTCGGCTACCTGATCGACACGGAAGGCAACCGCGTCGGCCTGCACGCGCCGAAATGCCACTGAGCGCAGCGGTCAGCGGGCCGGCGCGGCGCTATCATCGCGAAGTCCCCGTCGCCAGAGGAATCGAGGTGCTGTCATGACCCGCCGCGCCGACCGCCTGTTCCAGATCGCCGAGCTGTTGCGCGGGCGTCGTCTCACGACCGCGCAACAGCTGGCCGACTGGCTGTCGGTGTCGCCGCGCACGGTCTATCGCGACGTGCGCGACCTGCAACTGTCAGGGGTGCCGATCGAAGGCGAAGCCGGCATCGGCTACCGGCTGAACCGCAACGCGAGCCTGCCGCCGCTCACGTTCACGGCCGAGGAGCTGGCGGCGCTCGCCACCGGCGCGCGCATGCTCGAGACCTGGGGCGGCGCGCGCTTCGCGAGCGGTGCGCGCTCGGCGCTCGCGAAGATCGCGTCGGCGATGCCGGCCGACAAGCGCACGGCGCTCGACCGGCTACCCGTGTTCGCGCCGTCGTTCCACATCGACGAGACGTTTTGCGCGAAGGTCGACGCGATCCACCAGGCGATCGACACGCGCCACATCGTCAGCTTCGACTACCGCGACCGGCTCGGCGCGCATTCGCAGCGCCGCGTCTGGCCGCTCGGGCTCGTCTACTGGGGCGGACGCTGGACGATCGGCGCGTGGTGCGAACTGCGCGACGATTTCCGCACCTTCGACATCGCGCGGATGGGCGACATCACCGTGCACGAGCAGTTTCCGGACATGGAAGGCCGGCGGATCGCCGACTACATGCGGATCGCGGAAGCGCCGATGCGCTGACGTGGCAAGGCAGCGGACACGCGCCGCCGCCCTTCGTTTTCCGGGCGCCATGCGGCGCCCGGCCCCACTTCGTTACCCGCCGAACACCACCGGCCGCTTCGGCCGCTCGTCGACGTGCAGCGAAAACACGTCCGCACGCGCATAGTGGCCGACGACGTCGAAGTCGTAGCGCGCCTTCACGAGCTCGTCGGTGTCGATGCGCGCCGTGACGAGCCCGGCCTCGCCGATCAGCGGCTCGGCCAGCAGTTCGCCGAGCGGCCCGACGATCACGCTGCCGCCGCGGATCAGCGGCCGCTCGGGGTCCCAGCCCGGCACGTCGATGCCGAGCGCGCGCGGCGACGGCTGCACCTGGCATGCGCTCACGACGAAGCAGCGCCCTTCGTGCGCGATGTGCCGCATCGAGCTCTGCCACACGTCGCGCTCGTCGACGGTCGGCGCGCACCAGATCTGCACGCCTTTCGCGTACATCGCGCAGCGCAGCAGCGGCATGTGGTTCTCCCAGCAGATCGCGGCGCCCGCGCGGCCTGCGGCCGTGTCGACGACCGGCAGCGTCGAGCCGTCGCCCTGCCCCCAGATCAGCCGCTCGGTGCCGGTCGGCATCAGCTTGCGGTGCTTCGCGACGAGCCCGTCGCGCGGATCGAAGAACAGCGCCGTGCAGTACAGCGTGCTGCCGCCGCGCTCGATCACGCCGACCACGAGGCTCGCGCCGGTGCGCTGCGACAGCGCGGCCAGCTCGTCGGTTTCCGGCCCCGGCACGTCGATCGCCTGCGCGGCGTAGCGCGCATACGCATCGCGCCCCTCGGGCAGCCGGTAGCCGAGCCGCGTGCCGAAGATCTCGCCTTTCGGATAGCCGCCGAGCACGGCCTCGGGCAGCACGACCAGCGACGCGCCGCTGTCGCGGATCGCGGTTTCGTAGCCGAGGATCGTGTCGAGCGTGGCGCGCGTGCCGGCGGGCGATGCGCCGATCTGCAGCGCGGCGATGACTGAGGTGGACATGAAGGCGTCTCCGGTGAATGCGGTGAATGGGATGACGCCATCTTTGTCGATATCATTTCATCGATCAAATCGATACAACGATAACTGACATGAATGTGGATGATATCGCCGGCCTGGACCTGAACCTGCTGAAGGTGTTCGAGGCGCTGTACGAGGAAGGCGGCGCGAGCCGCGCGGCGCTGCGGCTCGACCTCACGCAGTCGGCGGTCAGCGCGGCGCTCGGGCGGCTGCGCGTGATCTATGCCGATCCGCTGTTCGTGCGCACCGGCCGCGGGCTCGCGCCGACGCCGCGTGCCGACGAACTGAAGCCGATCCTGTCCGATGCGCTCGACCGCTGCCGCGAAAGCCTCGCGATCGCGGCCGACGGCGGCGACCGCGTCGGCCGCACGATCTCGATCGGGCTGTCCGACGATTTCGAGATCGCGCTCGGCCGCGCGCTGATCGATGCGGTCGCGCACGAAGCCGCCGGCATCCGGCTGATCTTCCGGCAGACCCACAGCGGCATCGCCGGCGACGCGCTGCTGCGGCACGGCGTCGACCTCGCGATCGCGTCGGGCGGATTCTCGGCGAACGGGCTCAGCCGGCGCGCGGTCGCGGCGGGCGGCTACGCGTGCCTGATCGATCCGGCCGGCCGCGCGCGGGCGCCGCGCACGCTGACGCTCGCCGAGTTCCTGCGGCGCGACCATCTGCTCGTGTCGTCGGGCGGCGTGATCGGGATCGTCGACGAGGCGCTGGCCGCGCTCGGCCACAAGCGGCGCGTCGCGGCATCGACCACGCATTTCGCCGCGCTGCCGTACCTGCTCGCCGGCTCCGACGCGGTCGCGACGATTCCCGCGCACGCGGCGCATGCGATCGCGCAGGCGACCTCGCTGCGTGCGCTCGCGTGCCCGGTCGACCTGCCGCGCTATCCGGTCGAAATCGGCTGGCGCACGAGCACGCAGCGCGACCCGGCGATCGTGCGCGTACGCGACGCGATCGCCGCCTGCGTCGCACGCCTCGTCACGCCATGAAAAAGGCCCGGCCGGCTTCTTGTACCGGTCGGGCCTGCCGGGAGCGCGGCGCCCGCGCATCGAAGCGGGCGCCGCGTAGCCGGGGCGTGCGTTACTCGACGGCCTTCACCATGTCCTCGATGACCTTCTTCGCATCGCCGAACACCATCATCGTCTTGTCCATGTAGAACAGGTCGTTGTCGAGGCCCGCGTAGCCGGCCGCCATCGAGCGCTTGTTGACGATCACCGTGCGCGCCTTGTACGCCTCGATGATCGGCATCCCCGCGATCGGCGATTTCGGATCGTTCTTCGCGGCCGGATTCACGACGTCGTTCGCGCCGAGCACGAGCACCACGTCCACCTGGCCGAATTCGCCGTTGATGTCCTCCATCTCGTGCACGATCTCGTACGGCACTTCCGCTTCCGCGAGCAGCACGTTCATGTGGCCCGGCATCCGCCCCGCGACCGGGTGGATCGCGTACTTCACGTCGATGCCCTTCTCGACCAGCTTGTCGGTCAGCTCCTTCAGCGCGTGCTGCGCGCGGGCGACGGCAAGCCCGTAACCCGGCACGATCACGACCGATTCCGCATTGCCGAGCATGAACGCCGCATCGTCGGCCGAACCCGACTTCACCGGCCGCTGCTCCTGCGCGCCCGCCGCGCCGCCGGCCGCGGCTTCCCCGCCGAACCCGCCGAGGATCACGTTGAAGAACGAGCGGTTCATCGCGTGGCACATGATGTACGACAGGATCGCACCCGACGAGCCGACCAGCGAGCCGGCGATGATCAGCATCGCGTTGTTCAGCGAGAAGCCGATGCCGGCCGCGGCCCAGCCCGAGTACGAGTTCAGCATCGACACGACCACCGGCATGTCCGCACCGCCGATCGGGATGATGATCAGCACGCCGAGCACGAACGCGATCGCCGTCATGATGATGAACGGCAGCCACGCCTGCGTGATGAAGAACAGGATGCCGAAGCCGAGCATCGCGATCGCGAGCATCAGGTTGATCAGGTGCTGGCCGGCATACACGACCGGCGCGCCCTGAAACAGCCGGAACTTGTACTTGCCCGACAGCTTGCCGAACGCGATCACCGACCCGGAGAACGTGATCGCGCCGACGAACGTGCCGATGAACAGCTCGACGCGGTTGCCGTACGGGATGAAGCTCGACGACACCGCGTCCTGCGGCACGAGCCCGAACGCTTCCGGCTCCGACACCACCGCATACGCGATGCACACGGCCGCGAGACCGATCAGCGAGTGCATCGCCGCGACGAGTTCCGGCATCTTCGTCATCTCGACGCGCGCGGCGACGAATGCCCCGACACCTCCGCCGACGATCAGCGCGCCGAGCACGAGCGCGAGGCCGAGCGGCAGGTTCGCGCCGAGCCACGCGGCCTGCTTGACGATCAGCGCGAGGGTCGTGAGGATCGCGATGGCCATCCCGACCATCCCGAACAGGTTGCCGCGCCGCGCGCTCTTCGGGTTCGACAGCCCCTTGAGCGCCTGGATGAAGCACACCGACGCGACGAGGTACAGCAGCGTAACGACGTTCATGCTCATCGCGCGCCCTCCTTGCCGCCCTCGACACGCTTGGGCTCCTTTTTGCGGAACATCTCGAGCATGCGCCTCGTCACGAGAAAGCCGCCGAACACGTTGACGGCCGCGAGCGCGACCGCGAGCGTGCCGAAGAACTTGCCGGTCGCGCCGACGGTGAGCGCGGCCGCGAGCATCGCGCCGACGATCACGATCGCCGAAATCGCGTTGGTCACGGCCATCAGCGGCGTATGCAGCGCCGGCGTGACGTTCCAGACGACGTGGTAGCCGACGTACACCGCCAGCACGAAGATGATCACGTTGATCACCGTGTGATTGATGACTTCCATGGTCTCCTCCGTTATTTGCGCGTCACTTCACCGTCGCGGCACAGCAGCGTCGCGGCGACGATGTCGTCGGTCAGGTCGATGTTCAGCGTGCCTTCCTTCGTGACGATCAGCTTCAGGAAGTCGAGCAGGTTGCGTGCATACAGCGCCGACGCGTCCGATGCGACCATCGACGCGAGGTTCGTGTAGCCGGCGATCGTCACGCCGTTGTGCACGATCACCTGGTCGGCGACGGTCAGCGGGCAGTTGCCGCCCTTGCGGCCGTCGACTTCCGGGCCGCGGCCGGCCGCGAGATCGACGAGCACCGAACCGGGCTTCATCGACTGCGCGGTGTCGACCGAGATCAGCGTCGGTGCCGGGCGGCCGGGAATCAGCGCGGTGGTGATCACGATGTCGGCCTGCTTCGCGCGTTCGTGCACGAGCGCGGCCTGGCGGCCGAGCCACGACGGCGGCATCGGGCGCGCATAGCCGCCGACACCCTGCGCGGCTTCGCGCTCTTCGTCGGTTTCGAACGGGACGTCGAGGAATTTCGCGCCGAGCGACTCGATCTGCTCCTTCACCGCCGGCCGCACGTCGGATGCCTCGATCACGGCGCCCAGCCGCTTCGCGGTCGCGATCGCCTGCAGGCCCGCGACGCCTGCGCCGAGAATCAGCACGCGCGCCGCCTTCACGGTGCCCGCGGCCGTCATCAGCATCGGCATGAAGCGCGGATACAGCGACGCGGCCACCAGCACGGCCTTGTAGCCGGCGATGTTCGCCTGCGACGACAGCACGTCGAGACTCTGCGCGCGGGTCGTGCGCGGCGCGGCCTCAAGCGCGAAACCGGTCACGCCGGCCGCGGCGAGTTGCGCCGCCTGCTCGCCGTTGAACGGCTCGAGCATGCCGACCAGCACGGCGCCGCGCTTGAGCAACGGCAATTCGGCGTCGGTGGGCGCCTGGACCTTCAGCACGAGATCAGCGGCGAAAGCGGCCGACTGGTCGGTCAATTCTGCGCCGGCGGCCACATAGGCTTCATCGGGATAGCTGGCTGCGCTGCCGGCCCCTTTCGCGATACTGACCCGATGGCCGGCCGCCGCGTATTTCTTCACGGTTTCCGGGGTCGCAGCCACGCGCGCCTCGTTGGCCCGCGTTTCAGCAGGCACTCCAATATGCATCGTCAGTTCCTCCAGTCATTGTCAGTATTTCTTTTCTTGCGTTCTTTACTGCGCAACGAGCCGGACAGGCTGACTTACCGGCTCACGAGCAACGGCTTTCACGCTGCACTTTAACCGAAAGCGATGCCCCCGCCAGCACTTTCCGCACGACCGTGCTCGAATGCGACATCCGTTTGGTCGGTGCCGTCGCGCCGCGCCCGGACGGATGAACTCCGGGGGTCGGATTCGTCTAACCAGACGGCCGGCAGCGTTCGGGCGCAACCGGTAAAATGCCGACCATGAAACCCGAACTCTGGACCCCGCATGTGACGGTCGCCGCGCTCGTCGAGCGCGCCGGCCGCTTTCTCGTGATCGAGGAAGAAACCTCGACGGGCCTGCGCATCAACCAGCCGGCCGGTCATCTGGAAGCCGGCGAAACGCTGGCCGACGCCGTGATCCGCGAAACGCTCGAGGAAACCGCGCACCCGTTCACGCCCGACGCACTCGTCGGCGTCTATCTCGCGCACTACGAGCGCCCCGGCAGCGCCGGCGCGACCTACCTGCGCTTCACGTTCTGCGGCACGGCCGGCGAACCGGTCGCGGGCCACGTGCTCGACGACGGCATCGTGCGCACGCTGTGGATGACGGCCGACGAACTGCGCGCCTGCAGCGAGCGCCATCGTTCGCCCGCGGTGATGCGCTGCGTCGACGACTATCTCGCCGGGCGGCGCGTTCCGCTCGATTTCGTGCACACGCATTCGGTCGCCCCGCGCCCCGAGGCATTCGAACGTCAGGCGGTCAGCAAATGAGCAAGCGCCGTGTAGTGGTGGGCATGTCGGGCGGCGTCGATTCGTCGGTGACCGCGTGGCTGCTGAAGGAACAGGGCTACGACGTGGTCGGCCTGTTCATGAAGAACTGGGAAGACGACGACGACGGCGAGTACTGCTCGACGCGCCAGGACTGGATCGACGTCGTGTCGGTGGCCGACCTGATCGGCATCGACGTGGAAGCCGTCAACTTCGCCGCGGAATACAAGGACCGCGTGTTCGCCGAGTTCCTGCGCGAATACTCCGCCGGCCGCACGCCGAACCCGGACGTGCTGTGCAACGCCGAGATCAAGTTCAAGGCGTTCCTCGACCACGCGATGTCGCTCGACGCGGAAATGATCGCGACCGGCCACTATGCGCGCGTGCGCGAGCGCGACGGGCGTTTCGAACTGCTGAAGGCCTTCGATCATACGAAAGACCAGTCGTACTTCCTGCACCGGCTGAACCAGGCGCAACTGTCGAAGACGATGTTCCCGCTCGGCGAGATCCCGAAGACGAAGGTGCGCGAGATCGCCGCGCAGATCGGGCTGCCGAATGCGAAGAAGAAGGATTCGACCGGCATCTGCTTCATCGGCGAACGGCCGTTCCGCGATTTCCTGAACCGCTATCTTCCGACCAAACCCGGCCCGATGAAGACGCCCGACGGCAAGGTGGTCGGCGAGCACATCGGCCTCGCGTTCTACACGTTCGGCCAGCGCAAGGGCATCGGCCTCGGCGGCAGCAAGAGCGGCAGCGGCGAGCCATGGTTCGTCGCCGCGAAGGACATCGCGTCGAACACGCTGTACGTCGTGCAGGGCCACGATCATCCATGGCTGCTGTCGCGCGAGCTCGTCGCCGGCAACGTGAGCTGGGTCGCCGGCGAGCCGCCGGCGGACGGCTTCGCGTGCGGCGCGAAGACGCGCTACCGGCAGGCCGATGCGGCGTGCGTGTTCGGTGGGGCCGCGACAGGCGCCGCGGCTGCCGGCCCGGCAGGCGAAGCGCGCTTCTCGCTCGCGTTCGACGACGCGCAATGGGCCGTCACGCCCGGCCAGTCGGCCGTGCTGTACGACGGCGAGATCTGCCTCGGCGGCGGCATCATCGAATCCGCGGCCACCGGCCAGCCCGGTCAGGCCACGTCGGCGGGCCACGCGCCGGCACTCGCCGAAGCACGCTGACATCCATTCGGTTTAGACTTGCGGCACGTCGCGCCCGGCGGAACACGATTCCGCCGCGGCCGGCGCGCCGCCGCGCAGCGTACGCATGGCGGTATTTCAAGATTCTTACGGAGTCCCCATGCTTTCAAGACGCTACCTCGCGATGTGGTGTGCTGTCCTGCTGCTCATCGCCGCGGCCGCACTCGCGTCGATCCACGTGCTTTCGTGGCTGTGGATCATCCTCCCCATCGCCCTCGTCGCGCTCGGCCTGTACGACCTGAACCAGGACCGCCACGCGATCCTGCGGAACTACCCGCTCTGGGGCCACTTCCGCTTCCTGTTCGAATTCATCCGACCTGAAATCCGTCAGTACTTCGTCGAGGACGACACCGACGAGAAGCCGTTCTCGCGTGCGCAGCGCAGCCTCGTCTACCAGCGCGCGAAGAACGTCGCCGACAACCGTCCGTACGGCACCGAGCTGAACGTGAAGGCCGTCGCGCACGAATGGATCAGCCATTCGCTCGCGCCGACGAAGTTGCCGAACCACGATTTCCGCATCCGCGTCGGCGCGAATCGCGCGCAACCGTACGACATTTCGATCTTCAACATCTCGGCGATGAGCTTCGGCTCGCTGTCCGCGAACGCGATCCGCTCGCTGAACCTCGGCGCGAAGAAAGGCGGCTTCGCGCACGACACCGGCGAAGGCTCGCTGTCGAAGTACCACCGCGAGAACGGCGGCGACATCATCTGGGAAATCGCGTCCGGCTACTTCGGCTGCCGCAACGACGACGGCACGTTCAACCCCGACAAGTTCGCGAAGCAGGCCGCCGATCCGCAGGTCAAGATGATCGAGGTGAAGCTGTCGCAGGGCGCGAAGCCGGGCCACGGCGGCGTGCTGCCGGCCGCGAAGATCACGCCGGAAATCGCCGAGACGCGCGGCGTGCCGATGGGCAAGGACTGCATCTCGCCCGCCACGCATTCGGAATTCTCGACGCCGCGCGGGCTGCTCGAATTCGTCGAGCGGCTGCGCACGCTGTCCGGCGGCAAGCCGACCGGCTTCAAGCTGTGCATCGGCCATCCGTGGGAATTCTTCGGGATCGCGAAAGCGATGCTCGAGACGGGCATCGTGCCCGACTTCATCGTCGTCGACGGCGCGGAAGGCGGCACCGGCGCGGCACCGCTCGAATTCACCGACCACGTCGGCGTGCCGCTGCAGGAGGGGCTACTGCTCGTGCACAACACGCTCGTCGGCATCGGCGTGCGCGATCGCGTGAAGCTCGGCGCCAGCGGCAAGATCATCACCGCGTTCGACATCGCGCGCACGCTCGCGATCGGCGCGGACTGGGTGAATTCGGCGCGCGGCTTCATGTTCGCGGTCGGCTGCATCCAGGCGCAGCACTGCCACACCGACCGCTGCCCGACCGGCGTCGCCACGCAGGACCCGGTGCGCCAGCGTGCGCTCGTCGTGCCCGACAAGGCCGAGCGTGTGTACAACTTCCACCGCAATACGCTGCATGCGCTGCAGGAACTCGTGCAGGCGGCCGGCCTCGCCCATCCGTCCGAGTTGCGCGCGCATCACATCGTGCAGCGGGTCGCGCCGCACGAGGTGCGGCTGATGTCGCAACTGCTGAAGTACCTGAAACCCGGTGCGCTGCTCGACGGCCAGACCTGCGGCTTCTCGCTGTACGACAAGTGGTGGCCGATCGCCCGCAGCGACTCGTTCACGCTCGGCGAGGCCGTGTACGCGTCGATCGACTGATACAGGCGGCCGCCCCGCTCCGGCGACGGGCGGCCTGCGCCGCAAAAAGAAAAGCGCCCCGCGGGGCGCTTTTCTTTCGTCTGCCGAATGCGTGAGGACCGGGCCGCGGCTCAGTTCTGCGGCGGCAGCGTATCGGCGAAGGATTGCCGCTGCAGCAGCTTCACGAAGTGCTTGTCGAGGTTCGGGTGGCGATCGCGCCAGTTGAGCTCGGGCATCCGGAAGTCGAGGTAGCCGAGCGCGCAGCCGAGTGCGATGTCGGCGAGCGTGTAATGATTGCCGACGCACCACGCCTTGCCGCCGAGGCCCTGCGACATCGCGACGAGCGCGTCGTCGATCTTGCGTTGCTGACGCGCGATCCAGCTCGCGCTGCGCTGCGCCTCGTCGCGCATCGTGTGTTCGAGACGGATCGCAACGGCTGCGTCGAGCACGCCGTCGCCCAGTGCCTCCCAGCAACGCACTTCGACACGCTCGCGGCCCGACGGCGGAATCAGCTTGCCGACCGGCGACAGCGTATCGACGTATTCGCAGATCACGCGGGAATCGAACACCGCGGCACCATCCTCCATCACGAGGCACGGGACCTTGCCGAGCGGATTCGATGCATGAATATCCGTCTCCGGCGCCCACACGTCCTCGAGCTCCAGCTTGTAGTCGATCTTCTTTTCAGCAAGCACGATCCGCGCCTTTCGGACGTACGGGCTGCTGAGCGAACCGATTAATTTCATCATCTGCCTTTTCAAGGGAACTGCCGAGAGTATACGTTGTCGTCGATCATAACCGGCCGGTGCAGCCGGGTAGAAAATCGCCCGTCCGGCCTGTGGATGGTTTGCAACAGCCGCCGCGCGGGCCTTGGCCGGTGCGGCTTCGGGCCCTGCTCTCACGCACCGCGTCGCGCGGCGCTACAATCGCACGATGAATGCGCCCCTCGATACCGCCATCACCGTCGACGTCTACCGCCAGCGCCGTGAACGCGTGCTTGCCGCACTGCGTGCCGCGGGCGGCGGCGTCGCCATCGTCCCCACCGCGCCGGAAATGCTGCGCAACCGCGATACGGCCTACCCGTACCGGTTCGACAGCTACTTCCATTACCTGACGGGCTTCACCGAGCCGGATGCCGTGCTCGTGCTGAACGCGGCCGCGCCGCACGGCGCGCCGGAATCGATCCTGTTCTGCCGCGCCAGGAACGTCGACCGCGAGATCTGGGAAGGCTTTCACTACGGCCCCGACGCCGCGCGCGACGCGTTCGGCTTCGACGCGGCCTTCGCGACCGACGTGATCGACACCGAGATGCCGCGCCTGCTCGCCGATGCGGGCACCGTGCACTACCGGTTCGGCGCATCGGCCGACTTCGAGCGCCAGCTCGCCGGCTGGATCGACGCGGTGCGCGCGCAGGCACGCGCGGGCGTCGCCGCACCGGACGCGCTGCTCGACCTCACGCCGCTGCTCGACGACATGCGGCTCGTGAAGGACGAACACGAACTCGCGATCATGATGCGCGCCGCGCACATCTCCGCGCTCGCGCACCGCCGCGCGATGCAGGTGTGCCGCCCGGGCATCCGCGAATACGAGCTCGAGGCCGAGCTGCTGTATCTGTTCCGCAAGCACGGCGCGCAGGCGCCCGCGTACGGCTCGATCGTCGCGGCCGGCGCGAATGCGTGCGTGCTGCACTATCCGGCCGGCAACGCGGCCGCGCGGGACGGCGACCTGATCCTGATCGACGCCGCGTGCGAACTCGACGGCTATGCATCGGACATCACGCGCACGTTCCCGGCCAACGGCCGCTTCTCGCCCGCGCAGCGTACGCTGTACGACATCGTGCTCGCCGCGCAGCAGGCCGCGATCGACGCGACGCGCGCCGGCGTGCCGTTCGAGGCGCCGCACGACGCGGCCGTACGCGTGCTCGCGCAGGGGCTGCTCGACACCGGCATCATCCCGAAAACGCGCTTCTCGAACGTCGACGACGTGATCGCCGAGCGCGCATACACGCGCTTCTACATGCACCGCACCGGCCACTGGCTCGGGATGGACGTGCACGACTGCGGCGACTACCGCGAGCGACTCGCCGCGCGCGACGCCAACGGCGCGCTGCCGTGGCGCACGCTGAAGCCCGGCATGACGCTCACCGTCGAGCCCGGCCTGTACGTGCGCGCGGCCGACGACGTGCCGCCCGAGTACTGGAACATCGGCATCCGCATCGAGGACGACGCGATCGTACGCGAGCACGGCTGCGAGCTGATCACGCGCGGCGTGCCGGTCGCGGCCGACGAGATCGAGGCGCTGATGCGCGCCGACACATGACCGGCCGCCGACCGTTACCCCCGTTTCACGAATCAAGATGACGACCGCTTCCTCCCCGTCCACGCCGGATTACGATCTCGCCATCGTCGGCGCCGGCCCCGTCGGGCTCGCGCTCGCCGGCTGGCTCGCGCGCCGCAGCGCGACGCGGCACGCATCGATCGCGCTGATCGATGCGCGCGAACCGGCCGCGAGCGCGAACGACCCGCGCGCGATCGCCGTATCGCACGGCAGCCGCGTGCTGCTCGACACGCTCGCGTGGCCTGCCGACGCCACGCCGATCGAACATATCCACGTGTCGCAGCGCGGCCATTTCGGCCGCACGCTGATCGACCGCGACGAACACGCGCTTGCGGCGCTCGGCTACGTCGTGCGCTACGGCTCGATCGTGCAGGCGCTCGCGGGCGCCGTGCGCGGCACGCGGGTCGACTGGCTCACGTCGACCACCGCGCACACGCCGCAGCAGGACGCCGACGGCGTCACGCTGACGCTCGACGGCCCGCAAGGCGGGCGCACGCTGCGCGCGCGCATCGTCATCAATGCCGAAGGCGGGCTGTTCCACCAGCAGCAGGCCGACGCGGGCAAGCATCGCCGCGACTACGGACAGACCGCGCTCGTCGGCACGGTCACGGTATCGGCGCCGTGCCCGAACGTCGCGTGGGAACGCTTCACGCACGAAGGCCCGCTCGCGCTGCTGCCGCTCGGCGGGCCGCGCCAGGCCGACTACTCGCTCGTCTGGTGCTGTACGCCCGACGAAGCGGCGCGACGTGCCGCGCTGCCCGACGACGCGTTCCTGCGCGAGCTCGGCACCGTGTTCGGCGAGCGCATGGGCGAATTCGTCGCGATCGCCGGGCGCGCGTCGTTCCCGCTCGGCCTGAACGCGGCGCAGACGCTCGTCAGCGGCCGCATCGCGATCGTCGGCAATGCCGCGCAGACGCTGCACCCGGTTGCCGGCCAGGGGCTCAACCTCGGGCTGCGCGACGCGCACACGCTCGTCGACACGCTGTCCGCGCAAGGCTTCGAAGCGACCGCGCTCGTGACCTTCAACGCGCGCCGCGCGCTCGACCGGCGCCTCACGATCGGCGCGACCGACACGCTTGCGCGCCTGTTTACGATCGACGCGGGCCCGCTTCCGCTGCTGCGCGGCGCGGCGCTCACCGCGCTCGAATTCGTGCCGCCGCTTAAAAAGGTGATCGCGCGCCAGATGATGTTCGGCCAGCGCAACTGACACGCGGCGCACCGCCCGGCCTCTTCGGGCAAACCAGGCAAACCGGGTCAAATCGGCGGGGCGTGGGAATACGGTAAAATGCCCGTTTTCCGTCTTCCCTTCCCCTGCCCGCGCTTGTCGTGGGCGGCGCCATTGCGATGCCCGTTATCGGCCCTCACGTATTGCGTAACAACCTGTTCGTCGCCCCGATGGCCGGGGTGACGGATCGTCCGTTCCGCCAGCTGTGCAAGCGGCTGGGGGCCGGTTACGCCGTGTCCGAGATGGTCGCGTCCAACGCGCAGCTGTGGAAGAGCGCGAAGACGATGCGGCGCGCGAACCACGAAGGCGAAGTCGAGCCGATCGCGGTGCAGATCGCCGGCGCCGACCCGGCGATGATGGCCGAAGCGGCCCGCTACAACGTCGACAACGGCGCGCAAATCATCGACATCAACATGGGCTGCCCGGCGAAGAAGGTCTGCAACGTCGCGGCCGGCTCCGCGCTGCTGCAGAACGAGCCGCTCGTGCAGCGGATCGTCGAGGCGGTCGTCGCGGCGGTCGGCACGGGGCCGGATGCGGTGCCCGTCACGCTGAAGATCCGCACCGGCTGGGACCGCGAGCACAAGAACGCGATCACGGTCGCGCGCCTGGCCGAAGCGGCCGGTATCTCGATGCTCACCGTGCATGGCCGCACGCGCGCCGACCTCTACCGCGGCGACGCCGAGTACGACACCATCGCGGCCGTGAAGGCGGCCGTGCGGATTCCGGTGGTCGCGAACGGCGACATCACGTCGCCCGCCAAGGCGAAGGCCGTGCTCGATGCAACCGGCGCCGACGCGCTGATGATCGGTCGTGCCGCGCAAGGCCGGCCGTGGCTGTTCCGCGAAATCGATCATTTCCTGCAAACCGGCGAGCTGCTGCCCCCGCCGCGGATCGACGAGATCCAGCACGTGATGAACGAACACCTGGAAGACCACTACGCTTTCTATGGCGAATTCACCGGTGTGCGTACTGCGCGCAAGCACATCGGCTGGTACACTCGCGGCCTTTCCGGTGCCAACGGGTTCCGGCACCGAATGAACACGCTCGATTCCACCCGCGAGCAGCTCGCCGCCGTCAATGCTTTCTTCGAGGCGCAAAAGGCGCTGTCGGACCACCTCGTCTACGTCGATGACGAAGCGGAGAACAGCCAGGGCGAGTCGGACGACCATAACCAGTTAGCAGCATGAGCAAGCACAACATCGAACAATGTGTCCGCGAGAGCCTGGACGTGTATTTCCGGGATCTAGACGGCTCCAATCCGCACGACGTCTATGAAATGGTGATGTCCTGCGTCGAAAAGCCGATGCTCGAGGTCGTGCTCGTACAGGCCGGCGGCAACCAGTCGCTCGCCGCCGAGTACCTCGGCATCAATCGCAATACGCTGCGCAAGAAGCTGCAGCAACACGGCCTGCTGTAGGCGGCCGTCCCGTCCCCGTTTCCCTGGCTATTGGTGGTTCCATCATGATCAAGCAAGCGCTCATTTCCGTTTCCGACAAGACCGGCATCGTCGACTTCGCGAAGTCGCTGTCCGACCTCGGCGTCAAGCTGCTGTCGACGGGCGGCACCGCGAAACTCCTCGCCGACGCCGGCCTGCCCGTGACCGAAGTGGCCGATTACACGGGCTTCCCGGAAATGCTCGATGGGCGCGTGAAAACGCTCCACCCGAAGGTGCACGGCGGCATCCTCGCCCGCCGCGACCTGCCCGAGCACATGCAGGCGCTCGAACAGCACGGCATCCCCACGATCGACCTGCTCGTCGTGAACCTGTATCCGTTCGTCGCGACGATCGCGAAAGACGACTGCACGCTCGCCGACGCGATCGAGAACATCGACATCGGCGGCCCGACGATGCTGCGCTCGGCCGCGAAGAACCACCGCGACGTGACGGTCGTCGTCGATCCGGCCGACTACGCGGTCGTGCTCGACGAAATGAAGGCGAACGGCAACACGGTCGGCTACCCGACCAACTTCCGCCTCGCGACGAAGGTGTTCGCGCACACCGCGCAATACGACGGTGCGATCACGAACTACCTGACGAGCCTGACCGACGAGCTGAAGCACGCATCGCGCAGCACATACCCGGCCACGCTGAACCTGGCATTCGACAAGGTGCAGGACCTGCGCTACGGCGAGAACCCGCACCAGAGCGCGGCGTTCTACCGCGACCTCGCGACGCCGGCCGGCGCGCTGGCGAACTACCGCCAGCTGCAGGGCAAGGAACTCTCGTACAACAACATCGCGGATTCGGACGCGGCGTGGGAGTGCGTGAAGACGTTCGACGCGCCGGCCTGCGTGATCATCAAGCATGCGAACCCGTGCGGCGTCGCGGTCGGCAACGACTCGGCCGACGCATACGCGAAGGCGTTCCAGACCGACCCGACCTCGGCATTCGGCGGCATCATCGCGTTCAACCGCGAAGTCGACGAAGCGGCCGCGCAAGCCGTGGCGAAGCAATTCGTCGAAGTGCTGATCGCACCGTCGTTCTCCGACGCCGCGAAGCAGGTGTTCGCCGCGAAGCAGAACGTGCGCCTGCTCGAGATCGCGCTGGGCGACGGCCACAATGCATTCGACCTCAAGCGCGTCGGCGGCGGCCTGCTCGTGCAGTCGCTCGATTCGCGCAACGTGCAGCCGAGCGAACTGCGCGTCGTCACGAAGCGCCAGCCGACCACGAAGGAAATGGACGACCTGCTGTTCGCGTGGCGCGTCGCGAAGTACGTGAAGTCGAACGCGATCGTGTTCTGCGGCAACGGCATGACGCTCGGCGTCGGCGCCGGCCAGATGAGCCGCGTCGATTCCGCGCGCATCGCGAGCATCAAGGCGCAGAACGCGGGCCTGACGCTGGCCGGCTCGGCCGTCGCGTCGGATGCGTTCTTCCCGTTCCGCGACGGCCTCGACGTGGTCGTGGCGGCCGGCGCGACCTGCGTGATCCAGCCGGGCGGCTCGATGCGCGACGACGAAGTGATCGCGGCGGCCGACGAGCACGGTATCGCGATGGTCCTGACGGGCGTGCGTCACTTCCGTCACTGATCGCGGCATGCGGCCCGCGCGGCCGCTGCACGGGAACCCGGCGGCATCACCCCCGCCGGGTTTTTTATTGCGCGGCGCCTTCGCGCACGACCGGGCGACCGGCTTGCCGCACCATTCGTTGTAGTATCGCTGCATCACGCCACTCTCCTCACTCATGCGAATTCTCGGCATCGACCCCGGCCTGCGCGTCACCGGCTTCGGCGTCATCGACGTCAGCGGCCACCGGCTCGCCTATGTCACGAGCGGCGTGATCCGCACACCGACGGCCGATCTGGCCACCCGGCTCGGCACGATCTTCCAGGGCGTCTCGACGATCGTGCGCGAACACGCGCCCGACCAGGCCGCGATCGAAAAGGTGTTCGTCAACGTGAACCCGCAGTCGACGCTGCTGCTCGGCCAGGCGCGCGGCGCGGCGATCTGCGGCCTCGTCGCGGGCGGACTGCCGGTCGCCGAATACACGGCGCTGCAGCTCAAGCAGGCCGTGGTCGGCTACGGCCGTGCGACCAAGACGCAGATGCAGGAAATGGTCACGCGGCTGCTCAACCTGTCCGGCCAGCCGGGCTCCGACGCAGCCGACGCGCTCGGCATGGCGATCTGCCACGCGCACGGCGGCAACACGCTCAGCACGCTGGGCGGCCTGGCGCCGGCGCTCGCGCAGAAAGGGCTGCGCGTGCGGCGCGGCAGGTTGGTCGGCTGACGCTGCCGCGCATCGCGGCCCGTGGCTCGACGTGTCGGCTCCACTGCGTGGGCCGCCTGGACCCGCTTGGCCGCTTGCCCGCTTTACCCTTG